>ENA-UOWO01002994-UOWO01002994.1-activated-sludge-metagenome-genome-assembly--contig:-NODE-2994-length-20117-cov-5.137474_pt1 | contig 20117 bp, 18 predicted proteins | sample MGYA00238148_ERZ761564 | MGnify/ENA primary metagenome ERZ761564 (study PRJEB28885, sample SAMN05720194) | activated sludge metagenome | isolation source: Anaerobic digester | place: USA... | reverse complement strand
TTTCAGCTGAGCTTCCAACCAAAATGCTCAAAAAAGGAAAAGCCTACAATCTGAACTTCAACTATAAATATTCAGATCAGACCCTTCCTGTTGGATCGATGAAATTCAACTACCTTGATTTCCCGGAGCAAAAAACCCAGTCACCTAAAATGACGAAAAAGTTTGGGTTTGCTTACAAGTCATCAAGTATGGACAAAGGCGACCTGACACTTCAGGGTTCAGCCTCCAATCAAAACGACAAAGCAAAAATGTCGCCGGTTGTCAATTATGCCAAAGGCTTAATTCTGACTTCCCAGCTGGTTCAGGATGATTACCTTACTGTCCTTGCCAACCATGGCTACAACCCACTGCCAGAATATTATCCTGTAACCGTTAACTTTTATTTTGATCAGGGAAGTTCTGTTCTGAAAGTGAAAGGCGTGGAGGAAGAGAAAAAAGGTAAAAAGAAGAAAGCCGTTAAAGGAAAGAAACTGGATCAGAAGCCAGCCAACCAACTGGCGCTCGATGCATATATCGCATCACGCAATGCAACCAAAACTGTTACCATTACCGGTATGCACTCTCCGGAAGGACGGGAAGTGAAGAATACCGAACTCTCCGATCTGCGTGCCAAATCAATCGAGAAATACTATCGCTCGATGATGAAACGTCTCAACTACGGAACCAAAGCCGATTCAATTGAATTTGTGACCAAAGCTCTGGTTCAAAACTGGGTTCCTTTTAAAGACACATTACAGGTGGATACTTCTCTCACTTCAGATGAAAAGAAAACGGTTCTGGAAGTGATCGACGGTGCCGGAACATATGTAGAGCAGGAAGCGGCTCTGGAAAAACTGGCCTGTTTCCCGAAACTGTTGTTCAATATTTATCCGAAACTGCGTTTGGGACAGACTGAAATCCTGACACTGAAACAGAAGAAAACCGATTCTCAGATCGCAACTCTGGCTAAAACCATTGCAGAAGGAGGGAATCCAACCGATACGTTGAGTGACAAAGAACTCAGCTATGCGGCAACCCTCACTCCAATTCTGTCTGAAAAAGAAGCCATTTATCTGGCTGCAACGAAAAAGAACGACAGTTGGGAAGCCCACAACAACTTAAGTGTTGTTCGTTTGGAAATGGCGAAAAAAGCAACCGGCGAGCAAAGAACAATGTTGGTGGAAAAAGCCATCACAAATCTTGAAATTTCTAAGGCCCGCATGGAAACTGCGGAGGTGTACGCCAACCTGGCTACTGCTTACCTGATGAAAGGTGATGTGGCTAAAATTGATGAGACGTTCACCAAAGCGCAGAGCGTAAACGGAAACAGCGAAGCCAAACGCATTACCAATACCGTAAAAGGTATCACCGACATCAGACGTGGAAACTATGCTTCTGCCATGAATATGTTTGCCAATGGTGTAGAAGAGCCTCTGGCCAACTACAACAAAGGATTGACTCAGATCCTGAAAAAAGACAACTCCGGTGGATATGCTACTTTGGAAGAACTTGCTGCCACAGGAAGCAACATCGCATTGGTGTATTATGTGCAGGCCATCGCTGCCGCACGCCAGAACAAAGAATCTGAGTTAACAGCCAAATTGAAAAAGGCCGTTACTCTTGATCCGTCTCTGAAATCAAAAGCAGTGAATGATCTGGAATTCCTGAATTTCTATTCAAAACCTGCGTTTACAGACGCAATCAAATAAAGAATGGGAAAGCCCTGAAATACGATTGTTTCAGGGCTTTTCTTTGTCTTCTCCAAACCGGGAAGAATTTGTTTACCTGTTCCAAAAATCTGAGTGGTGAAAATAACCATCGATAAAAATTCCGGGTATTGTTTTGGTGTGGAATACGCCATCGACATGGCCGAAAACGAACTCGATAAAGGAGAAACCCTGTATTGCCTCGGCGATATTGTACACAACTCAATGGAAGTGAGCCGACTGGCAGCCAAAGGACTGATTGTAATTGACAATGAAGCCCTGGCAAACCTGCACGACTGCAAAGTGCTGATCCGTGCCCACGGAGAGCCCCCGGAAACCTACAAAACCGCCCTTCAGAACAACATCGAACTGATCGATGCTTCCTGTCCGGTGGTGCTCAAACTTCAGAACCGGGTGAAACACGAGTTCGACCGTATTCAGGCGAAAGGTGGGCACATGGTGATTTACGGACAGAAAGGCCACGCCGAAGTGATCGGACTGAACGGCCAAATCAACAATCAGGCAACGGTTGTGACATCTGTAGAAGAACTGGATGCTCTTGACTACAGCAAACCGATCAGCCTTTTCAGTCAAACTACGAAAAGCACACAGGGATTCCAGAAAATAAGGTCAACCATAGAACAGAAAATAACGGATGCCCAGACCGATGCAGACCTGGCTGAAGTGTTTGATGCCAATGACAGTATTTGCCGGCAGGTATCCAACCGCGAACCACAACTCACACAATTTGCCACCGAATACGACGTCGTCCTTTTCGTGAGCGGTAAAAAGAGCTCGAACGGCAAAGCCCTGTTTTCCGTTTGTAAAAACCTCAACACTAAAAGTTATTTCATAGAGAATGAAACCGAAATTGAGCCGGAATGGATTCAGTCCGCTCAATCGGTGGGTATTTCGGGAGCTACGTCTACCCCAATGTGGCTGATGGAAAAGGTGGCGCACAGGGTTTCGGAAATCAGCGGCTCGCCCTACGTCAAATCCTGATTTCAGCCCGTGCTACTTCTTGCCATCGAATCTTCCTGCGACGATACCGCTGTCTCCGTTTTAAAGGACGGAATCCCATTGTCGAACATTGTGTCGAGCCAGATGGTGCATTCCGGATATGGAGGTGTGGTGCCTGAAATGGCGTCACGTGAACACCAGAAAAACATCTGGATCGTGACCGAAAAGGCCATTCAGCATTCCGGAATTAATAAAAAAGAACTCGATGCCATCGCCTTCACCAAAGGTCCTGGCTTGCCCGGATCGTTGATGGTAGGTGCCTCGTTTGCCAAAGGTCTGGCCATGGCGCTTGACAAACCCCTGATTGCAGTGAACCACATGGAGGCCCACATTCTGTCTCTCCTCATAAAAGAACCCATGCCCTCATTTCCGTTTTTATGCCTTGTGGTTTCGGGCGGACACACCATGCTGGTGCTGGTGAAACAATGGAATGAAATGACTGTGATTGGAAGCACCAAAGACGATGCCGTCGGCGAAGCCTTTGACAAATGCGCCAAAATCATGGGACTGGGCTATCCGGGCGGAAAAATCATTGATGATCTGGCCAAATCAGGCAACGAGAAAGCCTTCCCGTTTCCAGTAGCCAAAGTGGAAAAATACCGGTTCAGCTATTCAGGAGTAAAGACTTCGTTTCTGTATTTTCTACAGTCGAAAACCACAGAATTCATCCGGGAGAATCAATCCGATATTTGCTCTTCATTACAATTCGCACTTCTCAAACCACTGGTGGATGCCTGCGAACTGGCCATGGAAGAATATGGAATCAAAGAACTGGGACTGGCCGGTGGAGTCGCAGCCAATTCGTCTTTGCGAAAACGACTGCAAGCTTTGTGCGATCAGAAAGAAGGACGGGTCTACTTTCCGGATTTTGAATACTGCACCGATAACGCTGCGATGATCGGCCGGGCGGCTTGTTTTAAGTGGGAACAAAAGGATTTCTGTGGCCTCGATGAAACCACCGAACCACGACTCGCCATCGGTTCCTGAAACAATCGTTGAAAAGGACGGAATCTCTCCGATCGCAAAAACAGAATTGAGAGAATTGGATACCGTCTGTTATGACTCAGTTTTTTTTCGCAGACGGTACACCAGTAATACCAAAGCCAGCAATACGGCTGCAAGCGTAAATCCCTGAATCTCTTTGACCTGCATGGGGTGTTGCATGAGGAATACTACGTCGTCGACACGTGAACCCAGCCAAACAACCAATGCCATCCGGGGAATCATGCCCGCCATACTTCCTATGAGAAACGAAGGCAGCGGAACCCGAAGCCAGGCCAGTAGTAAGTTGCCAATGGCGAAAGGCGGAACCGGTAACAGGCGAAAGGCCATCACCACCGAAACGGAATTTCCCTGAAGATTTTCCACAGATTTTTTAGCCGCTGGCCAGATCCTGAAAATTTCTTCCCGAAGTCCGTCATCCAGACGGCGGCCAAAAAAGTAACCCATCACTGACGCCAGAAAAAAGCTGAGGCTCATTCCCGCCAGACCCCACATCCCAAGAAGGTAACCGGCCAGAATACCGGCCAATGTATTGGGGATGAGAGAAAACGCAATTGGCACCGAAAGCAGGGAGAAGAGCAAAATCCAGGACGGAACCGATAAAGAGAGCAACCACTCTTTTTCATCCAATGCCCAGAAAGCCAAGGCCGAACCCACCACCAACGGAAGCACAGCAAACAAGGCCAACCACCGGGATTCTGGTTTGAGGAGGAGTGAAATTAACTTCGGAGAGGACGAGTTTTTCATTACGAACTGGCAGGATGATTCGTACAAATCATACTACGTCACCAGACAGTGTTTTGAATGCAGGCCGGAGAATCCTATTTTTGTCTGAAGCCGCAAGAAAGCAAAAATGCAGTCGGCAATCGGTAATGGAAATCAATCTTTGCTTATTCACCCCTTAAACTACAGGTTGCGGATACCTGTGGCTACACTAAATCTGGGATACTTGAATCCGCAAAAAAGGCTGTTGAAGAATTGATTCTGGTTTGTGCCCGGAAATTGGAACAAATTCTACCAAAGAATTGATCCATGAATTGTAGTTTAAAATATTTCCTTTTGTAGGCAGAATTCGTGTTGTTGCAGGTAGCTTTCGGATAATGATTACAGAAATAAAAATTTCCAATTTCAGAAGCCTTGGTCAGGATGTAAAAATCTCTGGACTAGGCCCATTAGTTGTTTTCACAGGGCGAAATGGCAGTGGAAAATCCAACATTCTGGATGCGTTGAAATTTGTTGCTGATTCAGTCAGGCTAGGTCTGGATAGTGCAATTACAGAAAGAGAAGGAATCAAAACAATTCGAAGGTGGTCATCAGGTAAACCTGTGGATATCTTGATTCACATTAGTTTTGAAACTGCAGGATTTAGAGGAAGGTACGAATTTAGGATTTCCAGCCACAAAACTTATGAATATGTTGTAAAGTCGGAATCAGCTTATATTAACCCTAGAAGTGGGCCATCAATTCAATATTCAAGAGCAGAAACAACCTGGGTTAACAAACCGACATTTGCCAATCCTGCGTTAGATCCTATGGGATTAGTTTTGCCCATGATTTCAGGTGACTCACGATTTAAAGAATTTGCGGATTACCTGCGTTCAATGGCAGTCTACAACATTTTTCCAGATCAACTCCGAAAACCTAGCAAATACAATCCAGTAAAACCTTTAGATAAACAAGGAGAAAATTGGGCTTCAATATTAAAAGACCTTGATAAATCAGAATGGGAATTAGAATTTGTCGAAGCACTTCATTTGCTCACAGGCGATATCGATGAATTTAGAATACAGCCTGTAGCGGGATTTCTTATGCCTGGTTTTCGACATGGAGAATCACCTGGAGACAAACCAAAGGGAAGGTGGTTTAATGCAACCTCAGAGTCGGACGGAACCCTTAGAGTCGCTGGAATGTTAACAGCATTACTACAAAAACCACATTTATCTATAATTGGCATTGAAGAACCAGAACTTACTGTGCATCCTGGTGCAATTAGTCTGATCTTCGATTTTATCAAACAAGCACAAACGCAGTCTCAGATTTTTATTACTACGCATAGTCCGGAACTTCTTGACAAAGTAGAACCTGATCAAATAAGGGTAGTTTCAAAAGAAGAAACTGGAACAAAAGTAGAGACAATTTCTGATGATCAACTTGAGGTAATAAAGGAGAGACTGTCTAGTGCTGGCGAAATTCACCGAACAGAAGGGCTCCGGGGTACTTTACCAATTCCTTTAACCTGGTCATGATTCATGTGGTTGTAGAAGGGCATGGCGAAACACTCGCCATGGGAAAATTGCTGGCCAAATTATCACACCACCTTGGAATCGATTCAACGCAATTTGCTCCTCCAAGAAAAGACAGGCGGGTATTTACAGAGAAAGGTATTGCCGAACTTGTACACTTGGCTCAAAGTTCAAAATCAACAGGATTACTGATTATCCGTGATTCTGAAGACGATTGTCCAAAAGAGAATGCTCCCAAAATGTCTGAATGGATTGAATCTTTACAACCTCAGATTCCTGTTGCTTATGTGTTATTATACAGAGAATTTGAGACTCTTTTTCTCTCGGTCGCTTCAAGAATTTGCGGACAAGAACTTGTGCTACATGGCACAAAAGCGAAAATTAGATTGAATCCCAATTTTCAAATTGAATTTGACCCTGAAAGACGTAGGGATGCAAAGGGTGAGCTTAACAATTTATTCCCCGGAAATCAAATTTACAAACCGACACTTCATCAATTACCACTTGTCACATTATGCAAAATAGAGTGGTTAGAGGAAGCTCAACTTCCCAGTTTTGGAAGTCTTCAAAGAGCACTTTTACATCTTTCCAATCCTGCTCGAAATAAAACTTGCTACCCTTGATTTTGCTAATACCGACCTAGTCCGAATAATTTCCTCAATTCCAGTTACTTATTAAATCTGCCGGATTAGCCAGCAGATTCCGTTTCACATCCGCCCAATCCAGTTTGGGTTCATTTTTACGTGATTCCGCCACCAGAATATCCAAAAGGTCCTCCACTTGCTGCGGTTTATTTTGTAAGACCGATAATTCGATCACAACGGCCTTTTTATTTGACGATTCGTCTGTGAGGTAGCTGATGCCTTTCATACTCCAAATATAGTCTGTATTTGTTCTTTGTAAAACACTGCTTTTCGAATTCAATATTCCATTGAAAACACGGCAATCACGAATGATAATCGATCTCCATTTTCCTCTTCCTTTCTCCCCCAGTTTTCCCGTAGTTTGAGGCAGCATGAAAACGGACCTTTCAGCATTGTTTCTTTCCTCAGTGCGGGATTTTATCTCACGGGAAAATCTGTTCCCGAAGGAAGATAAACTTTTGTGTGCCGTCAGTGGAGGCGTCGATTCGATGGTGGTGGTTTTTACCCTTCTGGAACTGGGTTATGATATGGAAATTGCCCATTACAATTATGGTTTGAGAGGAATGGATTCGGATGCCGATGAAGTACTTGTCCGCACCTGGGCCGGACAACACCAAATTCCGTTTCATCGCCATTCTGCCCCTTCAGATTTTCGTACCAAACCCGGAATCTCGTTGCAGGAAGAAGCCCGCAATCTACGCTACCAATGGATGGAAACGCTTTCCGGAGAACGCAACATCCGCCACATTGTGCTGGCACACCACGCCGATGACCAGGTCGAAACGGTGTTCCTGAATCTTCTTCGGGGAACGGGACTTGCCGGAATGCGGGGTATGCTGCCGGCGCAGGGCAAACGTAAACGCCCTCTCCTCGAAAAAACGCGGGCTGAAATCCTGGCTTTTGCCCAGACAAATTCCATCCCATGGCGTGAAGATGCGAGCAACGCCAAAACTGATTACCGCCGCAATCAACTTCGCCATTCCATCCTGCCCCAGCTGCAGGAACTATCGCCAGGATTCGAACATGCCGTCCTTCGGAATGCAGAGAGATTCCGGATGTATGAGTCTACGTTAGACAGTCAGTTTCAAATACTGGAGACAGTTTTTTTGCTGACAGATTCCCATGAAAAACGAACCATTGATTTGCCTGGTGTCTTAGCACATCCGCAGGGACAGTTCTTCTTTTTTGAAACCCTTAAAAAATCGGGCTTCGGATGGGAGGAATCATGGCAACTCTGGCAATCGGCCACCAGTGAAGAAAGCATCAAACGACGATCGACAGACGGAATCCTCACCGAAATTCGGTTTCCGAAATGGATTGTCTGGAAGACAGAATCGGTTCTTTCAGCCACATTTCCGGTCATTCAGAAACCAGAAACCACTGTTTTGCTTCTACCTTCCGGCCAAAAACTGGTGGTAGAAATCAAAGCTGTTGAAGGATTTATTCCATCATCTATTCCCCCAAACCAATGGATGGCCGATTCCGGAAAACTGGCGTTTCCCCTCACCTTACGGTACTGGAAAGAAGGCGATACCATACAACCATTTGGCATGAAAGGAAATAGGAAACAGATCAGCGACCTCCTCTCTGAAGCCGGGCTGACAAAGGAAGAAAAGTGCCGTCAGTTATTGATAGAAGATTCGGCCGGAACCATCCTCTGGGTTGCCGGAATCCGAAGCAGTGAACTTACCCGAATACCGCAAGGATTTTCAGGAGAACTGCTGGTTATTAAAATTGCTGAAACCAACTGAAAATCAGAACTTCTGGCTTATGCAGGTGTACACATCAATCTTCCTAATTCCTAATTCCTAATTGATTTTCCCCAGTCCATCGGCCAGATTCCGGTCATTACTCAGGCGGGGAACTTTGTTCTGGCCACCCAGTTTTCCCTGACTTTTCATATAGTCCTGAAAGGCACCCCGTTTGAGGGAAGTTACCACAAGTGTCGTCAGAATTTTACCGGTGATCAGGTCGTCATAATAGCTGTTGAGCTTACACAGACTTTCATCCAGTCTCCGTTCGAATGCCGGCATGTTGGCAGGAGGTGTGGCAAATTCGATCAGCCACTCGTGGTGGGGCAAACCTTCATCGGGTGTTACCTGAGGTGCCACTGTAAATTCGGAAATCGAAACCTCGGGATGGTATTGCAAGGTGCGTTGCATGGCTTTCTCCACTTCCTCACCAATCACATGTTCACCAAATGCGGAAATGAAGTGCTTGATCCGACCACTGACCACCAGACGGTACGGATTTTTACTCACAAACTTGACCGTATCGCCAATGCTGTATCCCCACAAACCAGCATTGCTGTTGATGATGAGGGCATAGTTTTTCCCCAGTTCAACTTCCTTAATGGTAAGCCTTGTCGGGTTTTCGGAGAAATACTCTTCCACCGGAATGAACTCATAGAAAATGCCGGAGTTGAGCAACAGCAGAAGTCCTTCCGATTCCCTAAGATCCTGAAAAGCAAAAAACCCTTCCGATGCGGGGAACAATTCCACACTGTCGATTTTCTTACCGATGGAGTCAAACAGTTTCTTCCGGTAAGGCTCGAAGTTCACTCCTCCGTACACAAACAGCGAAAAGTCAGGAAACACATCCTTAATTTCCTTGCCTGTCCGAGCCTGAATACGGTCGAAGTACATCTGCACCCAGGGCGGAATGCCGGAAATGAGGCTCATGTTCTGATCGATGGTTTCATCGATGATGTGCTCGAGCTTTTCTTCCCAGTCTTCGATGCAGTTGGTAGTGAACGACGGCATCTGGTTGCTTCTCAAATATCCGGGAACATGGTGATTGGCAATGCCCGAAAGTCGACCGGTATGAATGCCGGCAATTTGTTCAAGGACGGGACTGCCGGAAAGAAAGATCAGTTTTTTATCCAGAAACGAAGAGTTGCCGGACTGGTGCACATAGTTGAGTAAAGCATCGCGGGCACCGTTGATGTGGTTTGAAATCGAGTCTTTACTGATGGGGATGTATTTGGTCCCGCTCGTGGTACCACTCGTTTTGGCAAAATACAACGGCTTTCCGGGCCAGAGAATGTCCGACTTGCCGTCCTTAATCATCCCGACATAATCCCTGAGACCTTCGTAATCACGGATGGGCACCTGTTTCACAAAGTCAGCATGAGAACGAATGGATGAAAATCCATGGTCTTTTCCGAACTGAGTGCCGGCTGCTTTCGTGATAATATCGGTAAAAACTGTTTGTTGCGTTTGTGCGGCATAGCGCATCCAGGGTTTTTGTTTGGAAACGACCCAGGAAGCGAAGGGTTTGGCAAGTAAAGATCGGAAGCCCATACGATGAATTGTGGGGGCGAATTTGAGACTTCTCAATGAAAGTTCGGAGAAAAAAATTACCAAATCCAGACCATGAAAATTTCTGATTTTCAGGATTTAGCAGGAAGTCAAACTAAAACGAGAGTGATTTTTTCATTTTTTTTTTGCTGGAAAGAAGTAGAGTCCTACTTTTGCACTCCCTTACAAAATGAGGGCACGCGAAAGTAGCTCAGTTGGTAGAGCGCGACCTTGCCAAGGTCGAGGTCGCGGGTTCGAGACCCGTCTTTCGCTCGAAAAAGAGCCACGCTTAGGCGTGGCTTTTTTATTCAAAGAAGTTCTGAAAACCAAAGGAAGCAATGGTTTATGAATGGAAGGTTCGCCGGGATGGTGGAATTGGTAGACACGCAGGACTTAAAATCCTGTGGCTTCACGGCCGTGCGGGTTCGATTCCCGCTCCTGGTACAAATGAAAAAGCCTCTGAATGTCAGGGGCTTTTTTTATTAAGAACTACTTCCGATGCTTTTAAATCCGTAGTTAAGATTTTGTAGTTAAAATTATAACTACAAAATCTTAACTACAACATCTCATCCAACAGTAAGTGTGCAGTAAGTTGTCACAATTCCCGAAAGGCACTATCTGCTTTATCAACCGCCTCCAGCATCGATTGCCAGAAACGATCCACATCCACAGATAAGGCCACATTACAGTTTGCCTCTCTGGAACTTCTGCCATAGAAATCGCATACCGTCTGGCCACGACTGAGTTCGCTGGCCCTTTCAATATCCACCCGCATTTTCCTGCACTGAAACAACTCCGGATGTAGAACAAACAAAACCGCCAGCGGATCATGAAGAGGCGGGTCATCAAAACCAAAAACATTACGGTAGGTATCCCTGAAAAATAAGAGCATCTCCTGAATCTTCCGGCGGAAAGGACTGCCGTCACCGATTGCCACCAGAACTTCTGCTGTGGCCAAAGCCGTGTGTGTTACTTCAAGAGGAACCATCGTCAACTCTACTCCGCTTTCAAACACAATGTGCGCCGCTTCCGGATCGTTTTCAATGTTGAATTCCGCCACCGGGCCAGTATTACCAATGCCCATGGTTCCACCCATGATGGTGATGCGGATCCAACTCTTCACTTCCGGAAACAATGTGAGGAGTAGGGCCACATTGGTCAGACTTCCAATTGCCACCAGATCAATTTTTTCACCGGTTTTCAGCCAGACCTTGTCCAGAGATTCTTTCCAGTTCAGCAGCCAGAATCCTTCTGGTTCTTCATCCGGCAGTAAGGGAAACAAGGGCTTCCCATCTCTTCCATCCAGACCTGATTCACCATGAATTTCAGCACAAAACGGCATGGCTTTCAGAATAGCTGAGGATTGACCTTTGAAAACAGGAACATGTCCGCAACCAATTGCAGTCAAAACAGCCTTTGCATTCCGGAAGGTTTTATCGACTGACTGATTGCCCGCTACTGTGGTCACGCCAAGGAGTCGACTGTCCGGATGATAGCAAGCCAGAATCAGTGCCATGGCATCGTCGTGTCCCGGATCGCAATCCAGCCAGATGTGTTTCATATCCGTTTTCTCTGTTTGAGGATGCAAGTAAATCAGTTCCGGACAGATTCAGGCGCTGAATGAGCCTTCATTTTCCTCTGCAACCGATCCTTTCATTAGATTTGCCGCTGAAGTATGAAGAGAGAAGTAATTCACAGTACACATTTAAAACGGGAGGTTTTGCTGGATGTGGTTGTACCCGAAAGCCATCTTTCATCCAAAGAGCATTGGCGGATCTTACTTGTCAACGACGGGCAGGATGCAGCCGAATTTCAACTGGCTTCCAGTGTAAAGGATTTCAACAAAGAAAATCCACAATCTCCGGTTCTGGCGGTGGCCATTCATGTGGGCGAACGGAAACAGGAGTATGGTGTTGGGAAGGAGGCCGATTACGCAGGTCGTGGTTCACGGGCATTCCAATACACTTCATTTGTGAAAGAAGAGCTTTTTCCCTGGCTTCAGAAGCAGTATGGCTTGCATCCAACCGCAGGAAAGTCTGCCATCATTGGTTTTTCGCTGGGTGCATTGTCTGCGTTTGACGTGGCCTGGAACCTCAGTTCTCACATTGGAACAGCCGGTTTATTCTCCGGATCTTTCTGGTGGAGAGCCCGGTCGCTCGACGATGGATATCAAGCCTCAGATCGCATTGCGCAGAAAATGGTGCGTGAATCTTCATCCGCTCCGGAACTGAATCTCTGGTTTCAAACCGGCTGGCTCGACGAAGCAGCCGACCGCGATCAGGATGGGTTGATTGATTCCATTGGCGATACCGTCGATCTGCTGACGGAACTTGAAAAGAAAGGATTTACCCCCGGACAGAACCTTGAGTACATCGAAATCGGCAACGGCCGACATGACCACAAGACAATGGCGAAAGTGCTTCCACGCTTTCTGGAATGGTGGAATTCACGTTTGAAGTCCTCAAATTGAAAAATCTGGGCGCAAATTTTTGAGGCTTAAAAAATGGCAGCCAGGAGGAAGCCTACCAGTCTCCGCTCGAACCTCCACCTCCAAAACTGCCGCCGCCAAAACCACCGAAGCTGCCACCTCCTGAAGAGAAATCACCCCAGCCCCCTCCGCCTCCCCGGCGACCAGCGTTTCCGAGTAAATTGCCTAATATCATCCCGGTAAGAAATCCACCCCCTCCCCCACCTCCACGGCGGTTACTGGCAAACACAATAATCAGAATGATGATCAGAATCGTAAAACCAATTCCCAAACCTTTCCCTTTTTTACGTCCTTTTTTGCTGCTGTACTGGTATTCACCTTTGTATTCGCCACGAGCTGCCTGGATGATGTGGGTTGTAGCCAGATCGATCCCTTCGTAATACTGCTGTTGTTTGAAATAAGGTTTAACGTCCTCTGTAAGAATTCGTTTGGTGGTGATATCGGGAAGAACTCCTTCCAATCCGTAACCCACTTCTATCCGCGTTTTGTGTTCTTCCATTGAGGCCAGGAACAGAACACCATTGTCCTTTTTCGTACCGATCTTCCACTTCAGAGCCAGCTTTACGGCATAATCAGCCACATCGGTTCCATCCAGATTTTTGACCAGCACCACGGCAATCTGCGTAGATGTGGAATCCTCATAAGCGAGGAGCTTCTTTTCGAGCTCCTGTTCCTGCCCATCGCTGAGGACATCAGCAAAATCGTTGACGAGACGGGGAGGATTGGTTTGATCCGGAATATTCTGAGCTGATCCAGCAATAGGAATGACAGCGATCAGAAGTAAAAATACCCGAAGGCGAAGAAGAAATTTCAATGATTCAGTGGTTGCGGATGCAAAAATATTCTCAATAATCGGGCCAGATCAACCGAAGGAAATCTTGTCGGGAAGTTCATTGACATCATCTCCTTTTCGGGGAAAATTGGACTTCAATTGTTTGCCGGCCATTTCTACTCCTTCACAAAGTCCTTCCACGAAATGACCAGCCCGAAAGCGGGATTGCATTTTGATCTTGATCTCATCCCAAAAGTTTTCCGGCACTGCGGAATTGATTCCGGCGTCACCCAGGATGGCAAATTTACGGTCTTCATAAGCCAGATAAATCAGAACACCGTTCCGAAGTTGGGTTTTGTGCATGGCCAGATTTTCAAAAACCTGGGCGGCACGATCCAGTACATTGCCTAAGCAGGACTTTTCAAGGTGAACACGGATTTCTCCGCTGGTTTCATTTTCAGCTGATTGGATGGCAGAAGTGATCAGCTCCTGGTCTTTTTCGGAAAAGAGTTCAGTTGGCATGACAGAAAGGGATGAAGTTTTGAAACGGAAAAATAAAAATATTTTTACCCGCCCGAAGATAGACTTTTGTCGGAATTTTTAGAAATCCTCATCTGTGAAAATTTCTTTTTCTCTTGAACTGATATCCCTGCCGCTGCGCTACGAATGGAAGTTGTCGCGAAATACGTCCATCCATAAAGTGAATGGAATTGTCAATGCCCGATCAGAGGGCAAAGAAGGCAGGGGAGAAATTGCACCCAACATTCGCTATGATGAAACACCAGAGCGGGTGGAACAGGAATTTCTGCAGGTATTGCCAAAATTAGAAGTAGAATTTGAAGTAAAACAGTGGCCTGAAATTCTGGCCGGACTTACGATCTGTTCTGCGCTCCGGGTTGGAATAGACATGGCCTTTCAGAATCTGATGGCGTCCATCAAAGGAATTTCTCTCCACCAGCAACTCGGGCTTGCAGCGGCAGGTAGCCGACCGGTTTGCTACACCATTCCGGTGATGGACCCAACGGATATTGCCGGATTTATGGAACGGGAAAACCTGCATCGTTTCTCCTGGCTCAAAATCAAAGTACACCGCGATTCAGCCCTTGCCATGGTTGAGGAAGTGTGCCACCTGTATGCCGGTCCTGTCGCCATTGATGGCAATGAAAGCTGGACCGATGTGGAAGCCGCAATCGAATTTGCCAAAGCGATACCGTCTGACCGGATTCTGTTTCTGGAACAACCGCTGCCAGCCGCTCAGAGAGAAGAATATATCCTTCTGAACCAGCAATCGCCGGTACAGATCTGGGGTGATGAATCAATTCTGTCAAAAGCAGAACCGGATTACTGGAAGCAGGCATTTTCCGGAATCAATGTGAAGCTGATGAAAGCAGGATCACTGCCCAATGCCATTCACCTTCTTCAATCAGCAAGGAATGAAGGACTTAAGACGATGGTGGGCTGCATGGTGGAAACCAGCCTCGGAATATCGGCCGCACTTTCGCTTGAATCATTGGCTGATTACATGGATCTCGACGGTTTTATCCTTTTACAAAATGAACCCTTTGGGCTGGTCAATGAAACGGACGGTATCGTTGGTTTCTCTCTATCCTGAAAATCTGCTACAGCTTAAACTGCACGCTGAACTTCACACCGAAGTTTTTAGCCCCCGGATTATTGAGGTAGGTGAGCCGATGGATAAAATCCACTCTTAACAACCGAAAGATATTCTCTACGCCATAACCCACTTCGGCATACGGTTTCTTCGGATCCAGACTGGTAAAGCCGGAAATGACGTCATCACCAATTTTAGCCGGCACCAGATCTTTGTTTTTCTGCTGCACATTGCCAAACAGCACATTACCATGGGCAACAAACCGCCATTTCAAACGACGAATCAACGGAATACTGTTCAACCCAAGTCCTTCAAAATTATGCTGGTAGTTCACACTGACGAACTGATCGGAAATAAACTCGAAATACTGCATCATGTTGAATGCCGACAGGTTCATGAAATAGGTCTGATTGCCCAGATGCGCCCGAAGAATCGGATATGGAACCACGGAAGGTGTGAATCCACTGACAAGCGACAGTTTTCCGTTCCCTATCAAACCGTATCGAATAAACTGAACTGCCGAAAACTGGAATTTGTGGTAGTTCAGGTTTGAGTTGAAAATGCCTTTCACTCCGGCTGTATATTTTAATGACAGAATCGGGAACCGGGTAGCGCCCAGACTAATGCGCTGATTTTCGTTTTCGAGGAAGGTTTCGTCTTTTCCATACCGGATTTCTCCTGAAAACTCGGCCGTCGTAAAACTGCGGGAAACGCTGGTGTCTTCGCCGGTCGTATGACGGACGGGATCGTTGTAATAACCGAATTTGTATTGATCCCGGTATGGGTTGAAATCCCAGAAATAGCCCTGCAGATTGATGATAAGTCCTCTTTTCACTTCCCGGCTCAGACTTATTTTGGTACTGCGGTTGTAATATGGTCTTGTCCGGTTAAGCGCACCCATCCTCGTAAATGCAAAGAACAGGGAATTGGAAGCCAGACTATTGTCAATCAATGCCAGTTGTTCCAACTCATATCCGTGGGAGATGGTGGCCGTTGTCCATCGTTTCCGGCTGAGAATGCGGGTGGCGTTCACATTGTATTTCAGTTTTTCATCCTGGAAACCATAAGCCAGATATCCGCCCAAAACCCATTTCCGGCTGAAATCGACATTGGTTTGCAAACCAACCCGGACACGGTGGCCTTCCACATTGTTCCATCCATACGTGTAAAGGTAAGGGCCGTAATCAATCGGGCCGATCCGCTTGTAGCCATTGATGAAAATGTTGGCGATCTCTACGTATGTTTTCACTGCCGGGATTTTCTTCACTGTATCAATCATCTTGAAAACGTTCTTTTCTGTGATTGACAGAGTATCATGGCGACGGCTTCCCCAGAAGGCATCATCGGTGCGGCTGGACCCTTCAAGAAGTTCAATTGGTCTTTCAAAGAAAGAGTTATCGAGTGGTTTGTTTACCACAATGTCTTTGATGGATGTATAAAACTTGGCAATCATCCCTGCCCAGTTTGAGTTCAGATTGGCTATGTCTACTGTGATCCGGTTTTTGGCTGGCAGATATGCCCCGGCCACAGTTTTTCTTAGCTCCTGTTGTATCTTGATTTTATCAATGAAGTTGATGTTCGATTCTTTGGGAATCACCAGATCTACCCGGGTTAGTGCCCAGTCGGAACGATTGATCCAGATGGTTCCCTTAAAGGCCAGATCTTGCGTACGTTTCGGGGTCACTTCGATGCGGTAAATCCAGTCACCTTTTATTTCTGTACTGTCCTCGAGCAAATAATCATAATACAGTTTCCAGCCATCGGCGATGGGTGACACAAATTCTTTGCTCACGATATTAAGCCAGTTCTGGTAAAAATTGTATTCCTGAAAAGAGGAACCGACAATCTGGGACACCACTTCACCTTCGTTGTTGCCCAGCCCCGAAATTTTGGTTTTCTCGATCTGTTCTTTGCGAAGTTCAGGCGACCGGTTGTAGTAAAACTTGGAAATGGTTTCACTAATAAAGAATGGAAGAATCGGCTTTCCGTCTTCACCAGTGGCTTTTCCGATACTATCCAGTACATTCTGGATTTTCCGGATGATGCGTTTCTTCTTGAACTTATCTGAAATCTTATCAATGTCCACCTCCAGCTTATTATAAGCTTCGTATTCATACGAAACCAGAGAACGCTTGTCGTTAAACTGTTTGTGCCGGATCACTTCCCTCATGATCGGCCAGGCTGGATTTTCTCCTGGTTTGATCACCACTTCCTTCAGTTCGATTCCCGCTTCTTTCAACTGGAAATTCTGCGTTTGTGTAGCAGCTCCTGTGATTTTCTTGGTACGCATCTGGTAGCCAATGTATATGGCAGACAAACTGTCGGCCAGCTTAGGAATTTTCAGGGTGTAGTAACCATCGAAATCACAAACAGTACCGATGGTAGTACCTTTTACCAGAACATTGGCAAATGGAATGGGGTCGCCGTTTTCTGAATCCGTTACTCTACCTTTTAGCAGGTAAGGCTGAGCAAATGAAAAAACCGAATACAGGTTGAGTGCGAGCAGGACAAAAAGAAGCCTCTTCAAACGATTGGGCAGTTGTAGTTTGTAAATGTGAAAGCCCAAAGAAACGAAAGGACCCGATGAATCAAAAACCATGTGGATGTATTTCCCTGCGAACCGAATAAAACTGCCTGCCAATCATACGGAGAACAACGGATGGCGATTGTATGATCGGGTAGCATTGGCCCTTCGTTTCAGATAAATCTTCTGTTATGGAAATCAATGATTGGTATCCTATCCAAACAGGTTTTAATTAGGTCTAAAGTATAGTTATATCGAAACAACTACGAGACATCTACCTGACATCCTCAAAAGATCATTAACAAAACCCCCTAGGAAAAACGGGCTTAAGATCTGTTTGAAATTGAAGAAGGTTGGATGAAAACAATGCTGGTTACACCGTCTGTTCTTCGTTATGACGGGGAATAATTATGTAGAATACCGAGTTCTCAATGTTTCCGGCATGAACTTTGGGAAACAATTCGAACGGAATTGTATTTTCTTTGTAACCGAATTACCGGAGCATTATGATCGAACTCCCCACCATAGACGCCAACGCTGCACGCAGACCTTCCAAGCCAAACTGGCTTCGGGTAAAACTTCCAACCGGTCCAGAATATGCGAAAGTCCGCAAGATTGTGGACGAGCAAAAGCTGCACACGATCTGCGAAAGCGGCAATTGTCCGAATATGGGCGAGTGCTGGGGCGAAGGCACAGCCACTTTTATGATCCTGGGAAATGTGTGCACACGAGGATGTTCCTTCTGTGCCGTTGCCACCGGCCGGCCCAACGATTACGACACCGATGAACCCCGCCGTGTGGCCGAAGCCATTGCGACGATGGGTGTGAAACACGCCGTGATCACCTCTGTGAATCGGGACGAGCTAAAAGATCGGGGAGCTGAAATCTGGTACCAGACGGTGATGATGGTGAAAGATTTGAGTCCGGCTACCACCATTGAGACCCTGATTCCGGATGTGAAATCAAACTGGGAAGCTCTGGCCCGCATGGTCGAGCCACGCCAGGAAGTAGTGAGCCATAATATGGAAACCGTCAGTCGTTTGTACCGCAGGGTTCGTCCGCAGGCTAAATACGAACGCAGCCTGGAGCAGATCAAACGCACCAAAGAAATGGGGCACCGCACCAAATCGGGCATTATGGTGGGTTTGGGAGAAACGCAGGATGAAATGTTTGAGGCGATGGATCATCTGGTGGAGCACGGTTTGGATGTGCTCACCATCGGACAGTATTTACAGCCAACCAAACTGCACATTGAAGTGGCAGAGTTTATTCATCCTGAGGTATTTGCGATGTACAAGGAAGAAGGCGAAAAGCGGGGCATCAAGTATGTGGAGTCGGGTCCTTTGGTACGCAGCAGCTACCATTCGGAGCGGCATGTGCATGTGTAACAATTGGTCGAATTTCAAATGGAAAAGCCAAACCTTTCAAGAGTCATTTTCTGGGATACGGATTACGATCAAATAGATTGGTCTTTGAAAGCACGTTTTGTCATTGAGCGGGTTGTGATGTTTGGAACTTTTGAGGATTGGAAAACGATCCAGTTATTTTATGGTATGGATAAAATTAAAGATTCAGTTCTAAACTCCCGTGAACTTGATCCTAAAACGCTCAATTACTTTAGTCTCTTATTCAAAGTCCCTAAAGATCAATTCCGTTGCTACAATATTTTACAGTCAAACCAGGGACACTGGAGCTATTAAAAAAATTAATGGCAATTCCAGAGTTGTCTGCATTTAATCTTGCAGGGGGAACATCCATGGCGTTGCAAATGGGTCATCGCGAATCCGTAGATCTGGATTTATTTGGAAATTGTCCATTTGAACCAAGTGAGATTCTTCAGTCGGTTTCTGTTTGTGGCAAAGTCACAATTCTTCACCAAACCCGGAATATTTTAATGCTTAATATTGAAGGTGTTAAGGTCGATATTGTTAATTACCAATACGAACTCCTCAAAGAACCTCAACTAACGGATGAACTTCGGCTTCTTTCTCTGGAAGATATCAGTGCAATGAAATTGGCTGCCATAACAGGAAGAGGCAAAAAACGGGATTTCTTCGATTTGTATTTCCTTATGCAAAAGTTTTCATTGTCTGAAATTTTCGGTTTTTACAGGAAAAAATATCCAGAAGGCAATGTGTGGTTGGTTTCCAGAAGCATTACCTATTTTGATGACGCGGATAATGATTTAGATATCAAGCCATTCGATAAAACTTCTTGGAAAGCAATAAAAAACCACATTGTGAAAGCAGCGGAAACTCTCTAATAAACAGCATATTTGCCCATCCCAAATAAAGGACCAGACACCAATGATTAAATCCATGACCGGCTTTGGAGCCGCCACCGTTGAAGACCAGAGCCTCAGTGTTCGTGTTGAGGTGAAATCCCTGAATTCCAAAGTGCTGGACCTAAACGTCCGCCTTCCCCGTTCGCTGCAGGACAAAGAATTTGAAGTCCGCAATCTGGTTGCCCGCTACCTCGACCGCGGTAAAGTGATGCTGAATGTGGAGATGGAATACGCCAACAAAGCGGCCAACGCTTCTCAGCTCAATGCCGATCTGCTGCACCATCATTTCGGTACGGTGCTGTCTGAAACCCAGAAGTTTTCAGTGAACATTGAGCCATCGCATATCCTGCAATCGATTCTGCGGATGCCCGAGGTTATGTCGGCTTCGAATGGTCGTGAAAACCGCGAACACGAGTGGCTGGTGGTGCAAAAAGCCTGCGAACAGGCGCTGAAAGCCTGCGATGATTTCCGTCTGACAGAAGGTAGTGTCCTTTCCGAAAAGGTGGTGGGTTATATCACCAACATCAAAACGTTACTTGAAGAA
>ENA-UOWO01002989-UOWO01002989.1-activated-sludge-metagenome-genome-assembly--contig:-NODE-2989-length-20145-cov-12.645097_pt1 | contig 20145 bp, 18 predicted proteins | sample MGYA00238148_ERZ761564 | MGnify/ENA primary metagenome ERZ761564 (study PRJEB28885, sample SAMN05720194) | activated sludge metagenome | isolation source: Anaerobic digester | place: USA... | reverse complement strand
ACTATGTATCGTTTCTAGTCACGTTCGGCTTCGTACGGAAGCCGAACGCGGCCGCAGCACTTGCCATAGGGCAGGCCCGAGCCGCAGGTGCAACGGTCGTTGGCCTTAAGAGCCTTGCCGCGGAAGAAATCGACCGGAATGACGCGGGTCTCCATGCCGAGGCCTCGCTCGCGTAGGGTCGGGTACTCGATGCTAACATCCCTGAAGGCCCGTAGCTTATCGTTGCAGCTCGCATCGGCGAAAGGCCTGGCTTCGCCGAGGCGTAGCCAGGCCCCGGCTATGATCGAGAGTACGGCGTCGATCTCCTCCTGGCTGTCGAAGCGGCCGCCCGGTGCTCCGGACAGGTACTTACGCAGCTGGATGGAGCAGAAGGCGCGGTAGTCGTCATGCTCGGCGCAGGCGGCCTTGGGCATGCCGTACTGATTGGCGACCCTCGCATAGACGGACCGTGAATGGCCGCGAGGCTCCAGGCGCTGGGCGCTGGCGAGGGCCTTGATGGCCAGACCGTCATTACCGAGCCGGCGCAGGGCTACCGATAGCCAATAGAGGTAGCTGGCGAGCAACCCGCGCTCATCGGCCGGGCAGGAAGCCACGGCCGCGCGGAACAGCTTAACGGCGGCAGCCGCGTCGTGCGCGGCAAGCGCCCGTTTTCCCTGTCGGTAGGATAATCCTCGTCGCGCACGCCCTAAGCAAGCCATGAAAAGAAAATACGCATAATCCGCGCGCCGATCAAGTCGGCGGCTTGGCCATGAGCAGGGCCAGGCTCTTGGGGCCGAGGCGATAGGGCGTTTCATGGTCTACGGGCGGCTCGCATCCCGGTTCCGCCGCGTCGTAGGGTGACGACAGGTTCGTGTCGACGGCGCGGTACCAGGCCCAGCCCGCCTGCGGCGCGCCGACGCGGAAGTCGATGGCGCCGGCCGTCGCGTTCAGGAGGAGAAGGAAGTCGTCGTCGTCGCGGTCGGCGACAATATCGGCTTTGGAGCCGTCGAGGCGAGCGGCGAGGGCCGACGGCATAGAAGCCCAGTCGGGCGCGGAACCGTCAGGCGCGTACCAGGCGATGTCCGGCAGGGCGTTGTAGTTGGCGTCCTTGCCGGTGAAGAACTCGGGGCGCCTGAACGCCGGATGGGCTAGCCGGAGGGCTATGAGCCTGGCCGTGAAGCGTAGCAGCTCATCGTGCTCGACGGCCAGGCTCCAGTCGTACCAGCCGGTTTCGTTATCCTGGCAGTAGGCGTTGTTATTGCCGCGCTGGGTCCTGCCGAACTCGTCGCCGCCGAGCAGCATCGGGGTGCCGATGGACAGGAGCAGTGTGGCCAGGAAGTTCTTCTGCTGGCGCACGCGCAGCGATTCGACGGCCGGGTCGCGGCTCGGGCCCTCGTGGCCGTGGTTGTAGCTGAAGTTGGAGTCGTGGCCGTCGAGGCCGCGCTCGCCGTTCCGCTCGTTGTGCTTGCCGTTGTAGCTGACCAGGTCGCGCAGGGTGAAGCCGTCGTGGCTGGTGATGTAGTTGATCGAATGGAACGGCTTACGGCCATCGCGCAGATAGAGGTCGCTCGAGCCGGTTAGCCTGGTGGCGATGGCGGCCACGGCGCCTTCGTCGCCGCGCCAGAAGCGCCGCACGTCGTCTCGGTAGCGGTCGTTCCACTCGGCCCAGCGCCCTCCCGGAAAGCCGCCGACCTGATAGGCGCCGCCCGCGTCCCAGGCTTCCGCGATGATCTTGGTCTGCCTGAGTAGCGGGTCCTCGGCTATCTGCTCGATGACCGGGGGGTTCTCGAGCAGGCGGCCCTTCTGATCGCGCCCGAGTATCGAGCCGAGGTCGAAACGGAAGCCGTCGACGTGCATGTCCGCGACCCAGTAGTGGAGACAATCGACGATGAAGCCTCGGACCACGGGATGGTTGCAGTTCAGCGTGTTGCCGCAGCCCGAGTAGTTCTTGTAGCGGCGCGGATCCTCGTCGAGCATGTACCAGACCGGGTTGTCGAGGCCGCGGAAGGACACGGTCGGGCCGAGCTCGCTACCCTCGCCGGTATGGTTGAACACCACGTCGAGTATCACCTCGATGCCGGCTCGGTGCAGTGCCTTGACCATGGACTTGAACTCGGCCACCTGCTGGCCGGAGCGGCTCGACGAGGCGTAGCGGCCCTTGGGCGCGAAGAAGGCGAGGGTGCTGTAGCCCCAGTACTGGGATAGCCGCTTGCCCGTGCGCGGATCCTTTCGAGTGTTTTCGTGGTGGTCGAATTCCTGGACCGGCAACAACTCGAGACTGGTCACGCCGAGGCGTTTGAAGTAGGGGATGGCCTCGACGAGGCCCAAGTAGGTGCCCGGGTGGCTCGAGCCGGCGCTCGCGTGGGCGGACAGGCCGCGTACATGGGTCTCGTAGATCACGCAGTGGCGCAGGGGCAGGTTGAGCGGCTTGTCGCCCTCCCAGTCGAACTCGTCGTCGTCGACCACGACGCATTTGGGCATCGTGGCCGCGTCGTCGATCCTGGAAAAGGACAGGTCGGCGCGCGGGTCGTCCGCGTCATAGCCAAGGGCCGCCTTCATGTCCCACTCGAAGTCACCGGACAGCGCCTTGGCGTAGGGGTCGACGAGTAGCTTGTTAGGGTTGAAGCGATAGCCGCATTCCGGCATGAAGGGACCGTCGGCCCGCCACGCATAGAGGGCGCCGGGCCGCAGGCCGTCGACGTGGATGTGCCAGATGTCGCCGGTGCGGTTCTGGACCGGGTCCAGGCGATGGTCGAGGATGGGCTCCCCGTCGTCGGCCTTGGCGAAGAGGCAGAGGCGTACGCTCGTCGCGTGACGCGAGAACAGCGCGAAGTTGACGCCGCCCGGGACGGGCGTGGCCCCGAAGGGGCGCGGGTGCCCGGGACGTACGATGTATTCGGGTGTGCCCACGCTGTCCTCCGGCTCGTCGGTTCAGGCTACCAGTATAATCCGATGAGTGGAGAATAGCACGCCGCCTATAGTGTTACGAATCTTATGTATCACCGGCGTACTCCGGCGCTACATCGCCATCCCGCCGTCGATCCTGATCACCTCGCCGGTCACGTACGACGCCAGGTCCGAGGCCAGGAATAGCGCCACGGACGCGACTTCCGCTGGGGTGCCCGTCCTGCCGAGCGGTATGCGCTCGCGCAGGGCGGACTTGGCAGTCTCGGGAATGGCCTCAGTCATCGCGGTGTCGATGTAGCCAGGCGCTATCGCGTTGACGCGGACGCCGCGGCTCGCGACCTCGCGGGCGAGGCTCTTGGTAAGGCCGATGAGGCCGGCCTTGCTGGCGGAGTAGTTCGTCTGGCCGCCATTGCCGACGAGGCCGACGACGCTGGCCACGTTGATGACGCTACCGGAGCGGCGCTTGATCATGGCCCTGGCGGCCACCCTCGAGACGATGAAGGCGCTCGTCAGGTTCGTATCGATCACGGCGCGCCAGTCGTCGAGCGGCATCCTGAACGACAGCCCGTCGCGTGTGACGCCGGCGTTGTTGACGACCACGTCGTACGGCGCGGTCTTGACCGCCTCCTCGACGACGGCCTCGAGAGCCTCGGCATCCGACACGTCGCAGGCCAGCCACCCGAGCGGTCCCATGGCCGCCAGCGAGTCGTGGTCGTCGGCCTTGGACCTCGACAGGTAGTCTACCGCCGCGCCCTCGCGCAGGAAGGCCTCGACGACGGCCTTGCCTATGCCCTTGGAGCCTCCCGTGACGAGGCAGCGCCTACCGCTCAGCATTCCGTGTTCCATCGTGGCCCTCCTACGGCTCCAGCGCCGCTATCTGATCGGCCGAGAACGCCGGCGTTACCGGCGGCTCGAGCCCGGCCGCCTTCCAGAGCCCAGCCAGGACCGAGCCCGGCCCGGCTTCCAGCTCGCGTCCGTAGCCGTCGGCCGCCATCGCGCGCTCGATAGCCGTCCAGGCCACCGGTCGGATAATCTGCTCGGCGGCTAATTCCTTAAGCTCCGTCCCCGTCGAGACTCTGCCTCCGGTCACGTTCGAGTAGAAGGCGATCGTCGGGTCGGCGAAGCTCTCGTCGGCTATGATTTCCTTGAATCCGTCGTAGGCGTAGCGCATCAGAGGCGAGTGGAAGGCGCCGGCTACCTTGAGCCTTACCACGCGCTTGGCGCCCGCCTCCTTGACGGCCGCTTCCGCCTTGGCGATGCCGGTCTCCGTGCCCGACAGCACCGATTGAGTCGGCGCGTTGAGGTTGGCGAGCCACGCGTCGGTTACACCCGCTCCCGTGAGCGCGGCCTCGATCGAGGCGGCCTCGAGCCCGAGCACGGCGCTCATCGTCGAGCCGCCAGAGCGGGCGCAGGCCTGGTCCATCAGGCGGCCGCGCTCGGCGACGAGAGCTATCATGCGGCCGAAGGGCAGAACCCCCGCGGCGCAGAGAGCCGCCCATTCGCCGAGGCTGAAGCCGGCGACGCCATCGGCCGAGACGCCGCGTTTGCGTAGCGCGGCGTAGGCGGCCGCGTCGGCGAGCGCCAGGGCCAGCTGGGCGTTGCGGGTGCGCTTGAGCTCGTCCTCGTCGCCCTCGAACATCAGTGCGGCGAGATCCAGCCTGGCGACGTCTGACGCTTCTTCGAACAGGGCGCGTGTTTCTGCGTCCGCATCGTACAGGTCCCTGCCCATGCCGACGAACTGGGCGCCCTGCCCGGGAAACAGGATGCAGGTCTTCATCTGGTGTAGCTCCTCGCTCGATACTGAGACAATATGTGTCAATATGTCAAGATCAACAATGGACCTCTCATGATCGCCCGCGCGGGGCGGGCGCGCCGCCGTACCTGTGGTATGCTGGCGCTCATGGAAACGATCGGCGACAGGATAAAGGCTACATTGCGGCTCGTACCTCCGGGCCGAGCCGTGAGCTACGGCGCGGTGGCCGCGCTGGCGGGTGCGCCGAACGGGGCGCGCACGGTCGCACGGATACTGCATTCGAGCGCCGCGGCCGAGGGCCTGCCCTGGTGGCGCGTCGTACGCGCCGACGGCGGCATAGCGCTACGCCGCGGCTACGGCTTCGAGGAGCAGGAGGCGCGGCTGGTCGACGAGGGCGTGGAGGTAGGTCGCGATGGCCGGGTGGATCTCGGCCGTTACGGCTGGGACGGCGCGCGCTAAGGCTCTCGCTGAGCCCGTCGTCAGCGAGGGGTGGCCGTCAGTCGTCGGTCTTCAGGTATCGCGTGCCGAAGGGCTCGTAGCCGAAGGCCTTCATCGAGGAGCCGAAGCCGGCCGGCACGAAGGGCATGTCTACCACGAAGCGCGGTATGCCGTCCTTGGCCAGGCGCTCTCGTGCGGCCTCGGCCAGGCGACGTCCGAGGCCAAGCCTGCGGTGCTCCGGCGCCACGTACAGGTAGGTTAGCTTGCCGAAGGAACCATCGGCCACGTAGACCCGTCGCGCCGCGGCCACGCCGGCTATCGCCCCCGCCACGGCCTCGGCTAGCACGATCACGAGCCCCTCCTTGCCGCCCTCGGCTACCTCCCGCTCGATGGCGGTGTACTCGTACTCGACCAGGGGCTCCGGGAACGCGCCGAGCGCTTCCTCGAGGCCGCGTCTGAATAGTGGCTGGCATTCGAGCCACGCCTCGCGGCCGGCAATCCTGAACGAGAAGTCGTCGGCCAAGAGGTCGTCGTCCTCGGGCTCCGGGCCGAGGCGCTCGAGGCCGCGGGCCACCCTCGCCTCGTCGTACCACTCGGCGACGCGCTTAGCCATCGCGCAGCGCTTATAGTCGTACCAGCGCCGCGCGATGTCGGGGTAGGCCTCGATCGCCGTCTTGAAGGCCTTGAAGACCCCTCGCCCTCGCGATAGGGCGGCGGCGAGACTCGTCCTGGCTATCGGGTCTCCGACGCCGGCCGCGAAGGCCTCCATAAGTCCGTAGCCGTCGGCGCTGGTCCAGTCCGGCGGTGGTAGCAGGTCCGCGCCCTCGTCGAGCGAGTCCAGGCCCGAGTCGAGCGCGTCGTCGTTCATCACGACGACGGCGCCGGTCGTGGCGTCCACCATGAAATCTATGTCCTGGTTCTCCATCGAGAACAGCAGCTCCTCTATGATCGCGTCGTCTAGGTCGAACATTCTATCCTCCGGTCGGGGGCGCGGCGTTCGTCGGCTTGTCCGCCGCGCTCCTCGCGGGTTAGTATACTACCCAGGGTACCACGATGCGAGCCGATCTCCATATACATTCGCGCTTCTCCGACGGCGGCCATTGGCCGTCGGACATAGCCGGGCTCGCCGCCGCGGCGGGACTCGAGGCCGTCTGCCTGACCGATCACGACACCTTCGGCGGCTGCGTCGAACTGGCCGAGGCGGCCGGACAGCTTGGTCTGGCCAGTTGGCCCGCCGTCGAGATTGATTGCGAGGACGAGACGCTTGGCTATAAGAGCGAGCTGCTCGCCTATTTCCCGGGCGGTTCCTACGAGCTCACGGCCTCGATGCTCGCTGTGTCGCGAGCTGAGCGGGCCGCGCGCGTCGAGGCTATGTTCGCCCGCGCCGCCGCCCTGTTCGCGGCTCCGGAGCTGTCGTTCGGGCGCTGGGTCGAGGCGCGCATGGCCGGCCGCGGCCCCGGGTCGCCGCGTGTCGACCTCGGCACGCGGCGCTTCGCCAAGACGGACCTATTCCTGGCGCTCAAGCGGGCCGGCCGCGTGTCGGCCGACGTAGACTATCGAGAATTTAAAAAGGCCTACTTCGATACCGGGTTGTTCTCCGATCTGCGCTTCGCCAAGCCGAGCCTCGAGACGGTGGCCGAGTCGGTCTCCAGGGACGGCGGCACGCTCGTCGTACCGCATATCGGGCACGAGTTCGGCGACTCGATCGCGTCGATGCGCGCCGGCACGAGACGGCTGGACGCCATGCTGTCGCGCTTCCGGGACCTTGGCGTACGCGGCGTCGAGCTGTACTACTATCGGAACGACGACCGGGAGGCGATGAACGCGTTGGTCACCGAGCGCTGCGAGCGCTTCGGCTTCTTCCACACCTACGGCTCCGATTGCCACGGGCCGGATTCGAACAAGAACGGGCTCGGTTCGTTCTACGGCGACTTTAGGGGATTCTAGGTCTAGCGGGCCGCGATTAGCCGAAAGGACAAGACAATGGCGCACTGCATCGTCGACGAGGCGGAAAAGGTACTCGACGCCGAATTCAAGGTACACGACAAGGGCTTCGTGCGGCTGGTGGACTACCTGGGCGGGGACGCGAGGATAGTCCAGTCGGCCCGCGTGTCATACGGCGACGGCACGAAGACCGTGCGCGAGGACGCGGGTCTTATCGACTACCTGTTGCGTAATGAGCATACCTCGCCGTTCGAGCAGGTCGTGCTGACCTTCCATATCAAGATGCCGATCTTCGTCGCGCGCCAGTGGATACGCCACCGTACCGCGCGCGTGAACGAGATGTCCGGCCGCTACTCGGTGATGAAGGATGAATTCTGGATTCCGGCTCCCGAGGCGGTCGCCAGGCAGAGCGCCGATAATAAGCAGGGCCGCGAGGTCGATCCTCTGTCCCCGGACGAGGCCGCTCGCGTCATCGGCCTGCTCGAGGAGGGACAGAGGTCGGCCTATGCCTCATACAAAGCGATGGTCGACTCGGGCCTGGCCCGAGAACTGGCCCGCGTCAACCTGCCCCTGTCGCTGTACACCGAGTGGTACTGGCAGATAGACCTGCACAACCTGTTCCGCTTCCTGGCGCTGAGGCTGGACGCCCACGCGCAACGGGAGATCCGCGACTATGCGGCGGTGATCCTCGATATGACGCGGAAGGTCTGTCCCCTCGCCTGCGCCAGCTTCGAACGGCACCTGCTCGCTGGAGTCAGGCTGTCGGCCGAGGAGGCGTCAGCCTTCAGGCGGCTGCTCGACGGCGGCGAGGCGGGGCTCGGAGGCCGCGAGCTCGAGCGCCTGGAAGAGAAGCTGGCCAAAGTTCGCTAAAAGGAAACCCTCCAGTAGTGCACCGACCCGCTGCCAACGCCGTATCCTCCTCTATCATAGAGGAGGATACGAAATGCCAGAGAACGTCATCGAGGCCCGCGGGCTGACGCGGACCTATCGCAAGGGGCCTCGGGCCCTCGCCGGGGTCGACCTCGACGTCCCCGAGGCCTGCCGCTTCGCGCTTCTGGGTGCCAATGGCGCCGGCAAGTCGACGCTCGTGCGCATCCTGTGCACGCTGTCGCGCCAAGACTCGGGACGCGTCGCGATCGCGGGGCGGCCGATCTCGGGCGGCTCGCAGGCTATCCGCGCCCTGATAGGCGTGGCGCTCCAGGATACCCAGCTAGACCCAGCCGAGAGCGCGCGCCGGCAGCTAGCGTTTCAGGGCCGACTGTACGGCTTCGACGCGGCCCGGGCCGCCGGGCGGGCAGAAGAACTGCTAGCGCGGTTCGGGCTGGAGCCTGTCGCCGATCGAAAGGCAGCCGAGCTGTCCGGCGGCAACAAGCGGCGCCTACACGTGGCGCTGGCCCTCGTCCACCGGCCCCGCGTCCTCTTTTTGGACGAGCCGTCGGTCGGGATGGATCCCGAGAGCCGCGCGGCGTTCTGGGCGGAGATGCGCAGGCTGAACGCCGAGGAGGGCGCGTGCGTCTTCTTCACGACGCAGTATCTAGAAGAGGCGGAGAAGCACGGCGACGAGCTGGCGGTACTGGACTCAGGCCTGGTGGCGTACCGGGGCACGGTGGACGGCTTCGCGGCGGCGCACGCCGGCCCCGGCGGGGACCTCGAGGCGGGCTACCTGAATTTTATCGAGTCGCGGCGCCGAGGCGCGTTATCGGAGAAGGAGGCCGTCGGTGCGTAATCCCGGAACGCTTATAGTCGGACGGGCGCTCAGGCGGCTCGTTTCCAATCCGGCGCCGCTACTGTCCGGCCTGGGCATGAGCGCGTTCTTCCTATTCGTCTACGACGCGGCGATAGGCGGCATCGGCTTCCTACCTGAATTCGGCGGTGCGGGGTATATGGCCTTCCTGCTACCCATGGGCGTCATATCGCTCTTGTTCGGGTCGTCGGCGGGCTCGGCCCAGGCTCTGAGCCGGGATATCGGCTCCGGCTATTTTATGCGGCTGGCGCTGGCGCCCGTACCGAGGTCGGCCTTCGTGCTCGCGGCAATCCTGGCCGATGCGGCGGGCATCTTCGTGTCGTCGCTTATCGTGCTGGGCCTGGGCGCGCTGCTCGGGGCGCCGCTCCTGGGAGGGGCCGTCGGCGTGTTCGGAACCGCGGCTCTAGCCACGCTGTTCGGCGCCGGGATATCCGCGGCCTCGGCTGCCGCGGTGATGCGGACGGGCAAGGTGGAGCTGGCGGGGACGATAGGCTCGGCCGTCTTCATGCTGCTGTTCCTCGCCCCGACCTTCGTGCCGCGGGAGCTGATGGGCGCTCGCTGGCTCCAGGTCGTCTCGGCGTGGAACCCGCTCAGCTACCTGATGGAGGCGATGCGGGTCATGGTATCGGGCCTGGGAGAGCCGAGTTCGGTACCTATCGCGTTCGCCGTCGCGGCGGTGGCCGGGCTCGGCGGCACGGCGGCCGCGTGCCTCTCCGTCAGGAAGGTGCTGAACTAGGGCTGGAGGCGACGAGTCGGAGGATGGGCGCCGTGGTTCAGGCCGCGAACGCGCTAACGGTTGGCTTCAATCCTGGCCGCGAGCATCGCTATGAGGCGCTCCGCCCGCGCCTTCTGCTCGGCCAGCGAGTCGAGCCAAGCGTCGAAGGCGGTCAGCGCTTCCTCGCCTGGGCGCGGCGTGTTGAGGACGTCCTTGAGTCCGGTCGAGCGGCCCCGGTCGAGTTCCGTCGCCATGCGCAGTATCGCCATGACGCTGTAGCCGGCGAGCAGAAGGGATCGAACCACCCGCAGCCGGCCTATCTGGTCCGGCCCGTAGACCCGATGTCCGGTGCGCGGGTCCTTGACCGACGCTACGAGGCGGTTGCGCTCCCAGTTCCGGATCTGGCCCGGCGTCGCGCCTACGGCCGCCGCGGCCTCTCGGGGGCCGAGCCGCCCCTCGTCGCCCGCGGCGGGGGCCGCTCCCGCCGCCCAGCGCTCCAGGAAGGCGGCCGCGCTCTCGGCGCGCGCTAGCTCGGCGTCCACGAGGGCCGCGTGGATGCGGGCGTCGGCTACGGCCCCGGTCAGGTCTCCCGTCGCGGCGCGACGAACGAGCGCCAGCGCGGATTCTCGTATGGGCCTTCCGGGCCACATGCCGTGCATCGCTAGCCGTGCGAATAGCATCTGGTCGATATGCTCGGCCGTCCAGCGCCTGTAGCCGTTGGCGGCGCGCTCTGGCTCCGCGAGAAAACCCCAGGCGACGTAGAGCCTGACCGTATTCTCGTGCGTTCCCGCCGCCCTGGCGACGTCCACCGTACGGAACGAGCCTCTCGTCGCCATGCGCCTTCCGTTACGCCCGAAGGTACTTCTGCTCGCCCATGCCGAGGAGGCCCTCGGCGTCGACCTTGACCGAGCCGTCGGGCGAGCGCAGCGTGCCCGAGAAGGTACCGAACGGCCCGTGGTAGTCGACCGAGGCGAAGAGCAGGTTGATCCGCAGGTCGTTCTTGCGCTCGGGTACGAAGACCAGGTCGACGAGGCCCTCGGTGTCCTGCACGTGCCAGGGGTTGTCGACGCCGTTCGGCCTGGTCACCTTGATGGGCGGCAGCGGGTAGACGCGGCTGTTGACCCAGAGCACGTTCTCGTTGTAGCGCTCCTGGTCGCGGACCTGGTTGTCGGTCAGGTTGAAGCCGACCCTCCGGCCCTTGCCCGCCAGCCCGAAGCCGGTAACCCAGTCATAGCGCATACCGTAGGGGTAGTAGCCCTTATGGTCGTCCATGACGCCCATACATTCGGGCGAGTCGAACTCGACGCGCTCGCCGCCGGTCTCGAACCAGCCGCGCATAGGCATCAGGACCTTGGTCGAGTACATGGCGCGGTTCAGGCCGAGCGGCAGGCAGACCGACGACGGGGCCGACTGCCTGGCGTTGTACGCGAAGGTGAAGGCGCCCGCGTAGGCCGGCCCGCGCGACGATCGCGCGCGGCTAGCCTCGACCGTGATCGCGCCGCCCGCCAGGTCGAACGTCATCCCGAGCGCGCCATGGCGGTCACGGTACGAGACTCGCCTGCCATCGAGCACGGGGCCGAGGCCGAAGCGCCTGAGCGGAATGACTCTCCGGCTCTCGATGGTCCTGCCGCCGTCCCGGTCCCACGATACGAATTGTATCAGACCGAAGCTCTTGGCCTCGTACAGCGCCGCGAGGAAGAAGCGGCGCCCATCGCCGAACTGGAACGCGACCCACTCCTTGCAGCGGGCGTCCTTGGTCCAGCGCGGGATGGGGTAGTGGTACGGCCTCCGCACGTCGAGCATGTTGACGAGGGCCGGCGGCGCGTTGAAGCAGCCGTAGACGAATTCTCCGTCGCGGACCACGCTCGGGGGCGGGTCGGTCAGATCCCTGGCGTAGGGCGGCCGAGCCTCGTCGCGGGAGTCCGCGGCCATCAGATGCCGCCGCCCTGGTAGAGTCTGTACAGGGCCTGCGTGCCTAAGTCGCCGAAGCCCTTCTCCTGCATGCGCTCGAAGAGGCTCTCGGCGAGCGCCAGGAGCGGCAGCTCGAGGCCCATCGCTTTGGCGGAGTCGAGGGCGATCCGCAGGTCCTTAAGGAAGTGCTTCGAATAGAATCCGGGCTTGAAGTCGCCGTCGAGCATGCGCGGCGCCATGCCGACGAGCTGCCAGCTCTGGGCCGCCCCGCCGCCGATGCTGTCAAGCACCCGGCGCGGGTCGAGGCCCGCGTTCCGGGCGTAGGTCATCGATTCGACAGCGCCGATGAGCGACGCTGCCACCGATATCTGGTTGGCCATCTTGGTATGCTGGCCGGCGCCGGGCCCGCCCTGTAGCACGGCGGTCTTGCCGACCACGTCGAAGAACGGCTTGACCGCCGAGAACGTAGCCTCGTCGCCGCCGACCATGATCGATAGCGTGGCGTTGCGCGCGCCCGTGTCGCCGCCGGATACCGGGGCATCGATCGCGGACCTGCCGGAAGCCGCCGCGGCGGCCGAAATGCGCGCCGCGAGAGCGGGGTCGCTCGTCGTGAAGTCGACGAGGACGGCGCCGGGCGCCGAGGCGGCTATGATGCCGCCCGAGCCGAGGTAGACCTGCTCGACGTCCGACGGATAGCCGAGCATCGTGAAGACGACCGACGCGCCCTTGACGGCCTCGGCCGGCGACTCGGCCCAGAGCGCTCCGGCCGACAAGAGCGGGTCGGCCTTGGACTTGGTCCGGTTATAGACGCGTACCGTCGCGCCGGCCCTGAGCAGGTGGCCGGCCATGCTGGCGCCCATGACGCCGGTGCCGATGAACGCTATGGTGGTGCCTGAAACGTGCATGAATCCCTCCGAGATAACGCGCGGCGCGACCGCGGCCTTACGCGAATTTATAGCCGAAGGCTCTGAGCATGCCGATGCGCTCGGCCTTGTCCGCGGGGCCCTCGACACCGGCTGGCGACGAGCCGTCGATGACGCCAAGCAATCCTGAGCCCTGGGCCGTTCTGGCAACGACGGCCTGGACGGGATTGGCCGTGGCGCAGAATATGCGGCAGACCTCCTGGCAAGCTTTGACCCGGTCCAGGACGTTGATCGGATAGGCCCCGGCACCGAGCACCAGGTAGAAGGTGTGGCCCGCGCCGGTCGCGAGCGCGCAGGCCGTCGCGTCCCTGACGAGCCCCTCGTCGTTACCCGCGGTCCTGACCAGGCAAGGCCCTGAGGCCTCATTGAAGGCTAGCCCGTACCTGGCCCCCGGGACCGAGGTGGCCATGATTTCAGCAATATCTTCGACCGTCTTGATGAAGTGCGACTGACCAACGATGATGTTAGCGCCGTCCGTCCACGAGAGTTGGACGGCCTCGATCCTCGTCTCCATATGCGTCCTCCGGCCAGCCAGTCTATCCGCTTAGCGCTTTAGCCGCAAGCTCGGGTTTGCGCGAGCTTTTCACCGATTTTACACAAAAGCTATTGAAATGTGTACCAGGAGGTAACATATTACACAGCAACTGTGTAATATGTGGAAGGACTATGACAATGCTCGATACGACGAGAGAGAGGATCCTGGAGGCGGCGACGGCGATCATACGCGAGCGCGGCCCTGAGGGGCTGACGGTCGAGGCTGCAGCCGACCGCGCCGGCGTAAGCCGTAAGACCGTATACAACCATTTCGATGGCAAGTACGCGCTGATAGACGTGGCCGCGGCCGCGTGGATGGACGGCCTGCTCGCCGATCTGGGGGTTATAGCCGCAGACGCGTCGCTACCCTTCGTCACCAAGCTCAACGCCATCGTCGAGCGCGCCTACGCCGAACTCAAGAATCAGCGACGCGCCGGAGCGGCCGGCTCGATGGCCGCCAGCCTGGACCTGCCGGGGTTCAGGGCCGACCTCCAGGCTCGGCTCCACGACTTCATCGCGGGCATCGTGCAGGACGCCATCGACGAGGGGCTCGTGCGAGACGACTTCGACGCGCGCCGGCTGACCTACGTGATCATCAACATCGTCTCGGGCCTGGCGGTACTAGCCGGTATCGAGGACGAGCCGTTCACGCGCGTCGACATCCTGACCGATTCGCTTAAGGCTCTGGTCGGCGGTATCCTGACGCCTACCGGAGCCGAGGCCATGCGCGGCTCGCCGCTGCTCGGATAGGGGGCGACGATGGAAGCGAATAGCCGCGCGCGCCGCGGTCCGGCCATCATGACGCTCCGCTGGCTCGTGCCATTGGCGCTCGTCGCCGGGGCTACGGCGTTCTGGCTCATATCGTCCGGCCAGGAGCCGGAGCGGCCCGAGGCGCCGCCGGTACCGGTCCGCGTCATGCGTCCCGCCTACGGCGACCTGGTCAAGACGCTCAAGCTGAATGCCCACGTCGAGTCCGAGACGATGGTCACCGTGGTCCCGCTCGTCTCGGGCATCCTGCAGGAGCTGCCGGTCGAGGTCGGGCAGACGGTGGCCGCCGGGCAGGTCGTGGCCAGGATAGACGCGCAACGCTTCGAGCTACAGCTCAAGCAGGCCGAGGCGGCCTACCTGTCGGCCAAGTCGTCGTACGAGCGCGTCGGTCAGCTCTACCGCGCCAACGCCGCGACCCAGCAGAGCTACGAGCAGGCCAAGGGCCAGTACGAGGCCTACTCGTCCCAGTACGAGCTGGCCCGCATCCAGCTCGACTACGCGAGCGTCAAGAGCCCGATAGCCGGCGTGGTGCTCGTCAAGCACCTGAGCGCCGGCAGCATAGCGGCGCCCGAGCGCCCTCTCGTGACGATAGGCGACCTGGGCGACCTGGTCGTGCGGGCCCGCGTGCCGGAGCGCTACTACGAGTCCTTCGGCTCCATGCGCGAGTCCATGCGCATAGCGATACGGCGCGAGGGCGGCGACGAGTACCCCGGCGTCATCCGCAGCGTCAGCCCCTTCGTGTCCGCCGAGACGAAGAACTTCGAGGTCGTCGTGTCGATAGGCGGCTCGCCAGAGCTACTCCGGCCGGGCATGTTCGTATCGGTCGTGTTCGAGCTGGCCCGGTGGCCTGGCGTCCATACCCTGCCCTACGAGGCGCTGTCCGGCGACGGACGGCTCTGGTGGGTTGACGACGGCCTGGCCAGGAGCCTGCCCTTCGCGCCGGACGCGGCGTCGGACGCAGCGTTCGCGGTGCCCCGGGAATGGGCGGCTCGCGACGTGATCGTCGAGGGCCAGTACTTCGCGAGCGAGGGCTCGCCGGTGACCGTGGTGGCGCCACAGGAAGCCGACCGATGATACTGTCCGATTTCTCCGTCAAGCACCCCGCCGTCGTCACGATCCTGCTGGCTGGCCTGGTGGTATTCGGCCTGATCGCCGGCTCGTCGCTGAACTCCGAGATGATACCGCCGGTCGGCCTGCCAATCGCGACCGTGCTGACGGTCTATCCCGGCGCCGGCGCCAAGGACGTGGAGCGGGACATCACCAGGAAGATCGAGAACCAGCTATCCAGCCTGGCCGGCGTCACCGAAATGTCGTCGTCAAGCGCTGACTCGTACTCGACGGTATCCCTCGAGTTCCGCGCCGATGTCGATGTCGGTTCCAAACTGCCGCAGATCCGCGAGCTACTGAACGGCATCGCGAACGACCTGCCGAGCGGCATCGAGGGGGCGCCCGTGGTTTTCATCGCCGAGGCGAGCGGCTTCCTGCCGGTCTTCTCGGTCCGGGTGCGGGGGGACATGGACGCCGAGCGCCTGACCGACTACCTGGAGACGAGGCTGAGCCCGGCCCTGGCGCGCATCCCCGGAGTGTCCAAGATTAACCTCGTCGGAGGTTCCAGGCGCGAGGCGAGGATCACGCTGAACGCGACCGAGCTCGAGTCGCGCGGCCTGTCGGCCCTGCAGATCTACGAAGCGTTGCGCTACAACAACCTGAACGTGCCCGCCGGCAACGCGAGCTACCGGTCCCGCGAGCTGTCCTTCACCACCGACGGATCGTTCTCCGACCTGGACGACCTCCGGAACCTGACGGTCGGCTTCGGGGACGGGTCGTACATCTTCCTCAAGGACGTCGCGGCGATCACCCTGGAGCCTGAGCCCCGCGATATCCGCGTACGCTCCGGCGGCGACGACTACGTGATGGTCGACGTGATGAAGCGCGACGAGGGCGATACGCTGGAGATCTCCACGCGGGCCAGGGCGGTGCTCGACGAGATCGGGAGCGAGTCTGGCGGCACAATACGGTACGCGGTGATCAGCGACCAGAGCGAGATCACCTCGCGCTCGCTCGGCACCGTCGTCGAGACGGCTCTGACCGGCCTGGCCTTGACCATCCTCGTGATCGTGCTCGTGCTGCACGATATACGCGCGACGATCATCATCAGCCTGTCCATTCCCCTGTCGATCCTGTTCGCGATCCTCGGCCTGTACGGCACCGGGCGCTCGCTCAACCTGCTGTCGCTGTCGGGCATGACCGTCGCGATCGGCATGATAGTCGACAACTCCATCGTCGTCCTGGAGAATACCTACCAGAAGTTCAAGAAGTCGGGCGATCGCCGGCTGGCGGCGATGACCGGCGCCAGCGAGGTCGGCGGCGCCGTGTTGGCGTCGACGACGACGAGCGTCTGCGTGTTCGCGCCGCTCCTGTTCCTGACCGGCATCATCGGCATCATCATGAACGACCTGTCCCTGGCCATCGTCTTCGCTCTGGCGGCCTCGGCTCTGGTATCGGTCATCGTCGTGCCGTGGCTGGCGTCGCTCATCTTGAAGCGCGAGGATCAGATGCGCCGGCCCAAGGCCCTCAAGGCCGTAGAGGCGGCGATCGACCGGGCCTTCGACCGGCTCGAGCGCGCATATCGGCGGCTGCTCGTCGCGGCGCTCGGCAACAAGGCCTTCACCCTGCTCTCGGCCGTCGCGCTGCTGGTCGCGAGCGCCCTGCTCCTGACCGTGCTCAAGATCAGCTTCCTTCCGCCGACCGATACCGGCGAGTTCGAGCTCCATATCGAGACGCCGGCGGGCTATTCGCTCGAGCGCACGATGGCCAAGGTCGACGAGCTGGATGCGCTGGTCGCGTCCCTCGTGCCGGAGATCGAGGCGTCGGTCTATTACGTCGGCGCTACCGGGGCCATCTCGATGACCGGCACGCCGAACCGCGCCTTCGGACGCATCCGGCTCGTGCCGAGCGAGGCCAGGGAGCGTACCGTCCAGGAAATCCTCCCCCTGGTGCAGGACGCCTTGTCGAGGAGCCTGCCCGACTGCGACGCGACGGTGCTGAACGGTGGCTTCGACTCGCTACTCGCCCTGGGCACCGGCGGCCAGGGCTTTCAGATGGAGGTGTACGGCACCGACCTGGACGCCGTCACCGAGACGGCCAGGCTGGCCCGCGACCTCCTGGCCCGCGACCCCGACGTGTTCAAGACGGACCTGTCGGTGCGCATGGACGCCCAGCAGCTGTACGCCGAGCTGAGCCAGTCCTACATGGGCGCGCTCGGCGTGACGCCGTACGAGGCCGGCGTCACGAGCCGCATCCTGTTCGGGGGCATGGACGCCGGCACGCTGCGCGTCGGCGGCGACGACTACCCGATCCGCGTGATCTCCGACGTGGCTTCCGAGCGCATCGACGACGACACGCTGAACCGCCTGTCGATACGCACCCAGGACGGCCGCCTCGTCAGCTTCGCCGCGTTCTCCACCGTCGAGTCTCGGCCGGCCCTGTCCAGGATAGACCGCAAGGACCGTAATTTCTCCGTCGAGGTGCGCGGCTACCTGCGCAGCGAGGACCAGGCCGGCGTCAGCTCCAGGATGGAGGCCGCGATGTCCGGCCTGTCGCTGCCCTACGGCGTCAAGTACCGGACGACCGGCACCAGCGAGCTCATAGGCGAGTCGCTCGGCAGCCTTGCGCTGGCTCTGGCCATCGCGGTGTTCCTGGTCTACTCGGTCATGGTCATCCAGTTCGAGCGCTTCATGCAGCCGCTCATCATCATGGCCTCGATACCGTTCTGCCTGATCGGGGTCGTGCTGGGCCTCTACCTGTTCGGCTCGTCCATGTCGATCATCGCGATGCTCGCGGTCATAGCGCTCGGAGGCACCGTCGTGAACAACGCCATCGTCATGGTCGACTACATCAACCAGCTCAGGCGGGACTACGGCCTGGAGCTGCGGGAAGCTATTCTGCAGGGCTGCGCCAACCGTCTCAGGCCCATCCTGATGACCGCCCTGACCACGCTGTTCGGCGTGCTGCCGATGGCCCTGGCCCACGGCAACGGCTCCGAGGTCTACGCGCCGCTCGGCCAGGCCATCTTCGGCGGGCTCCTGTCTTCGACCGTCATCACCCTCGTCATCATACCCGTACTATACGAGAGCCTCGAACGGGGCTCCCGCTTCATCCAATCGGCGGCCACGGCCGCGACGGAGCTCGAGATCAATGAGTAATCTAGCGACAACGCGCCGGATCGCGGCGCTCATCATCATCGCGGTGGCGGCCGGCCTGGCCGCGTCGTGCTCGGCGGTTTTCCGCTCGTCGATCCAGGGTTCGATCATCGACCTGGAGGACTGGGACGACGGGACGACGACCGGCGTGGCCGACGCCAAGCTATTCCTCTATACCGACGACAAGGCCCGCGACGCCGACTACGCTTCCTTCGTCGACGGCGACGAGTCCACCCTGCCCGACGGCTCGGCGCGAACCGAGCGCGGGTACTTCCAGAGCACCGTTACCGACGCCGACGGCGGCTACGACTTCACCGGCTTCATCTGGGAGTCCCTGTTCCCGAAATACGGCAAGACCGCCGACCGCGACGAGGTGTTTTTCCTGATCTATCACCCCGATTACGGCCTCTGGAAGAACCCGACCCCGCTCTACGTCGTCTCCGACGTGACCAACCGGCTCGACTACATCAAGATCGAGGACCTCTGGAACGAGGGGCGGCTCGCGGGGACGGTGCTGGACTGGAAGGACGACAAGGGACTCGGCGGTGTGACGGTCAACTTCTACGTTGCCGAGTCCTGGGCCTATGACGCCTCCGGCGGCTTCACGGACATCGTCTATCCCACGGCTCCGACCGCGACGACGAGCTCCGACGCCGACGGCGCCTGGGTCGCGACCGTGCGCTTCCCGATGAGGCCCGACCGCGCGACGCACGCGACCCATAATAACGCGCCGGTCAGGATCACCTACGTATTGACGAACTACCGATGCAACGACGATGAGGGCTCCACCTCGTTCACGAACGGCACCGCCGTCATGCTTGGCGCCGACCTCGACCGCGACGGCAAGACGGCGGCCCAGGGCGACTATGAGGACGCCTACGTCCAGGCCACGCTCGAGTACGACGCGGACGAGGGCGAGGCCGTCCTCGGCGCAGCGCCGACCGTGACGATGCAGCGCTGGCGCTTCAGCGCGACGGTGGCCGGACGTGTCGTTGATGACACCGACGGTATTACCGGAATCAACGGCGTCACCGTCGAGTTGACCGTTAAGGATCGAGAGTACTCGGCCGACAGCGCTCCGGTCGATACGACCGCGAGCACTGAGAACGGCCGTTTCGACCTGGGTACGATTGTCTGGGAGATAGGCGATGGGTCAGGCAGTACGGATTGGAAGGTCGGCGAGGTCGATGTGACGATGACGGCGACCGGCGCGACGCTTGTCTCAGGAAAGCTGGATACTCTTAAGCCGGACACGCAGCGCAACGTGACGCTCCGGGTAACGACGCCATGACCCTGACGAAGCGGGTGATGGTATCCGTCATCGGGCTATTGGCCTGGGCCGCGTCGACGGCGACGGCGCAATCCGTGTCGCAGGAGAGCGGCCTCGAGGCGCCCGCGTCCGCGACGTCCCCGGCCGATCCGTTCGCGACCGGCTACGAGGCGGCGGTCTCGGCGTACCGGGCGGCGATAGACTTCTCTGCGCCGTTCGAGCCGGTCGTCGATCTGCCCGCCACGGGGGCCGTGGCCGGTGACGGCCTTACGCCCTGGTCGCTCGACGAGCTACTGGCGTTGGCCGCCGGGCGAAATCCCGGGCTGCGGGCGCTCGCCGAGGCCGAGGCGGCGGCCGCGGCGGACCTGGCGGGCGCGAGGGCGAGGCGCCTGCCGACCCTCAGGGCGGAGACCTCCGGCACGTATATCGGAAACCCCATGGGGCCTATCGCGCTGACCGCCGGCCAGCTCGGCGCGTTCCAGGGCGTCTCGATACCGCCCGAGGACGTGATCATCTACAAGGGGATGGAGAGCTACAACTATGATTTTGCGCTGATAGGGGAGGTGCCGCTGTACACCTGGGGCAAAATAGCCATCGGGGTGGACCTGGCCCGGGCGGGCCTGGACGCCGCTGGCCTGCAGCGGCGCAAGGCCGAGCGCGAGCTGGCCGCCAGGATGCGGGGCGACTGGGACGCGCTGGCCTGCCTGCGGGCGGCCGACGAGATGCTCGGCCTACAGGCTACGATCGGGCGACGCCTCGTCGAACTGGCCGAGGCGAGCGCTGAGGCCGGCTTCATGACCCGGGCCGACTTGGCCGGCGCGCGCATCAAGCTCAAGGAGATTGACATAGCCAGAGTGCGTCTCGACGAGCGTAGGGACAAATTGCTCGCCGAACTCGCGTCGATGGCTGGCCTCGACGCTCTATCGAAGGATGACCTGGAGATGACTCCGCCGATCGCCGGCTCGCCGCGCTGGACCGAGGCGGAAGCTGGCGCGCTGGCCCTCGGGAACAGCTACGACCTGGCCTTGCTCGAGGCGCAGCTCGTGGCCAGGCGCGG
>ENA-UOWO01002984-UOWO01002984.1-activated-sludge-metagenome-genome-assembly--contig:-NODE-2984-length-20164-cov-10.615893_pt1 | contig 20164 bp, 17 predicted proteins | sample MGYA00238148_ERZ761564 | MGnify/ENA primary metagenome ERZ761564 (study PRJEB28885, sample SAMN05720194) | activated sludge metagenome | isolation source: Anaerobic digester | place: USA... | reverse complement strand
TCTCGACGATGAACTTGCGCTTGTTGCGGCCCTTCAGATTGTGATTGTCGGAACTGCCGTGCGCACTGTCGAAGATGCCAAAGCGATCCGCCAGCTTGTCGACCACGCCTTGATAGGCTGCCGAGACAAGATGGATCTCGCGTCCCTTCGCCTTCTCTCCTTCCAGCCAGGTTACCAGCCGGTCGTTAGCGGGGATTGCATCGTAATCGACTTCGACATTGCGGAAGACCCAGGCCTTGAACTTCGGCACGGAAAATACGGCGCCGACGCATCCCGCAAGCGTGGCGAAAGGCTTCTGGAAAAGGCCCGCGGCGATGCCCTCAACGAGCGTATCTGAATACAGCATCGTGCCATCGAGATCGATGACGAGCGGCGCGTCGTTGCTGCGCGGTTGGCCTGTGTTCTCAACGCCGTCGCTCATGAGACTACACTCCCCCCGGGGTGGATTGATCGCCGCCAGAGCTAGACCGGCTTTGTCCAAAAGTGAAATAGCGATGGCCAAGATAACTCGTCACAACAGGCGATAGCACGCCAATGCCGTGAGCGACCTCGGCAGTCCGCCACGTCCAGCCAACAGCCGGCAACGCCCAGCGCTCAAGCGTGACCGAAACCACGAAGACCACGACCAGCGCCACCAGGTTAACCAGCGTAAACCGCACGATTTCGCCGGCCAGCGAACGACCCGTCTTTTCAAACACGAACATTCGCGACAGCAGGTAGGCCGTGGCCATGCCAAGCACATAGGCCACGACCACGGCAACCTCGAACGAAATGCCCTGCCCTGACAGGATGATCCGCGAGAACCAGTTCACGGCGGCCGCAAAGCCGCCCACGAGCAGGAAGGCCCAGAACTGCCGCGCCTTGCTGGTGGGACTGGCTGTGCTCATGCCTGACCCAGCTTGCCGACCATGTCCTTGGCGAAGCGCAGGCTTTCGGAAACACCGCGATCTTCGGGATAGTAGAAAGCCGTGTCCGCGATCTGCAGGCCGGCAATCGGCGTTTGCACCGCTGGCAGGATGTCAGCGAAACGCGGCTCGTAAACAGGCTGTGCGAACCGCAGGCGACCGACATGCGCGTCGATCCGGTCCGCATCTTCAAGCTCGGGATTGATCGCCTTCAGGCACTCCCAGCTCTCCTTGATGAAAGCCTCGTCCGATGCGCCAAACTTCGGATTGCTCTGCGGCATGTAGAACGGAACATAGACGATCGTCTCGCCCAGCGGCCGAAGATTGGAGAACTCGATCACTCCGGGGATCTGGAATCGCTTGTCGCTGATATTGACCCAGAAGTACTTCGAGACCGGTCGCTTCAGCTTCAGGATCACGCACACCACAGCCACGTTCCGGATGCGCGCGTAATTGGCGCGCAGATCGCCATACTCGTCTGGAATGATCTCCGCCACATAGGGCGTCGGCACGGTCGAGATGACATGATCGGCTTCGAAGACGCGGCCATCAGCCGTTGTCACGCCCTTGACGACGCCATCCTTCACCAAAAGCTTCTTCGCGGGCGCAGACAGATGGATACGGCCGCCACCCGCGCCGATGGCTTTTACGAGTGCATCGACAAGCGTCTGCGAACCACCCTCGATATAACCGAGCTTTTCCTCGAACAAGGATCTGCGCGAGCGGCCGATGCGCTTGATCCTCTGCCACACCCAGGCGGCGGAAACGTGCTGAGCCATCTCGTAGAACTTGTAGTGCATCAGCGGCTTCCACAGCCGCTCATAGGTTTGCTGGCCTAGCCAGCCGACATACCATTGCTCGGCATTGATCTTGTCGAGCTTGCTCCAGTCCTTGCGTCGGGTGGAATGGAACGCCTGCAGTCCATAACGCAGCTTCCCTATCAGACCGAGCTGGGGAAAGGTCAGCAACGAGACGGGATCGCCCCAGGGATAGAGCTTGCCATCGAAGTACAGACCCATCCGGGTCGTGCGCCACTTCATGGCGCCCTTGAGACCAAGCTGGTCCAGCGCCTCAAGGGTGTCGTGGTCGCTCAGAGCGCAGAAATGGTAGAAGCGTTCGATCGACAGGCCGCCAAAATCGAAATGCGCCGCCATACCGCCGGCAACAGGCGCTGCTTCGAGCAGATCGACATCGAAGCCGTTCCGGACACCATGCCAGGCGGCGGCAAGGCCCATCGGGCCGGCTCCCAGAACGACAAGACGTTTCGCCATTTCGTTCCCTGAACAGAGTTTGCGCGATCGCAAGCTGCTGCGCGCCCTTTTTTCGCCTGCCCACAAGTGGGTCAAGGCGGCGTAGCGTCAAAAAGTCAATGTAACCTTGGAATAGACCGGGTGATTGAAAGTTAGATCGAGCGCTTCCCGCAACGGTGTTGCTTTCACGCCGAAAATGCCGGGCCAGTCGATTACTTCGAATGTTTCAGGGATGACCAGCGCCTGCAACTGCTTGGTGGTGAAAGGAGGGTTGCGGTCGAAGGTCGCGCGCGCCGCCAGCAAGGCCGCAAAAACGGTGTAGGGTATCTTGATGACGGACGCCCTCGCCTTCGTCACCTCTTTGATCGAGCGGATAAGGTCGATGTAGTCGATCTGAGCCAGGCCCGAGATATTGTATGCGCCTGTGATACGCGATTTCAGCGTGGACTCGACGATCGCGCTGAAATCACCCGCATAGAGAGGCTGGCGGGGATAGCGACCATGGCCGGGGATCGGGAAAACCGCCGACCTGTCCATGAAACGGCGCAACCAGCCCAGATGCTTCCGGTCGAACCAGCCGAACATCAGTGTCGGGCGCAGGACCACGTGCGTCAGTGAACTGGCGGCCACCACCGCCTCCTGAGCCTTCTTGCTCTCGGTGTAGAGATCGACAGCCTTCGAGTTCACGACAGACGAACTGATGTGGCAAAGATACTTTGCGCTGCCGCCAGACACAGCATCCAGAATGCGGTTCGTCGACGTGATGTTATTTCGCGTGAACTCCTCGCGCTCGAGACCACCGATCTGGGCCTGGAGCATGACGACCACATCGCATTGACGAGCTTCGGCCGCCCATGCGCCGGTATCAGCAAGGTCAGCTTCCAGTACGTCGATCTCGGGGTGAAGCTCTCGAAGAATTCTGGTGTTCTGCGGGTGCTTGTCGATCGCGAGGATCGAGCACGCCGGATCGGCTTTCAGCTTTGGAATGAGATTCTGGCCGACGAGTCCCGCCGCCCCCGCAACCAGGACACGCATTAAAAATCACCCGGACAATCGTAACCAAACCCAGAATGGCACAGCCCGGACAATCACAGCCCTTTGAGGCGGTCAAGCATCACGGCCGCCCGGCGCTCAGACAGTCTTAAACATGCCATGATAGCCGTCGGGTATGGCGCACAAAATGCCCCCTCAGGCCGCGATGATCGCGGCGGCGCAAAAGCCGGACGGGCTCTGGCGAGACCTACTCGCGGGTCTGGGTGCGCGTATGCACCTCGTCCGTTACGCAGGCTTTGCTGGTCTCGCCATCGCCATCAACCTGTTTTCCCAAAATGCCGTTCTGAGCGTGTTTGGCGGCTTCTGGTTCGGAATCTATCTCGCCATCGCATTCGGTAACGGCGCTGGGCTGGTGTTCAAATACATTGTCGACAAGTCCTGGGTCTTCAAAGACGCCGATCCATCGCTGGTCAACAACTCACGCAAGTTTGCGCTTTACGCCACCTTCGGTGTCGGCACGACGCTGATCTTCTGGGCTGTGGAACTTGCGTTCCACTACGTCTTCCAGTCGCAGTTCATGACCAACGTCGGCGCCATCATCGGCCTGAGCGTCGGCTACGTGATCAAGTACAATCTGGACAAGCACGTGACATTTGCGGGCGCAGATCCGCTCGCCAACCACACGGCCTAGGACGAGAAGCCCCTAGAGCGCGAAGATTATCTTCCGCCCCGTCCGGACCATGGTCCACATCGCGATCGCCCAGAGCCCGCCTGTCCAGCACGCCCAGACGATCACGTCCTGACGTGACCAGAAAAGGCCGTGCAGCATCGGGTCACGGAAGAGATCCAGCAGCGGGATCACAGGGTTGAGATACTGCAGCATGCTGAGCGACGGATTATGCAGCACAGCGCGATCCAGCATCACGGGCGAGAGGAAGAATACTGCCTGAAGCGCCAGCGCGATGATGTACCGCGCATCGCGGAATGACGGGCCGATGATCGAAAAGATGATGCTGAGCGGAACGACCAGTAACAGCAGCATTCCCATGAAAAGCGGCACGAGCAACAGATGGGGCCCCAGCGGCGGAAGCTGGCCGACCACGGCCATGAGCACAACCAGGCCGATCAGGCCGCACGCCATCACAACAAGCCCGGATAGTGGAACCCTGACCTGAAAGATGAGGAACGGGATGCGCGCTTGCTTGAGATAGCCCCTCGAACTCATCAGCGAGTCCAGTCCGATGCTGATGCACTGGCTGAAATAGTCCCACACAAGCATGCCGCTATAGACATAGACCGTGAAGGTCATGAACGAGGCCGCCTTGAAGACCTGCGACCAGACGACGGCGATGATCAGCGAAAAGCCGAGCGGCTGAAGCACAGCCCAGAGGATGCCAAGATGGCTCCGCCGGAAACGCGAGCGCAGGTCTGAACCGACAAGGTTCCAGGCAAGATGCCGATAGCGGACAAGATCGACGACATACCGGACAGGAAACGGCAGCGACCGGGTGCTGTAGTTTGTGTAACTCACGTGCAGCCTCTCAGGCTTCGCTTTCCAGCGTCAGTTCGCCCCGCAGAAATGCTTTGAACTGCGGCATCACCGCAGCCGTCGCGCCATCGCGGATCAGCTGACCGCCATCAAGCCAGATTACGCGCGTGCACAGTCTCTCGACCAGCGACAAGTCATGCGTCGCCAGCATCACAATGCCGGCGTGGTGCACGACTTCCATAATGCGCTTGAGAGCGCGCTCCTGGAATGTTGCGTCCCCTGCCCCGAAGATCTCGTCGATCAGCAGGACATCCGGCGACAACTGCGTAGAAATGGCGAAGCCAAGACGCACGCCCATGCCCGCTGAATAAGTGCGCATCGGCAGATCGATGAACTCGCCGATGTCGGCGAAGTCGACAATTTCCTGCTCGACTTCCCGCAGCCGCGCGGGCGAATGGCCCATGGCGATGCCGCGGTAATAGATGTTTTCGCGGCCGGTCGATTCAGTCTCGAAACCAAGACCGAGTTCAAGCAGCGTTCCGATCTGGCCAACCACGCGAACCTTGCCCTGGTTCACCGGATAGATGCCGGCAAGCATGCGCAGCAGCGTCGACTTGCCCGAACCGTTGCGCCCCAGAATGCCGACACGCTCACCGAGATTCACAGTGAGGCTAAGATTGCGGAGCGCATCCACATACTCGACGACTGGCGTATCTTCCCGATGGCCGAACACACGCATCAGAGACGATTTCAGGCTTCCGCTGGCGAACGGACCAATGGGGTAACGGAGCGTGACATTCTCAAGCTCGATCGCGCAGGACTGGGGATCGCGGCGCAGGATTTCCCGCGACTCTGACGGTTCGCCAGTCTCCCCCGAACTCACAATACGGAGGTCTTCCGCGCGCAACTGACCTGCCATTCACAGACTCTCCCGACAGGCCTTGCGTTTCGTGCGCCCGGCTCTGTTTCGTCAACGCGCCGATCTAACGTCCCCGCACTGGCCGGCAAGCTGTAACCTGCAGCCATATGACCCAAGGCTATACACGCAGGCGGGTGTTGATCCACCCCTAAAAGGCGGCCGGACTGCGTCATGCCTTATACGAGCTTTTCTCAAGTATTTTGCGCAGTTTCGCAGTTTCGCGAAGCCGACAAAGCAACCGGACGCAGATGCGTCAATGGATAGCCCGCCATGAGCGTAGTTTATCGCAAGATCTGCCGCTCCCGTGGGCATGTCCGGAGAGTCCGGATGATGACGCTGGCGGCATGGCCTCACCCTTTATGCAAAGGGACACCCCGTCGCTCGATGAGACACTCATGAAAACCCTGTCATGCGCGGTCGAGGAGGCAGCCAAACTACCTGCGATTGACTTCACCTGCCCCATACGCGAATCACCTTCCGAGCAGGCTTCCATGGCGCCTGGGGATGGAGAGTAGAGTGTCGCGCAAGGGGATAATTCTGGCCGGCGGGTCCGGCACGCGACTTCACCCGATCACGCAAGGTACGATCAAGCAGCTTCTCCCGATCTATGATAAGCCGCTGATCTACTATCCCCTGTCCGTCCTGATGCTTGCCGGCATTCGGGATGTGCTCGTGATTACCACGCCGCGCGATGCGCGGGCTTTCTCTGACCTGCTTGGCGACGGGTCACGGTTCGGCATCAATATTCAGTATGCGCAGCAGCCGAGCCCGGATGGCCTCGCGCAAGCATTCATAATCGGTCGGGAATTCGTGGGCCGCGATCCCAGCTGTCTGATCCTTGGCGACAATCTTTTCTTCGGCCACGGCCTCGACACGCATCTGTCGCATGCCGGCACAGCCAAAAGCGGCGCCAGTGTTTTCGCCTATCACGTTCGCGACCCCGAACGTTACGGCGTCATGGAGTTCGACGCCAAAGGCCGCCCGCTGAAACTTCACGAGAAGCCGACAACTTTCAAATCGAATTACGCTGTCACCGGACTGTACTTTTACGACAATCAGGTCGTCGACATTGCTGCATCTATCAAACCCTCGCCTCGCGGCGAGCTGGAAATCACCGACGTCAACCAAGTGTATCTCGACATGGCGCAGCTTGATTGCGTCAAGCTTGGTCGGGGCTTCTCATGGCTCGACGCGGGCACGCCGGATAGCCTGCTCGAAGCCGCGCAATTCGTGCAGACGATCGAGAAGCGTCAGGGGCTTCGCATTGCCTGTCTGGAAGAGATTGCATTCCGTCAGGGCTTCATCACGCTTGCCGAACTCGAGAAAACCGCGAAGGGGCTCGCCAAAAGCGATTACGGCCAGTACCTGCTGAAGATCGCGCAGGAAGCCGGTGATACGCCCGCAGCCTGACAACCAGCCTGAGAATTCGGGGAAGACATTGTTTCAGAGACTGGCGATCCCGGACGTGTTTGTGTTCACGCCGAAGCGGTTCGGCGACGAGCGCGGCTTTTTCGTCGAGACCTACAATCACACCCTCATGTCGCCGATGACCGGCCCAATGGAGTGGGTGCAGGACAATCATTCTCGCTCGAGTCCGAAAGGCACCGTGCGCGGCCTTCATTTCCAGATCGCGCCATTCGCACAGGACAAGCTTGTGCGTTGCATCCGCGGCTCCATCCTCGATATCGCCATGGATATTCGCCACGGCTCGCCAACCTTCGGTCAGCACGTCTCCGCGAAGCTTACAGCCGAAGGCGGGGAACAGATCTTCGTGCCCAAGGGCTTTGCCCATGGCTTCGTCACGCTCGAGGAAGGCTGCGAAATTACCTACAAGGTCACGAACTATTACAGCGCCACGCACGATCGCGGCGTGCGTTGGAACGACCCGGCGCTGAAGATCGATTGGGGTATCGCGGAAAAAGACGCCACCCTGTCCGGCAAGGACCTGGTCCAGCCTATGCTCGCGGACACGCCCGCATACTTCCGCTATGGCGGCTAACAGGATCACGGAGTCGCCGCCATGCGCATGATCGTCACTGGAGGCGCCGGCTTCATCGGCTCGGCCTTGGCTCGCATCGGCGTAGCGCAGGGCCATGATGTGCTGGTCGTCGACAAACTCACATATGCGGGCAACCGGTCGTCCCTGCGCGACATCGAGGTAAGCCCGTCCTTCTCTTTCAAGCAGGCCGACATCTGCGACGACGAAGCCATGGCCGCCACGCTGCACGAGTTCCAGCCGGACGCCGTATTTCACCTCGCCGCCGAAAGCCATGTCGACCGTTCGATCATCGGCGCCGGCGCCTTCATCGAAACCAACATCGTCGGAACCTTCCGCCTGCTACAGGCCGTGCGAGGTTACTGGGACCAGCTCCCCACGGAAAAGCGCGATGCTTTCCGTTTCCTCCACGTCTCGACGGACGAAGTATATGGGTCGCTCGGCGCAGAGGGCCTCTTCCGGGAAGACACGCCCTATGACCCGCGCTCGCCCTACTCCGCCAGCAAGGCTGCCTCCGACCACCTCGCCAGCGCCTGGCATCACACTTACGGCCTGCCCGTTCTGATCTCGAACTGCTCGAACAATTACGGGCCGTATCACCTGCCGGAAAAGCTGATCCCGCTGATCATCCTCAATGGGCTCGATGGCCGGAACCTGCCGGTCTATGGCGACGGATCGAACATCCGCGACTGGCTCTACGTCGACGATCACGCGCGCGCCCTTCTGACCATCGTCGAAAAAGGACGGCTTGGTGAAACCTACAATGTCGGGGGACGAAACGAGCGCACGAACCTCGATGTCGTTCACCGCATCTGTGACCTGCTCGACAAGCACGCGCCCGCGGCCGCTGCACGGCGAGGCCTGATCACGTTCGTGAAGGATCGCCCCGGTCACGACCAGCGCTACGCTATCGACGCAACCAAGCTGGAAAGCGAACTCGGCTGGCGCGCGCAGGAAAATTTCGAAACGGGGATCGAGCGGACGATCCGCTGGTATCTCGACAATGACTGGTGGTGGCAGCCGCTCCGCGCCGCCGGCCATGGCGTTGCGCGTCTTGGTCTTCCCGCAGGAACAAAAGGATGAAGGCGCTCGTCATCGGCGGCACAGGCGGACAGGTCGCGCGCGCACTCGCCGCGCTCGATGGCCCTGACTTCGGAATAGATGTGCGGGGGCGTCCGAACGCGGACCTCGCAGCGCCCTCAACACTGTCAGCCGCGATCGCCGACGCAAAGCCGGATGTCGTGATCAATTGCGGTGCCTACACGGCCGTTGATCAGGCCGAATCCGAACCCGATCTCGCCCGTGTAATCAACGCTGACGGCCCCACCGCGCTTGGCGCAGCCTGCGCCGCAGCCGGCATTCCGGTTGTCCACCTGTCGACCGACTATGTCTTCGATGGCACCAAGACGAGCCCCTATGTCGAGACGGACCCCACTGCCCCGCGGAGCGTCTATGGCGCAACGAAGCTCGGCGGCGAATCCGGCCTCGCGGCGTCCGGCGCGAAGCATGTGATCCTGCGCGTGTCTTGGGTCCATGCCCCGGAAGGCAAGAACTTCGTACGCACCATGTTGCGTCTGGCAGGCTCGCGCGAGCGGCTGGGCGTCGTGGCCGACCAGATCGGCCGACCGACCTACGCGCCTCACCTCGCCATCGCCTTGCGGGACATCGCCGCGCGCCTGGTGCTCGACCCCGAAGCGCCCACCGGCGTTTTCCATCTCACAGGCTCGGGCGAGCCCTGCTCATGGCGCCAGTTCGCGGAAACCATTTTCGCTGCGTCCCAGGTGCGGGGCGGCCCCGCAGCCATCGCAGATCCGATACCAGCCTCGTCCTATCCCACCCCTGCGAAACGCCCCGCAAACTCGGTTCTGGACTGCGCGCGCATCACCGAAGCCTACGGCCTCATCCTGCCCACCTGGAAACAAGGCGCAGAGGAATGCGTCGAAGCCATCCGCGCGGGCGGCTGGCAGCTAGGCTGAATCATGTCGAAGCCGCTCTCTCGACACCGGCTCCCAATCTCTCGACATGCTTCACCACGTCGCGGAGTTGCGCCGTAACAACTTCGTCTGAACAGAAGTTCCGCAGCGATTTGACAGCAGCTTCCGACATCTGTGCGTAACGGCCAGGATCATCGCGGGCAACGCGGTAACTTGCTCTGTACTGCCCCACGAGATCTTCGAAGCTGATGTGATGATGCATGCAGCGTTTGACGACCCGTTGGTCGTGGGGCCAATGCGTTAGCTTGGGAGTGCTCTTGATGACGAACGCGTTGTCTGGCGAAACATAGTCCTGCATCGCCGTATGGTCAGGTGCGACCACTGGCCGGCCTGCAGACATATATTCCATCAGCGGCAGACATTGCCCCTCACCATACGACGTGTTCACCGCGTAACTTGTGCAATCGATCAGGCCGCGATAGGCCTCGTCCGACAGCAATCCATGGATCAACACCACGCGGCAGGCGAACGGTCCCAGAAGACTCAGCAGCTGAAGAACCGGCGCGATCCCCTGCTCGACATCGAAGCGCGTCAGTTTGACAATCAGAGTGGCCGTCGGCGTCTCTCTGAAGGCCCAGACAAAGCCGGTAAGCAGATCTTGCCAGTTCTTGCGCCCGTCATGCGGATTGAACACGGCGGTGTAGATAACACCTCCCAGGCTCACGACTTGCGGCTTCCTGCGCGGATCGAGGCTGGTAGCCTCCAGCGCACGTAATACTCCCAGGCCATCGATAGGCGGCCGCTCCGGCCTGAACCATGTCAGGTCTATGGCGCCCACATCAATTGCCAGCCCCCCCTCGACCGTCAGGTCGAAAGGCTTGTGCCAACCCTTGCTGTCCAGACTCGCCCGCTTGTGCTTGTCGAACATCGGCGCAGGAATGACCCAGATCGGAAAGTCATCGCCCATGCTGCGCTTGACAGCTTTCTCGGCATAGCTGCAGTGAGTGATCGCCATACCCGTGCGGCGCAGCACGTAGGTCCAGTCCTCTGCTGGATTGGCGCCCCAGCTTTCATCCGGCAGCGTGTCATATTCCCAGGCAAACACCGGAATCGTCGGGCACGTCTGGCCGAGTGGTGTGCGGTTCGGCGCAGTGAACGGCAGAAAAACGCACGGCTCACCGCGAGCTCGGGCCGCGTTGTAGATGACGTCCACCTCTTCAGCGGGGTCGGTTATCGAGATATGCGTGCCGAGTTGCGCAAGCAGATGACGGAAAGCCTGGCGCACAAACCAGTAGCTGTACTCTGGCGCGCCCAAACTCTCCTTCATCGAAGACTTGTTGAAGTTGGTGTAGTCGAGGAGCAGCATCTCAGACCACCTGCCGCGAGGACGCCGGCATGGCCTTGATGTAACGCAACACCTCGCCAAGCTGCCGGGCGACGACATCTTCCGAGCAGTAAGTGCGCAGTGCATTCACCGCAGCAAGCGACTTGGCCGCATAGCGCGATGGCTCGTCGCGCGCGACGTGGTAGCTTTCCAGGTACTGGCGAACAAGATCGGCAAAGCTGATCAGATGATTTCGCGCCCGCTGGGCCCTTCGCTCATCCTGTGGCCAGGCCGCAGGCCTTGGACCGCTCCTCACGACAAAGGCGTTCTCCGGCGAGAGATAGTCCAGCATGGCGGTATGTGCGGGTGCGACCGCTGGGCGTCCTGCTGACATGTACTCCGTCAATGGCAGACACTGCCCTTCGCACAGCGAAGTGTTCACGCAATAGCTCGTAGCATCCACCAGTGCGCCATAGGCTTCGTGCGACAGCAGACCGTTGATCACCACGATCCGGCACTTCATCTTGCCAAGCGAACTGATGTGACGAAGAACCGGCATCAGCCCTTCCTCGATCGTCGCGTGCGTAAGCTTTAGTATCAACGTCGCTTCGGCGGTTTCGCGAAACGCCCAGATGAAGCCGCCAACAAGATCGGTCCAGTTCTTGCGTCCGTCGATCGGGTTGAACACGGCAGTATAGACAACGCCCTCGAGCCGCATGGTCTTCGGCGGCCAACCTGCCCGAGCGCCGGCCCGATTCAGAACGCGCAGCGGATGGTTCGCCTCCTGCCACGATACCTCCGGCTGGAAGAAAGACAGATCGACTTCACGCGTATCCACTATCAGTGCGCCATCAAGCGTAAGATCAAACGCTGCGCGCCAGCCCTGAGCTTCGCTCGCATGCCGCGCATACGCGTCGAACAGCGGCGTTGGCACTGGCCACACCGGATAATCGCTGCCCATGGCTGTGCGCACCGCGTGCGCCGCCTCGCGACTCAGCGTTACCGCCATGCCGGTTTGCCTGAGTGGAATTCGCCAGTCGTTCTCGGAATTCTCATTCCAGGTTTCGACAGGTATGTTGTCATACTCCCAGGCGAAGATTGGCAGTGTCGGACACGCCAGCCCAAGTGTCGTCCTGTGCGGCGGGTTGTAGGACAGGAAAATGCAGTCCTCGCCGCGCTCTACGGCTGCCCTGTAGATCGCGTCCACCTCGCGCGCCGGATCAGCAACATCCACCCGGGTACCCAGCCGCTCCACCACCGGTCTGAAGCCATTGCGTACGAACACATAGCTATGCTCCGCCGCGCCGAGATTGGCCTTCAGCGTCGACTGGTTATAAGTGGAGTGTTCGATCAGGATCATTCCGGCGGCTCACGGAGGAGCGCGGAGGGCCCGAGCGCCGCCAGCGCAGACGGGCTCTTGGGACCGATGAATTCTGCAAGTCTCGCGACGACAACATCATCACCGCATACAGCACGCATGATGGCGACAGCGCCCTCCGCGAGCGCTGAATACTGCGAAGGCGCAGCGGTTGATTGTCGGTACGCTTCTGCGTAGGCCTCGTTCAGGCTGATCCACGACAGCCGGTATCGCGAGGTGACGCCGACATCTGCGGGATGCTGTGTCCAGCTCCACCCTTCCTTCTCTGCGGGATCAGGCCACGTCCATGGCTCTTCGTCGGCATCGACCAAAATTGCATTCGCCGTGGTGACGTAGTCCGCCATTGCCGTATGGGCGACAGAGATGGCTGGGCGGCCAGCGCTCATGAACTCTTGCAAAGACAAACGAAGTGCGGCCGCCCTTGGAACGTTGACGTACCAGCTGGTGGCGCCGATCAAGGCACGCCTGTCGTCCTCATCCAGATTTCCCCGAACGACAATGATGCGGCATGCGAACTGCGGCATCAGACGCAACCAGGTGAAAATTTCGCGCCACCAACCTGCGTTGGCTTCCGACAGGATGATCAGCAGCGTTGCGTCCGAGTTTCCTCGGTGAGCTGCGGCAAATGCCGAAATGAGATCATGCCAGTTCTCGCGTCCATCGCTGATATCCAGCATCGACGTGAACAGAACGCCCGATATTCGGACAACAGACTTTCCATCCTGACCGCCCTCGTCGCCCGTCCAAACAGGGGGAGGAACCGTTGTGTCGCCGGGATCGAAAACATGATCACGGCTATCGAGCACTACGCCGGTCACTCTGACTTCGCGTTCCGCGCTTATGTTCGCTGCCGGCAAGCTTGAGATTCGATCAGCGACCGGAACAGAAATCACAGCCAACGGAAATTGCGGCCCCATGGCCGCCACTGCGGCGTCACGCCCAAATTCCGACAGCGCGATAGCGCGCCCCGTGGTACGCAACGCATACCGCCAATCGCTACGGCGATCGCCATCCCACATGCCTGTCGGAATTGACGGGAAAGCCCATCCGAAAACCGGCACGACCGGACATGGCGCATCCAGTGGCGCAGTACGCAGCGGGCCGAACGCGAAAAGGAGACAAGCCTCGCCGGCCGCTTTGCGCTCCAAACATTCGCGGGCGACATCGTCGAGGGTTGCCAGCTCAACCACTTCCCCAAGCGAGGCCAGGACAGTGGCGAAGTATTTTGCGGCGCCCCGGTAGTCATCATATTCCCGCGCCCAGAACGTCCCCACCTCCCGCGGCTCTGCGCAGAAAATCAACATGGCCGTCTTTGGAATTGGCAGCCGACCTGGCGCAGGGGCCTCGCGTGGAACGCCCAACACCGAATTTACAAACGACCGCAAATGAGCGTTCGCCGGGTCATCAAGAAGAAGATCATTTTTCAGTTGGAAGACGCCACCAACAACGGGTTCGCCATCCTTGATTCTGATCTCGATCTGAAGCGGTTCGACACGATCAGGATCACGCTGGATCGGTAACCGCCAACCATAACGACCGTGCCCCACGCCATTGGCCCGCAGGTCAGGCCTGAATCCATCGGCAGCAACCTCTTGCTTGAGTACGCCATTGACCCAAAGCTCGACAGTCACGGTGGCGTCGGGCCGAGCTGGATTCCACGCCCAGCCATCGAAGGCCGCCCCCTTGATCCCGTCATACCACCCGACATTCCGATCCAGGACGTTCTCGGAATCCTGATGCGTTGACGTAGATTTGTCGGCGGCAACAGCGTCACGCGTCAGCGTGAAAAGCCCGCCGGCAATCGGACCATCGCCCCTGATCCGCAGTTCGACGCTTTGTGGCTCAACTTTCGCCAGGTCCAATGCGAGCTTCATCGACCAGCCATATCCGCCGTGTCCTCGACCGGCGGCAGACAAGTCTGCACGCGGTAGATCGGCAATCGTCACCCCGGCTAGTACGCCGTCGATCCACTGCTCCACCTGCACGTGCTGTTCGGGAAACTCCGGACGCCATGCCCACCCGCGAACCATGCCGTCATCCAGACCGTCAAACGCTCCCTCGACCTGAGCGACCTTCAAGGATGGAGCCGTCTTCTTCGGCTCTGCCGGCAACTGACTCTCGATCGTCGCCGGTGTGTCTTCCTCCGCCCGCTCTACGAGCATCGACGGATCAAAAGTCAGATCGAACTTCCCGTTTGGCAAGAGCTCGCCGCTTGTAAGTCGGATCTCCACGCGTTGCGGCCGGGTCTTGTAAGGGTCGAGCGCAATGTTCAGTTTCCAACCGTGCCTGCCGTCACCAACGCCTTGTTCGCGGAGGTCTGTGCGGAGCATGTTCGCTGTCGCGGAGCCGGCCAGCACCCCATCGACCCACTGCTCCACGCGGAGACGGTGGCCCGGCTCTGCTACACGAATTGCCCAACCCTCGGCGACAGCTCCCACCACACGGTCGCAAATGCCTGCAAGTCCGCCGGCTATCCGTGACAGCGAGTTTTCATTTTGATCTGGCGGGCGTCTTTCACCCTCGCCCGCACGGGCGCTAAACTGCGACGTCACCGACCAAGGACTCCCACCACAGGTTGCCGCAGCCAATCGTTCCGCGGCAGACACGGAAGATGTTCCGTATTGTGCATGTGGTCGCCAGCCAATCCGCCCAAACCAATCGAAGAGGCCCTTCCTCTGAGGCCGTTGGCTGCTTATAGCCGCCATGTCAGCGTAAGTTAAGGCCGGCTGGACTCCGCCGCGACGAACGACGCGGAGGCGACCATGCTTTCTAAGGTCATGCGGATACCCGGCTCCGGCAACGCACCAATCGCTGCTTCCAGTTTGCGTTTCGAACCAACGATTACGCGAGGCTCATCGGGCCGAACAAAAGAGGGATCAACCGTAAGCGTTATGCGGTTATCCGTTATCTCCTCAAGCAGGCGCGCAATATCGCCAAGCAGGACCGGCTGACCTGAGCAGATGTTGAATGTCTCGCCCGGCTTTGGGGACGACACCAGACGACGATAGACCTCGACCACGGTGGTGATGTCAGAGAAATCCCGCGCGACATGAAGGTTGCCGACCCGCACATCTTCACCAGCAACATAGGCTGCAACCAGTTTGGGCACGAAGAACTGCGCGGCCTGCCCCGGGCCTGTATAGTTGAAAGGCCGCGTGATGGTTATGGGCAGCTCGTTGCTGAACAGCTGCGCCACGCGCTCCATGGCCATTTTACTGGCGCCGTAGTGATCGGCAGGAGAGAGAAGGTAATCTTCCTGGATCGGATCGTCCGATATTGGCGGCGCATAAACGCGGGCGCTGCTCGGAAGAATGACAGCGTTGAGCTGCCCTGCAAACGCGCGAGCGCCTTTCAGCAGCGATGCAGTGCCTGACACGTTCGTCGTGTAGATGCGATGAAAATTCTGATCCGGAGCAAAGGTTATCGCAGCGAGATGTATGATCGCCGTAGGCTTTACCTGATCAATCACGCCGATGATTTCATCAGGGTCGAGCAGGTCAGCGGCCATGTCAGCTTCACCAACGTGGCGGCCAACGGTGACAACCTCATGCCCGTCTTGCCGCAACGCCTCGACAAGCGGCCTCCCGGTAAAACTGTCTCCGCCGGTCAGCAGGACACGTTCAGAAAGAAACGCCACGCTCGTTTCTCCGAAGGTCAGCTTCCACCATCATGGTTGCGAGATCCTGCAGCGACGTCTTGGGCTGCCAGCCCAGCTGCTCACGCATCTTCGCGGCGTTGCCGGTCAGCTGATCCACTTCCGCCGGACGGTAAAACTCCGGATTGACCCGCACGCGCGTCACGCCTTTGCCGTCAATCCCGACCTCATCAATCCCCTTGCCTTTCCAGCTCAAAGGCATTCCGGCCGCTTTGAACGACAAATCCACAAAATGCCGAACCGATTGCGTCACGCCCGTGGCCAGCACGAACGTGTCCGCCACATCCGTTTCTTCCGTCATCAGGCGGATGCCCTCGGCGTACTCATCGGCGTAGCCCCAGTCCCGCTGGGCGTCGAGATTGCCGAGCTCAAGCAGACTTTCCTTGCCGAGCCTGATGGCGGCGGCGGCATTCGAAATCTTGCGGGTAACGAACTCACGTCCGCGTAAAGGCGATTCATGATTGAACAGGATGCCGCTGACGCCGAAGATTCCATACGCCTCGCGGTAATTGACTGTCATCCAGTGGGCATAAAGCTTGGCAACGGCATATGGGCTTCGCGGATAGAACGGCGTCGTCTCGGATTGAGGGGTCTCCACCACCTTCCCATAAAGCTCCGAGCTTGATGCCTGATAGAAGCGTATCTTCGTATTCACGGACCGGATTGCTTCAAGGCAATGCAGAACGCCAATGCCTGTGATTTGCGAGGTCGTAACCGGCTGGCCAAACGACACGCCCACGAAACTCTGCGCGGCCAGATTGTAGAAATAGTCCGGCTCGTACTTTTCCAGCAGACGGATGCAGGAACCCATATCGAGGAGATCGAATTCCACCAGGGTCAAGCGCTCGTGGCGCTGGATTCCCATTTCTTCGATACGCCAGAAATTAAGAGAGCCCGTTCGCCGGTAAGCGCCGACCACATGATAGCCTCGGGCAAGGAGGTTACGCGCGAGATAGGCGCCATCCTGACCTGTAATGCCCGTAATGACCGCCGTAGGCATTCGCATCCTCACCCGCTTATCGCCAGTCTTGATCCCTCAAGAATGCTCCTACCGCAACTGCCAAGCCGATGAATTGGCGCGCGCTACCAATTGGTTGTACTTGTGGGACGCTCTGCTTGGCCTTACCAGGGCGAAATAAAAGGCGCGTCCGGCAAGAGGACGACCAGCGTAGACACCGGATTGGATTGGATGAGAACGGCCATTCAGGTGGAGCCCCGAGACATCGCAGCCGCAAATAGGGGCGTTGACGCCGCGCTAATCATCGCCGTCCCCTTCTACAAGAACGAGCGACTCGTCGATCCGATGGTCCGATCACTTCTGGCATCGGCAAGAGAAATCTGTGATCTGAAGGCGAGAGTCATCTTGTTCGACGACTCGCCCGATTATCCTGCGCTGGCTGACGCACTCGCGCGAGCCGTTAAGACCGTCGGTGACGCCTTCCCTGTGACAGTGCAGCACAACGCTGTGAACCAGGGCTGGCTCAAGACATGCAACATCGCGATGGAACACGCGAACCGTATCGGCGCGGACATTCTGCTTTTTAACTCAGACACCATCGTAATTCCTGGCGCGATCGGCGAGATGTTTAGAGTGTCGCGGCTCGATTCCATGATCGGGTTCGTCAATCCGCGCTCGAACAATGCGACACTCGCCACGCTTCCGAAGATAAGCCGACCAGCCGAAGATACTCCGACCGCGCTGGCGCAATACCGCGTCGCTTCCCGGACCATGCCGTCACATAGCTATGTGCCCACCGCTGTGGGATTCGCCATTCTCATCCGCCACAATATTTTGTCCGAGTTTGGCTATTTCGACGAGGTTTATGGCGGCGGCTACAATGAAGAGAACGACCTCGTCATGCGCGCGTCGCGGTGCGGCTATCGGGCTGCCCTCGCGAACCACGCCTACGTCTGGCACGAGGGAAGCGCCACGCTCGCCGCGACCGGCGACAGCATGCAACGTAAAGAGGCTCCCAACAGGGAGATCCTGCTCTCGCGATATCCCGAGTACGCGCGCATCGTCAGCGGCTGGTTCCATGGCAACGAATTTATGGCCGAACAGCTGGTTTCGGCCCTCGTTCCCGGGCCGGACGGTCGTCTCACGGTCGCCTTCGACTTCTCCAGCTTCGGCACCTTCCATTCCGGCACTTACAAAGCGGGCCTTCAGTTCCTGAAGCACGCTGCCGAATGGAAGAAAAAGTTCAACGTCGTCGTCCTCTGCGGCCCAGAGGTCTATAAATTTCACGGAATGAAGGCGACGGGGATACCGCGCGCTGAACCGCACGGACCCGAGCGTTATGCTGCGATATTCCGCGTGGGCCAACCGTTCGATTGGGACTCAGTGCGGCGCATGTCCGTCAAGGGCGCGGTGATGGGCACCTTCATGCTCGATACCATTGCGCTGGACTGCAGCCATCTTTTCGATCCAGCAGTGTTTGATATTTGGCAGCACGTGATCAATCACTCGGACTTCATTGCCTACAACAGCGACTTTACTGCACAGCAATTCAAGAGCCGCTTCGCCAACGTGGAGCGCCGGCCCAACATCGTGACCATGCACTCCATGGAACTCGACGACTACGCACCGACCGACGGTCCTCCCTCGGGGGCGGTGAAGAATGTGCCTGATGGCTGCATTCTGGTCGTCGGCAACCAGTATCCGCACAAAGCCGTCGGCGATGCGGCCAACCGGATAGCGAAAGCCTTCCCTGAAAGGTCGGTGATGTCGCTTGGCATCACCAAAGCAAGACCCGAGCAACAGGGCGCCCCGCCCGGAGTGATTTCTCCGGTGGGTCCTCAGAACTCACAACTCGAAGACTTGCCCAACCTGACCGGCCTGACCGTTGGCGAGCTCACCGATGAGGACATTACTTTTCTGCATCGAAAAGCGAGCGTCATCGTGATGCCATCCCACTATGAGGGTTTCGGCATGCCCGTTCTCATGGCTCTCATACTCAAGAAGCCAATGTTCGCGCGCCGTATTCCACCCATCGAAGAAATTCACAAAAAGACGAATCTCGATCCGAACATCCACCTTTTCACATCGATGGACGATCTCCTGCGCCAGCTTGAGAAGCCGCCTGTGTGGATCGACCGCCCAGACGCTGAATCACTCAAGACAGACGGCGATCGGCTGGCGGGTGATGTGCTTGCTATCCTGGAGCGCTGCATCGCTTCGGCCAATTACGCCCGCATACTGGAACGCTTGCGGGCAACGAATACCCTGTTCGGCGCCGCCGAAAGGCTGTCTCTCGGCGCTACGATCAAACAGGGGCAAGATGCAAACGACGCGGCCCATCGTCTGGGTCGCATTGTCGAGCGCATAGCAAGGCCTGCGTTCAATTTTGGCCCTTTCTATAAAGCGGCTCGCGGTGCGTATCGGATCGTCCGTCGACGTTAGCGAGCATCAGGTATCCGAACGAATTGACGTTCCGCATTGCTTCCAGCACGTGGTTGGCTTCAACTACCGCCACGCATCGCACACAGCTGGAAATCTGGGCGTTGTAAAAGTCGAATAGCTGACGCGCAGGAGGCTTCGGCATGTTGACCGGCTTTGGAAATCACTTCGCGACGGAAGCCGTTGCTGGCGCCCTGCCCGTCGGGCGAAACTCGCCGCAGCGGACGCCGTACGGCCTGTATGCCGAACAACTTTCGGGGACGGCGTTTACGGCGCCCCGATCGGAGAACCGCAGGTCGTGGCTCTACCGGCTGCGCCCGGCGGCGAGCCATCCGGCGTTCACGCCCTATGACGGCAACGCGCTGCTGCGTTCGCCGCCGCTGGGCGATGCGCCGGCCTCACCTAATCGTCTGCGCTGGAATCCACTGGAGATGCCGAACGGAGAAGTGGATTTCGTCGATGGGCTTGTGACGATCGCAGGCAACGGCGATGTGGCGGCGGGGACTGGCCTTGCGATCCACCTGTACGCCGCGACGAAGTCGATGACCGACCGCGCTTTCGTGTCGGCTGATGGCGAGTACCTGATCGTGCCGCAGCAGGGCGCGCTCACGCTGGTGACAGAACTCGGCGCGATGCAGGTAGAGCCGCAGATGGTTGCGGTCATTCCGCGCGGCGTGCGCTTCCGCGTCGAGTTGCAGGGGCCTTCGCGCGGCTATGTGTGTGAGAATCTTGGCGCACTGTTCCGCCTGCCGGATCTTGGTCCGATCGGCGCCAACGGGCTGGCAAACCCGCGCGATTTCGAAACGCCAGAGGCAGCGTTCGAGGACAACGATACGCCCTGCCAACTGATCCAGAAATTCCAGGGCAAGCTCTGGACCACGACGCTGGGCCATTCGGCGATGAACGTCGTCGCCTGGCACGGCA
>ENA-UOWO01002983-UOWO01002983.1-activated-sludge-metagenome-genome-assembly--contig:-NODE-2983-length-20176-cov-5.817206_pt1 | contig 20176 bp, 15 predicted proteins | sample MGYA00238148_ERZ761564 | MGnify/ENA primary metagenome ERZ761564 (study PRJEB28885, sample SAMN05720194) | activated sludge metagenome | isolation source: Anaerobic digester | place: USA... | reverse complement strand
CATTAAAAGGTGTGTACAAATCTACCGATGCAGGTAGTTCTTGGAACTCAATTGCATTGGGCGGAGGTGTTTTTAATCCTTTTGGAAACCAAGGCGACTATGATATTGCGTTTGGTGTACATCCTACAAATAAGGATATGGTATTTTTAGGTGGTCAATTAGAACTAACAAGATATACGCCAACTTCAGGTTGGGAAACAATTGCTTATTGGGTTGGCGCACCACAAAATGTTGTTCACGCAGATATGCATGGTGTTATGTTTAATCCAAACGATCCTGAAAACATGTATGTGGTAACTGACGGTGGTTTTTACAGAACATTTAATTGTTCTGCCGCAAGTCCAGTTTTTGCTGAAAAAAATAAAAATTATAATTCAACTCAATGTTATGGTATAGCGGCGAATTATTTAGGACGAGTTGTTTACGGAACGCAAGATAATGGATCGGGTCTTTTAGGTGAAGAAGTTAATTCTCCACTTGCAGCTCGCGATTTAACTGGTGGTGATGGTACACGTTGTGCTATGAGTGATTTGTTACCTGGATTTATATTTACTTCTGTTGTTGAAGGTGAATTGCGTAGAGCTGCAGATGGTGGTCAAAATGGAGGATCCTTCAAATCATTTTTTGATCAAAATATAGATAAAGGTGCTGGTGGTGGCGCTCCAGATGGTGCACCAGATGAAGGAGGTCTTTGGGTTTCACCTATTGAATTTAAAGAACAACAAGTTGGTACTGAAATTAAATCAGTTTTCTTATTCGGTGGTAATTCATCAGTTTGGATGACCCAAGGTGCTTTAAAAGGAAATCCTGTTTGGTTTAAATTATTTAGTCCAGGTGGCGCAGGATTCTCTGCCTTGACAATGTCTAAAGACGGAAAGACAGTATTCGCTGGTACTCAAGGTGGTGCAGTTTATAGAATTAAAGTGCCTAGTTTATGGGATTCAGTATATCGTTATACTGACACTATAGCCAATATGCCAACTGGAGCTGTATATACATATCCATTATATGGTTCTTGCACAGCACAATTGATTGCTTCTTATCCTGGTAGATTTGTAACAGATCTTTCTAATGGTACAAATAATGGGAATACACTTGTAGTTACATTGGCAAATTACGGTAATAGTTCATATATATATAAAACAACTACGGCTGTTGATTCAACCGCTCCTATTTTCACTGATATTACTTCGAATCTTCCTAAAATGCCTGTTTACACATCTTTATGTTTGGGTGGAAGTTCTACTAAATTTATGATTGGTACGGAATTAGGAATTTGGGGTACAGATAATGGAGGTACATCATGGTCTGAATTAAATATGATGAATGCTGACGAATCAACTTGGCATCCTAGAGTTGCTACTTATGAACTTGTTGAAAAAGATCATTTCGCATATGCAGACGCTTCTGGTGGTGGATACAGAAATTCTATTATTTATACTGGAACACATGGACGAGGTACATTCAGATCTACCAGTTTATCACTCTATTTTCCTACAACTGCAAGCTTTATTGGCGAACATACTGGGTCAATTTCTATCTATCCGAATCCTGCCGTGAACAATGCAGTTTTAGAATATGAATCAGAAAAGGCTGCAAGAGTTTCTATTAAAATTTACTCATTAACTGGTACTTTAATTAGAGAAGAATGGACCAATATCAGTTCAGGAAAAAATCAAATTAATTTAAATATTAGTAATTTAGCTCAAGGCGGTTATATTGTTTACCTAAATGATAATGGTAAACGAGCAAGTACTAAATTAATTAAGCAATAAAATATTTTTAATATAAATTTTTTAGAGAGGCCGTCTGTTTAGATGGCCTCTTTGTTTATTCAGAAAAATCAAGTGCATATTATACTAAAGGATTGACGGAAAATTAAAATGAACAAGGGGAATATTTAATTGCTTATTCGTAAAAGTACACCCATGAAATTCTGTAAGTGTAGAAGTAGGACAGCTATTGATATTTTGTGAACATTGCTCAAAGATTTCTCCATTGATATAGAATAATTCACACAAATCACATTTGATTGATAAGTCCTTCTGTGATATCTATTTGACAATTTTAAGCTTAGTCAAAGGCCGTCAAAAATGTCACCCGAAACTTCGGGACTAGTCAAGACGCAAAATACAGTCACTGACCTTTCTAAACTCCAGAATTTCAAGCATTCAACAGCCTCACCTCGAACTATCTTCATAGACTCACAATACAATGAACAAACACCAATTAATTCCTGTTTACTCATTCAGGCAAAGGTGATATGGTATTGTTTAGCACTGCATTTTTAATAGTTAAAATAGATTATAACACCTATTGTTTTTTAATAGGTAATATCACCTCATAATCTAATTGTTTTTTAATCACGTTGGCACTTGCCACTTTAATTCGAACTGGATTGCCAATTTGAAATTTAATGTGACTTCGTTTCCCAAATAAGGCATATTCTTCTTCTACGAATTTGAACTCGTCGATATCTAATAAATTATTTACAGAAATAAGTCCTTCACATTTATGAGCAATTGTTTGTGCCCAAAAACCAAAAGCCGCAACGCCACTTATCACCGCATCAAACTCTTCACCAACAAACCTTTGCATAAACTCAACCTGCTTGTATTTATTAGCTTCGCGTTCAGCTTCCATAGCTTTTCTTTCTCGCTCACTGCAATGCGCGCACAAAGCTTCAAGATTTTTTATCGGTTTAATTTTATTCTCTAAACAATCAAATAAAATACGATGTGATAGGATATCAGGGTATCTACGAATAGGTGAAGTGAAATGACTATAATATTCAAATCCCAAACCATAATGACCAATATTTTCAGTTGTATAAATAGCTTTCGCCATGGTGCGGATGCCAAGAGTTGTTAGAATTTCTTGTTCTGGAATTTGACTCGAACTTCGAATCATTGCATTAAATGAACTAGCAATGGTGGCGGGCGTTGATAAATCGAATTTGTAACCAAATCCACCAGCAAAGGCGGCAAATGATTTTAGTTTGTCTATATCCGGCGTATCATGCACACGATAAGGAAATGGAATTTTAGCTTTATTGATTTTTATTTTACTTGCATATTCCGAAACTGTTTTATTTGCTAGCAACATCAATTCTTCAATCAATTGATGTGAAGCTTTACTTTCCTTAATAATGACATCAATTGGAACCCCATTTTCATCTAATTTAAATCGAACTTCTTCAGAAGAGAAGTTAATAGCGCCATTATCGAATTTCTCCTTCCTTATTAGCTGCGATAAACGGTGTAAGGTTAGTATTTCTTCTTTATGATCTCCTTCGCTTCCATCAATTATTTCTTGTACCTCTTCATAAGTAAATCGTCTATCTGAGTGAATGATGGTCTTACCCATCCAATAATTTTGCACTTCCGCTTTTTCATTCAATTGAAACATGACAGAAAAAGTTAGCTTGTCTTCATGTGGGCGCAAAGAACATAATTCGTTCGATATTTTTTCAGGAAGCATCGGCAAAACCCGATCCGGTAAATAAACTGAAGTTGCTCTGCTGAGCGCTTCAATATCGAGTGCGGTATTCGGTTTTACATAATGCGAAACATCTGCAATATGAACGCCAATTTCGTAATTTTTATTTTTTAAAATTCGAAATGAAATGGCATCATCAAAATCTTTAGCGTCAAATGGATCGATGGTGATAGTTAGAATATCTCGAATGTCTTTTCTATTGGCAATTTCTTGAGGTTCAATTTCTGATGAAATTTGATCAGATTCTTTCATAACCTCTTGAGAAAATTCAAGCGAGAATCCAGATTGCAATAAAATTTGTTTCATCGCAATATCACCCATCTTTTCTTCAGTGATAATTTCAATAATTTCACCTTGAGGGTTTTTTAATTTTTCACTCCAATCAGTAATTCGTACAATAACTCGATCTCCTTCTTTTAAACCTTTGCTATTTTTTTCGCTGATAAAGACATCCTTTGTAAAGCTTTCATTGTCGGGTATTACAAATGCAAAGGTGGCATTCATTTGAATGGTGCCTATTAATTCTGTTTGCCCTCTTTTTATAATCTGCGTTATCAAACCTTCAAGCCGTTTGCCTGGTTTGCTCGATGGTAATATATTAACTTCTACCGTATCACCATGCATGGCGCTTTTTTGATGTTCTCTTTTTATGATAATATCGGTAGGTTGACCACTTACAGTTACATAACCCATACCATTTTTAGCAATATCTAATTTGCCTGTAGCCAAAGAACTGGAATTGGGTTTACCAGTTTTTCTTATTTTACTTTTTCCCATAATTTATTCTTGAATTTCATTCGTCCTGAGTAGGATGAGATAGACGAAGATAATGATTCATTCGCGTATCGAAAAAATAATTATCCTGATCATTTTGCTGGATACTTGTAAAATATAAAGCAATAAATTAATTTAAGAAGAAGAATTGATTTTTATAAAGGTAAGGTTACCACTTCTTCAAAAATAATATCAGGATCATCTTCGATATCTAGATCTGTTGAATGCGGTGGAATTATACTTTGAATAAAAGATATGACTTCTTCATTAAATGATTCAGCCTCATTATATAAAAACTGAATGCCAATCGACTGAATATAAATTGGTAATTGATAAGCTGTGATTTTGTCTTGTAATAACATCAGTCTTGATGCATCTTTTTCGGTAGTAATGATCATTTTGTTTGTTGAAGTGATATGATCAAATGCTTCTTTTACCTCCTCAATGTCATCATAAGTAAAATAGTGATGATCTTTAAAAGTTAATGGATATACTTTTTTAAACTCAGATGAAAGTTTTTCAATTAATGGATCTGGATTTGCAATGCCACACACTAACAAAATTTCGGTTTCTGAATTATAACTATGATGTGTTTCTGATAGCGGATATATATTTTTGTATTCGATTGCTGAAAAGTAAATAGTTTGATTATTTTCTGGTTTAATTTCTTCAATTAGTTTTTGTTTTTCATCAATGGTTAAATGAGTTGGGCATTTAGATACGATAATAATTTGTGCCCTTTTAGCCGCAGTTTTACTCTCGCGGAGCAATCCAAATGGCATAATATAATCGCGGGTGTAAAGACGATGATAATCAGTTAATAAAATATTTAATCCTGCATTTACTGTTCGATGTTGAAATGCATCATCTAATAAAATGACTTCCAATTGGGGCCTTTTTTGAAGTAGTTGAGGAATCGCTGTCATCCGCTCTTCAGCCACACATACTTCAATAGATGGGTATTTGGCTTTAAATTGAAATGGCTCATCTCCAATATCACGCGCATTGCTTTTTTCATCTGCAATTCGAAATCCTCTTGTATATCTTTTATAACCTCTGCTCAGTGTTGCTATTTTATAAGTTGATTTTAAGTACTCTATTAAATATTCAATATGTGGACTTTTTCCAGTCCCTCCAACAGTTATATTACCTACACAAATAACGGGGAGTGAAAATTCAATCGAGGTGAATATGCCATTGTCGTAAAATTTGTTTCTAATAGCAACCACTACGCCATAAAGCAATGCAAATGGTAGAGAAATATATCGGAGAACAGAAAGTATAAGTGACTTCATTTATTTTTTTAAAAGTTGAATGCTTTTTTTAGAGACCCAAAGGAAAAGATTTTTTTTGCTTTTAATTTCAATCATGTAAAAGCCACTAAAATCGTCACTGATCTGAACTTTTTCATTTTTGTATAAAACATATTCGACTTTACCTGAACTTGATGGAATTGAATAGCATTTTATACTATCACTTACAACGAGTCCGTTTTTATCTGCAAAGGCTGGTAAAAAGCCACTTCCTTTTTTTAGTATAGGTGTTGTTTTTTTGTATTTACCAGCAGGTGAAAAGTCAAATTTGCAGTTTACATTGTCAGTTAAGGTGGCAGAACTATTGGTGAAATTAAAATGTAACATACATGAGTCTTTAGTTACAAAAGTGCCAATCATATTTTCAATTTTTATAAAACCCTTTAGTTCGGTAGTGAAAAAATCGGGCATGCCAGAAACGGTTTGAAGCATGAAGAAGGCACTATCCTCCTTAAAATGATTTAGATAAAAACTGCCACTCGCCTTATTCATACCTTTATTGTAAGCGTAGTTCCCAGAGAAATTATTGGAAAATAGTTCAAAACATAATAGCACTAAAATGATAGTTAAGAAGTATTTTATAGTAAAATTTTGATGTTGATTTGACTGCATCTTAAGGCAAATAATATTTATTACATTCATATCTATATCGAGCAAACAGTTATTTGTGGGCGGTTCCAAACTGAATCAAGTAAATATATCAAAACATTTTATTCTATGTATATTTGTCGCCAACTTTTAAGTAAATTATAATTATGCTTCAACAATTTTTAGAAATTCTCAAATATATATTACCCGCAATCGTTGTGTTGATTTCAACCACAATGATTGTCAATAAATTTTTAAAAAAGGAGACTGAACGTAAGCGCATTGCCATATTTGAACAAAATTCAAAAGCTTCATTACAAATGAGATTGCAAGCTTATGAGCGACTCGTGATTTTTTTAGAGCGTATGCATCCTTCAAGTATGATTAATCGGTATTATACGAGTGGTATAAGTGCGCAAGACTTGCATTTAGCAATGGTGCAAGGAATTCGTGCTGAATATGAACATAATTTGTCACAGCAAGTTTATGTGAGTAATACACTTTGGCAAAAAACAATGGCGGTTAAGGAGCAGATGATATCATTATTGAATCATGTTGGTTCAGGATTAGAAGCGGGTGCAACATCGAAGGAGTTTATTAAAAACTTGACGGAATATGTCTTGATGAGTGAAAGTGAATTACCAACAACTGAGGCTTTGAAAATGATGAATGATGAAGCAAAGAGTTTGATGGTTATTCCTGCTTAATACACTTTTTTTTAGCAACCATTATTTCATATTCATTGATAATTTTATGATGACAACAACGTTACAAAAAACGAATTTCTTTTTTATTGGTGCAGGTGGTGCAGGCATGAGTGCAATTGCTCAATATTTATCAGGCAATGGTAAAATAGTTAAAGGTAGCGATCGTTTATTTGCAAATAAAGAAAACGATTATATAAAAGCCCAATTAGAAAAAGAAAATATACAATGCTTTCTACAAGATGGAAGTGGTATTGATGAAGCCACAGAGGCGATCATTATTTCAACAGCCATAGAAGATACAAATATTGAAATTATAAAGGCCAAGTCGATGAATATTCCAATTATTATTCGTGCACAATTGCTCGCTGATATTTGTGAAAGTAAACGAACCATTGCCATTGCAGGTACATCAGGTAAGTCAACAACTACCGCCATGTTATTTCATATTTTACATGAAAATAAAATCAGTCCGTCTTTAATTACTGGTGCTGGTATGGTGAGTTTGCAACGTGAAGGTAAAATTGGGAATGCTTATTGTGGTGAAAGCGATTGGTTGCTGATAGAGGCAGACGAAAGTGATGGGACTTTGGTAAAGTATAAACCCGAAATCGGACTTTTACTCAGTATTGATAAAGACCATAAGGAGTTAGATGAGTTGTATGAAATTTTTCAAACTTTCCAGAACAATACACAAACTCATTTTATAGTAAATTATGCGCATGTCTTAGCTAAAAAATACTCAACTAACCAATCAATTGATTTTGGCGAAGGCACGCTGTTCGAAGGTGTAAATTTTAAGCAAGACGGATTTGAAATTCAATTTGATGTACAAGGTGTTCATTGCACAATTCCAACCATTGGAAAACATAATATGGAAAATGCGTTAGCATGTATGGCCGTTGCCAATCTACTCGGAGTTAGCGTAAAACAATGTGCCAATGCACTTCAATCGTATGAGGGAATTTATAGACGTCATCAATTATTGGGTTCGAAAAATGGGATAACAGTGATTGATGATTATGCCCATAATCCAGCAAAAATTGCAGCATCTATTAAGGCATGTCAACCCGTAGCTGAAAAATTAGTGGCTTGGTTTCAACCTCATGGTTATGGTCCAACGCGATTTATTCGAAAAGAATTGGTTGAAGAAATAGTGTCATCACTTAGACCCCAGGATGAAATTTGGATGAGTGAAATATATTATGCTGGAGGCACCGCAGTAAAAGATATATCTGCCAATGATATTGTTCAAGATTTAAAAGCAAAAGGTGTGAATGCTTATTTTGTTGAAGATAGAATTCAATTGTTTGAAGATTTAGTACCAACCTTAAAAGATAATACGGTTTTACTTTTGATGGGCGCTCGCGATCCCGGCTTAGAAAAATTTGCTAAAGAAGTTTGGGGTATTGTTGACTCTATAAAGTACATTTAGCTTTGTGTCCACTTTTGCCTTGATGCAAAAGTTGAGCAAAAAATCAAGCCTGTTTTTGATGAAGCTAAAAATTGATTCGTCAAGCTAAAAGAAATGAGTCCGATCGGTCTACAAGACCCAGCTATAAACGACTTTTGACCATCAGTTCTTTATGAAACGGTCTGCAAGGAATTTCTTTTCGCGCATTCCTTCATCAATTTTCTTAACGCACATCAAAAAGGGCGGCGTTTCCTGACAGAAATTATCCGACGATAATTGGATACCATATCACCGAAATGTTTATAGTAAAAAATAATTCAATTCTTTTATAGTTTTTCAAATAGGTAAAATAATTGCAAGCCTTTTTTTAGATTAGCCGACAAAGTTTATTTTTTAAGGTTAAATTTTGGACCACTTTTGATCTATAGGTATATCTTATTTATCAATTGGTTTAGTTTAGTGGATTGTTTTTAAAACAATAATTATTTCTAATCACTGCATTGAGGTCCTAACGCTTCGGTTAGGAATTGACGCGAATCTGCTTGGTCGCAGACAAGAAGCCCGCCCCCCTAAGTAGAAGAATGAAATGAGGAACGAATGAAATTTTCACTTTCTGGGGAGGACTTGTAGCAAAAGTGTGTGTGCCGCCCAAATAAAAGATAGAATTAAATGAGTAAAATGGTGATAAGATGAAACTAAATTTATTCAAATATTTAGTTTCACTGTTTTACCTTTGCGCCACTTTTTAAAAACTCTAAAAAATACAAAATTATGAAAGTAACAGTCGTAGGCGCAGGTGCAGTAGGTGCAACTTGTGCAGATAATATTGCCCGTAAACAACTATGTGATGAATTAGTTATTGTTGACATTAAAGAAGGAGTTGCCGAAGGGAAAGCCATGGATTTGATGCAAACCGCACAAATTGAAGGTTTTGATACAAAAATTATTGGAAGCACCAATGATTATTCAAAAACTGCCAATACAGATGTGGCTGTAATTACTTCTGGTATTCCACGTAAGCCGGGTATGACGCGTGAAGAATTGATTGGTATCAATGCTGGTATTGTTAAAACAGTTTCGCAAAATATTTTGCAACATTCACCGAATGCAATTATCATCGTGATCTCAAATCCTATGGATACCATGACTTATCTCGCATTGAAAAGTACTGGTTTGCCAAAGAACAGAATTATTGGTATGGGTGGTGCTTTAGACAGTGCTCGATTTAGATATAATTTAAGCAAAGCAATGCAATGTTCTCCTAACGATTTGCAAGCTACTGTAGTGGGTGGACATGGAGATACTACCATGATTCCTTTAACACGTTTAGCTACTTATATGGGTATGCCAGTATCGAATTTTATGGATGATGAAACAGCAAAGAAAGTTGCAGCTGATACTATGGTCGGCGGTGCAACACTTACTAATTTATTAGGAACAAGTGCGTGGTATGCGCCAGGTGCAGCAGGCGCTATGTTGGTTGAAGCCATTGTGCGTGACGAAAAACGAATTATTCCTTGTTGTGTTGCATTAGATGGCGAGTATGGACAAAAAGATATTTGTTTAGGCGTACCCGTTGTAATTGGTAGAAATGGATGGGAGCGAATTGTTGATTACAAATTAAATGAAGAAGAGCAAGCAGCCTTTGCAAAATCGGCAGACGCAGTTCGAAATATGAATGAGGTATTAAGTACTTTAAGTTTGTAATTGATTTAAGGTAAATTGATTTTATAGAATAGTTTGAAACCGCTTTTTAATTTTAGAAAGCGGTTTTACTTTTTTTACAGTTGCCATAATAATAATTCCTGTAAAGGCTTCTAACCTTTGAAGTAAATATGAAACTTCTTGATTGGCGTACTTATCATGAGCGTCTTTTACATCAGTTCGTTTGCCAAAAAGTGCATCAGCTTCATCAAAAAATAAGATGGCATTATTTTTATTTGCCTTCTTTAATAAGAGGCTTAGGTTTTTTTCGGTCTCGCCAATATAATTTGAAATTAATTTTTCGAGATCAACCTTCATCACTTTTTGATCGAGTAGTTTACATATAAATTGAACAGAGGCTTGTACCTGATCTTGTGGAATGCCATTGAGTAAAATAAGGTCTGGCACTAAAATAGATCCTTTTTTTGATGCTTGTTTGATGGTGCGTATTCTTTCATCTACAAGTGCGGCCAGCTTTATCAATTGATCAGAAGTTAAAAGTGATTCAGCGTTTATTATTTTCTTTGCCATTTTACTTTCATTTTAAATGTGATAACTAATGCAGTGTTTCTAACGCGGTTTTAATTCGACCGACGGCTTCTTTCAATTTATCCATAGAAGTTGAATAGGAAATTCGAATACAATGTGGATCACCAAAAGCTTCACCAGTTACACAACTCACTTGTGCTGTATTTAATAAAAACATACATACATCTTCTGCAGTTTTAATATCGCCTTTACCTAAAAAATAAGTAATATCAGGAAAAACATAAAATGCACCTGGTGGGTTATTGACCTTGAGCCCTTTAATTTCGCGTAAGGCATTCACCAAATAATCTCTACGTTCTTTAAACGCAATTTGCATATCCTTGGTTGGTTGCATGGTGCCATTTAATGCAGCAATGGTGGCCTTTTGCGTAATTGAATTTGGACCTGATGTAAATTGACTTTGTATTTTTTCGCAAGCTTGAATCACATCTTTTGGACCTGCCATAAAACCCAATCGCCAACCTGTCATGGCCCATCCTTTTGAAAGTCCATTCACTACAACAACTCTCTCTTTAATTTCTGGAAATTGCGCAATACTTTCATGTTGACCTTCAAAATTAATATGCTCATAAATTTCATCAGAGATGATATAAATCTCAGGATATTTTACAAACACATCAACTAATGCTTTGAGTTCATCTTTCGAATAAATAGATCCTGTTGGATTGCAAGGAGAAGAAAAAATAAAACATTTCGTTTTGGGTGTAATAGCCGCTTCAAGTTGTGCCGCATTAATTTTAAAATCGTTTTCAAAATTGCCATGAACTTGAATCACAATTCCATCGGCCAACTTCACAATATCTGCATACGTTACCCAAAAAGGGGAGGGCACTATTACCTCATCATCATTATTCACAATACTTAAAACTGCATTGGCAATACATTGTTTCGCACCTGTTGAAACCATTACTTGATCAAGCTCGTATGAAAGTTGATTATCACGTTTAAACTTGTCAACAATAGCTTGTCTCACATCGGGGAAACCAGCAACGGGTGGGTATTTTGTAAAACCATCATCCATCGCTTGTTTGGCGGCATCTAAAATATGTTGCGGTGTTTTGAAATCGGGTTCACCTAAACTTAAATCAATAATGTCGTGTCCTTGAGATCTCAATTCGCGACTTAATTTAGCCATTCGAATTGTTTGTGGTTCATCAATTTTTGAAAGTCTTTCTGCCAACATAGGATAAATTATTATAGTTTAGTTCTCAGTTTTTCTGTGCATTAGATCCATGCAACTTCAATTATTTTTAGATTGGAAGAAATACAGATGAGCGTATTTTTTCAAATTGCTATTGCTGAATTAAGGTTAAAAGTACTTGAATAAATCCAATAATGAAACCAAGAACGGCACCTATTATTTCTACGAATTTAAATTCTTTAGACATGATCGCATTTAGTATTTCTTCAAGTTTATCGCTTCCAAATCCCTTTACTTTATCAACCACAATTTTTTCAATATCTAAATCTTCTTGAAGTCCAGAAGTCATTTTTGTTATTAAGGCAGGAAACAACGATTCAATTTCGTTCACCATACCTCGTTTAATACTTCCCATTGTGCTATCGGTAATAAACATCGATAGCAGGGGAATCTCTTCTTTCAATTTTACTTTAATAAAGCTGTCGATATGCTCTTCAATAAAAGGCATGGCTTTAGCAATGGTTGCGGGGTTGTTTATTTTGTTGGCAATATCACTAAAAGAAATTAATTCTTTTGAAACGAGTTGACCTAATTTTTCGGCAAACTGTTGTTGTCGTTTGGGAAAGATGCCTTGAATTTTAAAACCAAGAATATTTTTTTCAACCTTTGGATGAAAAAGCATTTTGATAGCGATCCAATTTGTGAACCAACCAATGAATGCTGAAATAAAAGGGATGAGATAGATGAGCATTATTCTACTTCCGTTTTAGCATATTCTTCATTTTCGATTCCGATATATTTTCTTTCATTCAGTAAATACTTATTACCTTTTGCCAAGAAATGAACCTTGAGATTTTCGATTGAGATAGGGTTATTATCTGCGATATCTGCAATATTTGTATAGCCAATATTATGACCATCAATAATGATAATCATACCTGATCCAATGGCTTCCATATTATTTCCTTCTGTAATCAGTAATCCGGTGTCTTCGCCCAAGCCAATACCAATACATGCAGGGTTTGAAGCGACTGCTTGTGCTAATCGACCAAAACGTCCACGTTTATCAAAATGCGAATCAAAAATAACATCACCCATAAAGGCTAAACCGGTGGTTACTTTAACAGCACCTTTCAAATGCGCATTGGCTGCATTGCCTTCATAAATCATGGTATTACTCATTGCCATGGCACCTGCGCTGGTACCAGCAATTAAAAACCCTTCTTCATGTCTATATCGATCTTGAAGCGTTCGATAAATTTCAGTTCCACCAAATGTTGCGGTTAATCTCATTTGATTTCCACCGCTAAACATCACGGCATCAGCTTCTTTAATACGTTGTAAAAATTCAGGCTTTTGCGCATCTTCGCGATTTCGGATATGCATTACATTTACATTGGTGCAAGCTAATTTTGAAAAGGCTTCGATATAATTTTCTCCAACTTCAACAGGAATCATGGAGGCGGTTGTGATGACCTCGATTTTACTATTTTGTTCAAATTTTGTTTCGTCAACAATTCTGCACAATATGCCAGCTTCAAAAAAATTAAGGTTATTACGTTGTATAAAGCCTTGTTCAAGGTCTGTTCCTTTGTCTTCAGCTCCTCCAACTGGTATGAGCTTTCCTTTGGGTATATTCATTGTAAAAAGAAAGCGCAAATATAGAGGCTTCAAGCGAAAAGAGTATGCGTTTTGTAACTAATTCCTTAACATTGCCAAAATAGTTTATAACCTGTTGAAACTTATTTAAAATTCTTCAAAACGCTTTCATAGAGCGATTCATACATCGGAATAATTTGATTAATATGGAATTTTTCGGCTTGCTTGAGTGCGTTTTCTTTAAATTCTTCGAGTTTGGCATCATCATTTAAGAGTTCTAAACTGAATTTTGCCATCGATTCGATATCTCCTACATCGGTTAAATAGCCTGTCACGCCATGAATATTGATTTCAGGAATTCCACCTGCATTACTCGAAATAACAGGCACTCGGCATGCCATTGCTTCAAGTGCGGCTAGTCCAAAACTTTCATAGGCACTTGGTAACATAAATAAATCGGTGATCGATAATATTTCTTCGAGTTTTTCTTGCTTCCCTAAAAAGCGAATATCCTCACAAGTGCCTAGTTCTCTGCACAATTGTTCCATGGTTTGACGTTCAGGACCATCGCCAATCATAAGTAATTTACACGGTATTTCTTTTCTGATTTTGTCGAACGTATAAATTACATCTTCAACACGTTTTACTTTTCTGAAATTGGAAACATGTGCGAGAATTTTTTCGCCATTAGGAGCCAACATCTTTCTAAAATGATCTTTATTACTTTGCGAGAAACGTTTGATATCAACAAAATTAGTAATCACATGAATTTCTTTTTCTATTTCAAATGAAGCAAGCGTTTCAGCTTTTAAATTTTCAGAAACGGCTGTAATCGCATCCGATTCGTTGATTGAAAAAGTAACCACCGATTCGTACATTTTATCTTTCCCTACTAAGGTAATATCAGTGCCATGTAGTGTAGTGATATAAGGAATGTTTCTACCTTTTTTCTTGAGTATTTGATTCGCAAGATAAGCGGAAGATGCGTGTGGGATAGCATAATGCACATGCAAAAGTTCAAGATTTTGGTTGGTAATAACATCAACTAAGGTTGAGGATAAGGCAGATTCGTATGGCGGAAAATCGAATAGCGGATAGGTTGGTACACTTACTTCGTGGTAAAATATATTAGGATGAAAAGCATCTAATCGAACTGGTTGTTGGTAAGTGATAAAATGTATGATATGGCCTTTATCTGCAAGCGCTTTTCCTAATTCAGTTGCCAAAACGCCGCTTCCTCCAAAAGTTGGGTAACAGACTATACCTATATTCATGATCTTGTAATTTGATGTGCAAAAGTAGGTTAAGCAAATTACTTATGATATAGAATTTTTAGATAGGGTTTGAATGTAACTTTAGATTAATACAAATATAGCATTGGCAATTCAACAAAAGTGCTCTAAAACAAGTATGGCGAGCTTTAACTTCAAATAAGGTGATAAAAAAAATATTTAAACTCTACTTATTAAGAATGTGTATACATATTAATCGAGCAATACAAGTCCATTTAAAATGTCCTCAGATGTTTTTTGATATTTGCTTAATAATTTAGATGCAGTATATGTCACAAATTGTACAGTGCCATTTTCGTTTGAATAATAATATCCATAATACGAAAATTTTATCCCTTCAGTTGTTCCATTTAATTGAAGTAGTAGGACTTTGAGCCCGTTTACTGTTCTATATTCTTCTTTAATTATCATGGCATCTGGGGCAACGCTCTTCGCATTTTCAAGTGCTTGCTTTCTCAAAAATTCAAGAGGTATTTCAATTTGTTCGGTGATAAGCATCCCGTATAAATCACCATCTTTAAGTTGGAGTTCATACTCAGCAGCTTCATTATTCATTGCCTTTTTAAATGACCATTTTTTAGGATCAAGCCAGACACCAATTTTGGCTTTTGTACTTTTAAGTAAGAATGAATTCGAATTTGATTTTGTAAATGGGGTAGGATTGGTTGCAATTTCTTTTGCCGGTGTTGTGTCTTTACTGGCATAACTCCATGTGCCATCTAATCGCAGTGTAACTGGTTCTCCTGAATCGGTTATAGCATTTATTTGAGCAAAAGAAAGAATAGAAATATTACAAAATAAGAAGAGAATGAATGACTTTTTCATTGTGTAAAAGTAGTAAATCCGTTTTAAACGAACGCTGATTAAGTTGATACTTTTATCAATTTAATTATTAAATATCTTCAGAGTTGTAGACCCTTTGAGTTTATTCAAATCTTTGATTACAAATTCACCTAGAAAATATTCATGGACATTCATTTAACTTAAAGTATGAAATAAAGTCAAGAGTTTCCTAATTTGTATTTTTTTTTAATATATCATTTATGAATAAATTTTTTCTCACTTCATTTATTATAGGTTTTGCCCTTAACCTTCAAGCTCAACGAAATGTGATATTAATTATTGCTGACGATTTGGGAACCGACTATTTTGGTTTTTACGAAAATCATGTTGATACAGTGGATGTGCCAAATATCAGAGCTTTGATGCATAAGGGTGTGCGGTTTAAAAACGCTATGTCTAATCCTGTCTGTTCTGCCACACGCTCAACTGCTTTAACCGGAAGATATGGTTTTAGAACGGGCGTAGGTGCTATTGTTGGTGGACCAGGTGGTTCAGGGCAAATTGATACATCAGAAAAGACGATTCCCAAACTATTAAAAAATTATAATTCACAAATTGCAACAGCGAATATTGGTAAATGGCATTTGAGTCAGGCAACACCTGCTTCAAATTTATTGAATCCAAATGTTTTAGGATATGATCATTTTGAAGGCCCGTTTATTGGTGCCATTCCGAGCTTTACAAATTGGACGAAATACACAAATGGGGTTAGCTCGAATTGTACAAATTACGCAACAAGTGAAAATGTCAATAATGCCGTTGCATGGTTAAAATCCTTAAATTCTTCTCATCCATTTTTTTTGTGGATGGCCTTCAATGCACCACATGAACCAATACATTTACCACCTGCTGGATTGCATTCATATACAACGCTTACAGGTACTACTGCCGATATCAATTCGAATCCTAAATCTTATTTCAAGGCAATGACACAAGCGTTGGATACTGAAATTGGTAGGTTGTTTGATAGTTTGCAAGTTTTAAATAAATTGGATAGCACAGATATTATTTTTATCGGAGATAATGGCAATACAACTAAAACAGCTCAAAATGCGAATCCTGCAAAATCAAAAGGAACCGTGTACGAGTATGGCGTGCATGTTCCTATGATCATTGCTGGACCTTCGGTGGTGAATCCAAATAGATCGAGTGATGCCTTAGTGAACACGTCCGATATTTTTTCAACCGTTTTAGAAATGATGGGGCATTCGAATTGGATATCACAAATTCCGATTTCAAAACCAGTTGATTCTAAAAGTATAATGCCCGTTTTAAATAATACAAATACTGTGATTCGGCCTTGGTCGTTTTGCGAATTTTTTAAAGTGATGCATGATTCTACTGAAGCTAAAGCAATGCGTAATGCAGATTATAAATTGATAAAGTATGATTATGGTAAAGAAGAATTTTACAATCTTTCGCTTGATCCACAAGAATCGAATGATTTGCTTTTAACAACTTTGACTTCAAATGATATTTCGAATTATTATTATTTATGTAATGAGATGACTCAACTAGTAGGTGTTGGTAATTTTTGTCAGATTGGAGTTGGACTACAAGACAATGAAATAGCTAATCTTAACCTAATCACTTATCCTAATCCATTTCAAACTCAAATTCATATAAGTGAAAGATATCGAAATCATGAGTTTGAATTAATCAATCTTTATGGACAGATTATTTACTCAGGTTCTCGTATTGAGAATCAAAATTTTTCTAATCTTTCAAATGGTATTTATTTTTTAAAAGATAAGCAAACGCAACAAATAATTAAGGTTCGAAAAGAGAATTAGGATTTAGTAAGGAACAGAATTTGACGATGATTTTTTAGGTTGAATAAAATCTGTTTTTGATACCATTTCTTTCTTGCCTAAATAGGTCCAGATAATTGCATTAGAATATTGTTTAATTGCAGCATTCACTTGTTTCAATGTGGTAGCTTTTACTTTTTCATTAAACAATTCATCAAGCTTCCAATTGCCTAAAATTTCTGCTCGTCCTAAAGCAGCAGATTGTGCTTCTGCTGTTTCGAGTTTCATATAATAGGTTGTCAGAAATGTTTGCTTTTGATCATTTAATTCTTTCTCGGTAATGCCTTGAGTTTTTGCTGAATCTAACACATCAACAATTGCTTTGATTGCCTCTTTAGGTTTTGTTGTTGAAATATACAAAGCACTATATGGATTGGCAACAGCATCACGATTATAATAAGCTGCAGGCGCATAAGATAAACTCCGTTTTGTGCGTAATTCAACAAATAGTCTGTCATATAAAATATTATATGCCATCATCATTGGAAAACCATCTTCAGTATTGAATTGCGGTGCCGACATGATACCAATTAAATAATTCGTAGCAATTTTTCGATCAACAATTCTTTCAGATGATTTTGTTATGAGAAATCTTGCTTCTGGAATGGCAGGTTTGCCTTGATTTAATTTAGCCAATGAAGTTTTTATTTTGGCTCTAATATCTTCTTCAGTTATATTGCCTACTATCACTAAAAAGCATCTTGATTTACATACCGTATTTTTAAAATAATTTCGTAATTCGTTTAATTTGATTTTGCTAATACTCAATTCTGACCCATCTGTTTTTTTTGCATAATTTTTGCCAGCAAAAGCATGGTCCATTGCCAATTCATTCAGTGTTTCATCTGGATTCGATTGACGTTCTTTAATGCCTGCAATCATTTTTTCTTTTTGCTTATTAAATTCAAGTGAGTCGAATAATGGATTTAGTATGGCATCGCTAAATAAATTCCATGATGCATCCCATGAATTTTTAATACAGGTTACACTTAAATTTCCGTGATCTAAACTAGTTGAACTTTGAAATCGTGTGCCAAGCTTTTCAGCCTCATTATTAAATTCATTTTTGTTTCTTGTTTTGGTGCCGCCTTCAATCGCCATCGAAAATGCCAAGCTTTCAATTCCTTCTTTTTCTTTGGTGTAATTTGCAGTACCTCCTTTTACAAATAATCTTGCACTCACAATGGATTTATTCGATGGTTTAAGAAGAACTTTAATTCCATCAGCAATAAATTCTTTGGTTTCTTGGGCATTGGTTACCTGTGCAAATGACAGTATTACTAGTGCAATGATGAATTGTGTTTTCATAAAATGTATTTTCATGTCGGTTTAAATTATTATTTATTCAGTGAATCAAATGAATCTAGTTTCATACTCAATTGCATATCTTTATTTAATAATAAGCCAGAAACTGTTGGTTTACCCTTGATATATTTTTGAATATAATCAATTATATCCTGTCTACTTACTTGATTAATATTGTCGATATAGTCGGTATAATAATTAATGGATGCGGACGCCCACCAGTAAGTCACTGTATGAACAAAACTTGATGTCCTTTCTTTATCATAGGCATCTGAAATGGCTAATTGATTTTTAGCTGAGTTTAATTGTTCTTCTGTAAAATAATCAGGCGAATCAAAATCATTCATTTCGTTTAAAACAGCTTGATAAGCTTCTTTTAGCTTCGCTGGATTAGGAACTACAAACATTTGGATAGGACCAACATATTTACAAGTTTGGTAACCCATACTTACTTGATAACAAAGTCCAGATTCAACTAATCGTTGCTGGAATTTTGAAGATTGTAATCCTAATATGGTAGAAAATACATCGGCTGCATAGGTTGATTTTAAGTCGTTGCGTGTATCAGGTCCATGCCATCCTTTAATAATCATTGGAACTTGTGCATTCCCATTGATAGTGATGAAATTAGTGTCTTTCGTAATTTTTTCGAATTCTGGAATCGGGTATTTTTCAAACGGGTCGAAGCTAGATGGTTCCCATGACCCATAAATTTTTTTCGCTTCTTCAAACATTTCTTCATGTTTAACATCGCCGGCTAAAACCAACATACTATTATTTGGATAATAATATTTATCCTTGATAATATTCATCTTTTCAGGTGTTGCAGTTAAAATGATATCATGGTTGCCAATTGCATTTTTTCGACTATAATTTTTTCGCCACATCGCCTTGTTGAAATCATCGAACAAGAAAAATACGGGACTTGATTCTGCACGTTGAAACTCGCCATCAACAACAGGGTTTTCACGTTTCATTTCATCTTTATCAAATAGGGGATATCGAATTGCATCATTCACAAATTGAAGTCCTTCAACTACTTTTGAATTATTTAATGTGATAAAATAATTTACTCGTTCATCAGATGTGGTGCCGTTAAAAACTACGCCAAGTTCATTCACTCGATCTAAAAATTTCTCTTGAGATGGCAACACTTTATTGGCTTTAAAAAACATGTGCTCATATAAATGCGATAGCCCATTATAATTTGAATCTTCGCAATAGGCGCCGTTACGCACAACAATTTCAACAGTTACTAGTGGCACCGATTTGTCTTCAATCACTAGAACTTCTAGTCCGTTATCGAGCTTTGTCAAAAAGAAATTTGAAGGAAGTTTTTCTTGTGCTATGATCTCACTGCCTTTCATGAGACTAGAAATCAATATGGCTAAAGCAAATACATGGAATTTCATTGTTTTGTTTTTATGGGTTTAAATGTATGTATATTTTTTGATCAATTTTAATTCTGCTCTTAAGTTTATTTTGGGCTTGCTTTGTTGGTAGATTTTTAGTTGGAATGAGTACTGATCTTTTGTTGGGAAAGATCAATAAAGAATAAAGTGCTGAAAGGCTGCCGGATAGAATGTAAAGCCCTGAATGGAGTGCAGTGAAACGTAGCGAAATGAAGGCTTGGAATGATAG
>ENA-UOWO01002981-UOWO01002981.1-activated-sludge-metagenome-genome-assembly--contig:-NODE-2981-length-20180-cov-11.796075_pt1 | contig 20180 bp, 19 predicted proteins | sample MGYA00238148_ERZ761564 | MGnify/ENA primary metagenome ERZ761564 (study PRJEB28885, sample SAMN05720194) | activated sludge metagenome | isolation source: Anaerobic digester | place: USA... | reverse complement strand
ATGTTGGTCGAAATGCGGTTGTAGGCGTTGATGTCGTAGCTGAGTTCCAAATTGCCACGCCCTCCTGAGTTGGATCCATCCCCTTCCCCCGTTTGGGTCAAGATGCGCTCACCCGTATCGAGAAAATCCCGGCGCTCAAAATTACTGATGGAAGGACGGCTGGGAGAATCCCGAAAACCGCCGTTGAAACTCAGTCCAAAACGACCACGGGCATAGTTCAAACCCAGGTTGGCATTGTTGAACCGGGTACCGACCGATACCGAAGCATTGCCCGTAAAACCTTGTGGTGCTTTCTTGCGGGTAATGATGTTGATGATCCCGGCACTGCCTTCGCCGTCGTAACGCGCGGAAGGACTGGTAATTACTTCAATACTTTTGATTTGTTCAGCAGGAATAGACTTGAGGGCATCGGCCACACCGCCCGAAAAAATGGACGAAGGGCGCCCGTTGATCAGAATCTGAATATTGCTGGAACCGCGCAGGCTGACCCCACCGTTGACATCAACCGACAGCATGGGCACTCGTGAGAGTACGTCAGAGGCATCCCCTCCGATGGTGGACACATCCTTCTCGGCATTGTAAACCATCTTGTCGATCCGGTTCTCAATGATCGACGACTGTCCCACAATTTCTACCCCTTCCAGGGTATAACTTTCGGGGGAAAAAGAAACCGTGTTGGCGTTAAAATCCGGCTTCTCCGGACTGAGCGCAACATTGTTCAGGGTTTTGTTTTTGTATCCGATGAAAGTAAACAGCAACTGATACCGGCCCAACACCACGTCGGAGAATTTGAATTCGCCTTTTTCGTCAGTGGTTACCCCATCGATTTGTTTTTGGGTTTGGGCTTCTACCAGGACAACCGTAGCAAACTCAACGGGCTGACGACTGGTAGAATCGATTAATGCACCGACAATTTTCCCCTTGATAGATGACTTGCCTTGAGGGTTTTGGGCAGAAAGAATGGATGTAAACAAAATTGCGATCAGGGTAATGATAGACAGTCTCATGGATTGATTTTGGTAATTTCGATGCAAAAGTACGCTAGTTTACGTGCGCAGTAAAGACATGAAAGTCCAGATGGAGTAGAAGTGTTGGAAAAAAGGGAGGAAAAATGCCAGATGGCACGGGAATGTCGACCAACAACCCATGAATTTATTCACGGGGACTATCGACCCACTAATTTATTTGTGGGCCATCTCATCCCACGACTGAAGTCGTGGGCTACTTAAACGTAACCTTATAAATCACCCAAACCCCTGGTTTTACATTGCGCCATTTGGGGCCATTTTCGATGAGGTGCTCCGCGGCCTGGTCACAGCCAAAACCCAAAGAACGCAGCACGCTAATGCGGGTGGGGCTGCCATCTTTTTCAAAAGTAAATTCCAGCGTCACATCTCCGCTGATTAAATTCCGTTTGGCTTCAAAGGGCGTTTCGAGATTGTCGCTGATGTACTGCTCAAATTTTTCAAATCCCCCTTCGGGACTCGGGTAACCCACCCCTTCCCGCCGATCACTGGCATCGAAGGATTTTTTGCTGGCTATGGTTTTGCGTTGTAAAACTACTTTTTCGTTGTTGTCATCCAAACGCACGGATTTGGATTCAAAATCATCATTTGAGATCAATTGTACTTGTGCGGGTGCGGCGGAAGGCAGTTCAAAAGCGCCATCTCGATTGGTGATGGCGAAGGTATTGGCGTTCTTTTGAACGGGTACTCCTGCAGCACGTTGCCCTTGATTGTCCATTACAATGCCACCAATGGTTGGGACGGGTTGGGCTAAAAAGTCGCGTGTTGCAGCGGGTGGAGGCGAAACCGGTTTAGCGGCTTCTTTTTCGGCCAAATTTGCCGCAGAACGGGTGCTTGCTGCTCCACCTGGAGCGTCGTCCTTTATTTTGGGTTTGGCCTCTGCCAATTCGACTTGCACTTCGTCAGCAAGCAGTCCATTTGCTGGCGCTTCTTTTTTGTCCAGTTTGGCGGCTTCTTCTGTCACTGCAACAATCGGACTGGACGGGCTTGGGCCTGCTTTTTTATTGGGAGCAGGAACTGAGGGCCTGTCTGAAGACGTTGCATCCGCTACTTCGGTAGTCGTCTCTCCGGGGGCGTTTTTGGTTTTAGCTTCCTGTTCTATGTTCGGCACCTGGATGGCCAATTCCTCTTTGTCGCGGGGATTGTTCAACCAGCGCCAACTGAATCCAATCACCAGGAGTATGGCGGCTGCAGCGGCCATACGTGGAAACCAGCGGAGAATTGGCGCAGGCTTTTTTTGTTCCCCCTGCGTTCTGGCAGTTATTTTTGCCTGTAAACGTTCAATTTGTTGGAGATGCTCAGCTTGAGGCTGCTGGCTATACCCTTCCCAGGCGTCGGAGAGGAAGGGGTCTTCCTGCGCCGAACGTTCCAAACGACTCTCTTCGCTGCGTCGAACTTCGCCGCGCAACCATTGTCGCAATAGATCGTTTAATGCCTGGTTTTTCATTTTTTTATATTTTGGGTGCCCTTGGTAGTGGGGCAAAAATAAATGTTCATTTTTTTTAGGCCAAAGGATTAGATAAGACACTTTAAATGAATCGTTTACTTGTCTAATCCTTTGGCAAAATGAGCATTTATTTTTTATCGCCCCTTACGTGGGCGTCCCAACGCAATTTTTCAAATTCCGCCGCCCATTTTGAATATGCGACCGAACGATGCTCAAATCCAGACTCATCCCTTCAGCAATATCCTTGTAACTGCGGTCTTCAAAATAAAACATACGGACACAATCTTTTTGTTGATCCGGAAGTCTTTCGATGCAGTTTTCCAACCTTTTTAGGGTGATTTCCTGATCGTTGGGATCTTCCTCTTCAGGATGCATCAGTTCCAGAGAATACATAAATCCCGGATCAAAACTTACCGTAAAATTTTGCCCGGCTTTGCGCAAGCGCATCAAACAGTGGTTTTTGGCCAGTACATACAACCAGGGACGGAATTTATCCACCTCGTGTTTTTGTGCTTTTTGGACCAATTCTTCAAAAATGTCCATTACCGCATCGGCGGCGGTCTCTTCCTGTTTAAAATATTTAAGGCAAACGCCGTAAACCAATTCCGTGTACCGACTGTACAAGACACCCAAAATCTGCAAGTCACCACTCGCCTGGTAGTGGGCCAGCAATGCTTCGTCAGTAGACGTTTCCGCTTTTGGTGTAAACAGGCGCAGTTTCAAATGATAGAAATTATATGGGTAAAAATAGAAAAAGGGAACGGGTAAACGGTGCTTGCTAAAAAAAAATCTGCAATAGTATGTTTTCCGCCTAAAAATCACGACCTTAAGGAACGAGAAAAAAATAAGTTAGCGAATTTACCAAAGCTATTTTGAGGCTTAGTCGACTATCTTTTGAGGCGAATAGCAAGCCTATTTAACGAAAAAGATAGAAAGAATAAGCTCAAAAGAGCGAAGGTAAAACGGTAAATTATTTTTTTCTCGTTCCTCAGGAACGTAAGTCTTGACGATTTCAACTAGAGCTTCTTCATAAAAACCTATCCATCATGCAAACCATCCTCGGCGCCGGAGGCGTAATTGGCAAAGATTTGGCCAAAGCCTTGATGATCTACACCGACCAAATCCGCCTCGTCAGTCGTAATCCAAAAGCCATCAATCCGAATGATGAACTGTTTTCAGCCGATTTGCTGGACCCTGTAGCCGTGCAGAAATCGCTGCTTGGCACAAAAGTTGCCTATCTCACTGCCGGACTTCCTTATTCAACCAAAATTTGGCGGGAGAAATGGCCCTTGCTCATGCGCAATGTAATTGATGCTTGTAAGGCCAATGAAACCAAGCTGGTTTTTTTCAGTAACGTTTATTCCTTGGGAAAAGTAGAAGGTTGGATGTCGGAAGAAAGCCCGATGAACCCCTGTAGCAAAAAAGGAGAAGTGCGGGCAAAAGTAGAGCAAATGATCCTGGATGAGGTACAAAAAGGCAATTTGCAGGCCATGATTGCCCGTGCAGCCGACTTTTATGGCCCCGGGGCAGTGCTCAGCTTTGTTGATGCCATGGTGTTTCAAAATTTAGCAAAAGGTAAAACCCCGCAAATTTTGGTCAACGCAAATACCAAACATACCTTTACCTTTACATCCGATGCAGCTCGTGCCACTGCTGCATTAGGCAATACTCAATCTGCCTACAACCAGATCTGGAATCTGCCTACAGATTCCAATGCATTGACTGGACGCGAATTTGTTCATTTGGCCGCCGATGCTTTTGGGGCCAAAGACAAGTACACCGTGCTGTCCAAAACGATGATTCGCCTGATTGGCTTGTTTGTCCCCGTACTTGGGGAATCCGTTGAAATGCTCTACCAAAACCAATACGATTATTTGTTCGACAGCTCGAAGTATGTCCGACATTTTAAGCATGCTGCTACTACTTACCAAGAAGGAATAAAACAGACTGCTGCATCCCTACAACAAGCGAAAAAGTAGCTAGCAGCAGTAAACTATCCAAACAATGAACACATTGACACACCTGCTCGATCAACTTTTCCCGGAAGAAAATGCCATCCCGGAAGAGAACCGATTGACTACACCCATTCATCAACGCGAAATGCTGATTGATGGCCAAATGCTTCCCTGGACGGGCACCGTTCAGGACGTCTATTCGCCCGTACACGTACAAACTGCGGATGGACTCAAACGCCTGCTGATTGGCAGTTACCCCTTGGCTGCTCAGGCCGAAGCCGATGCTGCCCTCGAAGCAGCCGTAAAGGCCTTCGACAATGGTCGGGGCGAATGGCCCACCATGCCCATTGCCGAACGGATCGAGTGTATGGAAAAATTTACGGGCAGAATGATCGAGCAAAAAGACTTGATCGTCAATTTATTGATGTATGAAATCGGTAAATCTCTGGCGGATTCTACCAAAGAATTTGACCGTACCGTGGAGTACATCTACGACACCATCGACATGCTTAAGGAATTGGACCGCAATTCCTCTCGCTTTCGCATTGAACAGGGCATCATTGGCCAAATCCGGCGTTCGCCGCTGGGGGTTGTCCTCTGTATGGGGCCATTCAACTACCCGCTGAACGAGACCTACACCATGTTGATTCCGGCCCTGCTCATGGGCAATACCATGCTGTTTAAACCGCCCAAACACGGAACCTTGTTGCACTATCCGATGCTGGAAGCGTTTCGCGATTGTTTCCCCAAAGGCGTGATGAATACCTTGTATGGCCGCGGTGGCACCGTAGTGCCCGCCCTGATGCAATCCGGAAAAATCAACGTGTTGACGCTGATTGGATCGAGCCGCGTCGCCAACGATCTGAAAAAAATGCACCCCAAAGTGAACCGTCTGCGTGCGGTATTGGGACTTGATGCCAAAAACGCCGCGATTATTTTGGAAGATGCCGACATCGACCTGGCGGTAAAAGAGTGTGTCCTCGGCTCACTCTCCTTCAATGGCCAGCGTTGTACGGCCATCAAAATCATTCTGGTACACCGGAACATCGCGGATAAGTTTTTGGAAAAATTTGCGGAAGCGGTGAATAAATTGCCCTTTGGCATGCCCTGGCAAAAAGGCGTGGCCATCACGCCGCTGCCCGAACCCAACAAACCAGCCTACCTCAAGGATTTGGTGGAGGATGCCGAAGCCAATGGCGCAACGGTCATCAACGCAGGCGGCGGTACCATCCACGAATCTTTCTTTTATCCGGCAGTGGTATACCCGGTCAGCGAAAAAATGAAAATTTACCGCGAGGAGCAGTTTGGCCCGGTTGTGCCCGTAGTGCCTTTTGCCAGCATGGAAGAACCGATCCAATACCTGATCGATTCCCCCCACGGCCAACAGGTGAGCATCTTCGGCAATGACCCAGATGAAATTGCCCACTTGGTAGACCAGTTGGTTAACCTGGTAAGCCGGGTAAACATCAACGCACAATGTCAACGCGGACCAGATACTTTCCCTTTCACAGGTCGAAAGGATTCCGCGGAAGGAACGCTCTCCGTTGAAGATGCCATTCGGGCTTTCTCCATCCGCACGGTAGTGGCGACCAAAGAGACGGAAAAGAACAAGGAAATCCTCAACGAGATCGTGGAAGGGCATCGCTCACAGTTCTTGTCGACGAAGTTTATTTTTTAGGGTTCGATGTTCGGGAGTTCGAGGGTTCAGATTGGTCGCCGAGCTGGTCACTGAGCGAAGTCGAAGTGGAGCCAAAGTGCCCGATTGGAACCCCCGAACGTCGAACTTCCCGAACCTTCCCTGCCCCCTACTTCTCCGTTACTGACGAAAACTTACTAATGATAATTCCCACCAAAACCACTGCATAAAACTGCCCAGTGATGCCAAATAAAGCCGTAATCAATTTGGTCTGGTGAGTATTAGGGCTAATGTCGCCAAAACCAATACTGGTCAGGGTAATGCTGCAAAAATAGACCAAATCCATGTATATAGAGGCTGGGTCAGTGGTGTTTAAGCCTTTAAAAGAATTTGGGTTGGCATACACGTAGATTTGCAGCAAAAAGACACTCATTTCAATGAGCAAAAAATAACCACAAGCCGAGGCAGAAATAACGTCAACATTGATGTAACTGGGACGAATCAAAAACTTCATGATCTCCCAGAAAATGAAGACATAAAACACCACATAAGACACATTGAGGGCTAACATAAAATTGGGCACATGCGCAGCAAAAGGCAGTGTAATAGGGAAACCCAATACCAAGATGAACAGTAAATTGCGCAATGCATTTTTCCATTTCCCCTTTTCAATGAACACACCCACACTGGCAGTGCCCAGTATCAACATATTGATGGGCCAGATCACCTTGGTGTACAGGGGGAGGTTTTGCAGGAAAATGCCAATGAACAAGTGTTGAACTAAGGCGAAGAGCAGTAGTTCGTACTTGCGTTGCTGCAAAAACTGGGTAATACTTGGTTTTGATGAGTAGCCTGGATCATTCAATTGTGTTAGTGTTTGTTTTTATTGATTATAAACTAAATCGCCCGCATTTTATTCCCTTTCGCCTCATGCGTCACTTCGGCCAGCCCCAAGACTTCCATTAAGGGCGGAATGTACATGCCGAAGCGACCCCGGTACCCCTTTTTGAGCCCGTACCAGCCACCTACAGGGTTGCTTTCCGAACGCCCCCAGGCTTCTACAGTGCCTTCTTTGGCTGGTTTTTGCTCATCGGCTGAGCCGAGTTCCATCCAGTCGCCGTGGGCTTTGAGCATAGCGTGCAGGTCTTCGAGGCAGCGGAGATCGTAGTGCAGTACGGTTTTACCTACGGTGCAAACCAGGATTTCTTTGCCGTCTTTTTCATCCACGTGCATGGTGTACTCCGAAGTATGAGGGGGAGTTTGCAGCGCCATCGGCTGCGCTTTGGTTCCAATTTTGTCTTTCATGGTATTTGGATTTTAGGTTTGGTTCAATTGGCCTGCATGATGCTTTCTGCTTCCTTCTTCAAATCAGCAGCAAACTGCTCAAAGGAGGCATCAAAAGGTGGAATAAAGCGCGCAAAAAGTGGGAACATCAGCCCCCCAATTTTTTCCGCCATGGAAAAAACGGTATGTCCTTGATCATCTTTAATCAGGGTATACACTCGATTGCCCATTGCATCACCCCAAACCAATTTTTTGTTGGCCTCAACTTCCTTAACTTTCAATTTGAAAATTCGCTGAGGGTCCAGAATCGACTTAAGTTGAATGGTTTGCCCCAGCGCAATATCGCCTTCAATGGACACCACGGTCGAGTTCCAACGCGCAAAATCGGCGGCATTGGTCAACAATGACCAAACGATAGAAGCATCGGCCTGGATTTCGATGCTCACTGCGGTCTCGCGGCTAAAAGTTGTTTTGGTAGTCAGGGCTTTTCCTGTTGATGTTGTCGCACTCATGATGGATGTTTTTGATGCAAAGTTCGGTTGTAATGCTTGTTTGCGTTTTTGACGAACCAGCGTTTCAAAACGATAGGCTAAACTTCATTTTTTTTCAAAAAACTTTCCATTACTTTTCTATTGTGCGCTAAATGATGGAGTTGTAGTTCCGCTGCACCCGATTCAAAAGGGTCAATTCCACGGAGAATTTGCATTCTGAGGTCAAACAAGTGCTCTTTATCGGCCTTTTCTGCTTCGCGCACCAGGTCTATTTTTACGGCTTCTTCCTGAAATTTTTGTTTCGGGTTAAAAATCCCGTTCAACTCAGAGCATTGATGGCAGGTTCCTTCCTTGTTGATCAACGCACAACGGCCTTCGAATATGTTGATCATTTTTGCTCTACCTGTATGTAGGTAATATTTGACCATTGCTTCGGTAGTCTCAATGATTTGCACAATTTCGCTGACTTTAAAGTCGTACACTTCTTTTAGCAGCAGACAAATTTGCTGTTCCAGGGGTAGCGACTTGGCAATGCAGGTAAAGCAAAAAGCAATGTGCTCCTTGATTTCAAAATCGCCTTGAATAGAAGTGGCGCGGATGTGCATGGCTTCCTGAAAAAATTGCTGATTGGACATTGCCGCCGTCTTGCAGATGTCGGTCACATCTTCCGTCCAGCGCTTTTTTGCCCTTAAATTGTCTTTCGCCAAGTTGGAAGCGATGGTAAACAACCAGGTTTTTAGGGAAGAATCTCCCCGGAACCCATCGATTTTTTCAGCTGCTTTGAGGTAAGTATCTTGCACGATGTCTTCAGCATCGGCAACACTAGCGGTGATTCTGAGGATAAAGGACTTTAATTGCCCCCGGATTTGTTCAAATTCGGTGTTTAGGTGTGCTGTGGTCATGAATTAGACTTATTTGCTTGTAAAATAAGCAATTGAAAGTCAAGGATGATTCATTTTACAAAAAAATAACACTAAGAGCATAGCTAATTTTTTTTTGTTTTGCTACAAATGACCCTACAACCAATAATTCACTTTCACCACCAAGGCCCGATTCCGGTGCGCCCAACCCTGTGCAAAATAGTTGTCCGTCAGCACCACAAACACGTCGCTCATGGGGCGGTAGCGCCACTGGATTCGGCTATTGATGTTGAAGTTGTTGGCTTGGGTGTTGTATTGTAGAAAGGTAGTCCAATTCAAATTGCGGTTGAAAAAAAACTCAATGCGGGGCGTGATGGCCAGAATTTCGGCATCCGCGTAGGGTTTGGGAAAATCCAGTTTATTGTAACTGGCCGCCAAGCGGAAATTGCCCCAGGGTTGGGCGCGCAAACCAACGCTGAGGTCTGCGGTCCACTGCAAACCATTGTAAAATTCTCCCCCGGTAAAACCTGCACTCCAGTTCAAGGCTTTGCGCACATCCGAGGTCCATTCCATCCGGGCATTGGAAAAAGTATAGCGTGCCGCAGGTAGGGCTGGATATTTCTCGATCGGTTCATCGTCAAACTTGAAACTCACGGGCACATTGGCATAGTTAAAATTGGTGTACAAACCAAATTGGCTGGTGTTCCGAAAATTGAGTTCCAGGTTGAGCCCACCATTGTATTCATTGATGCTAAAATTGGGATTGAGCACCATAAAGCTGTTGGCCGAAATTTCGGTGCTGTTCAACTTGCTGCTTTCTTGTTTGGGCAAAATGCGCCAGGTCGCTTCAAGGTATTTATAGTTGTAGCCAATGCGCAGGGTCGTGTCTCTGGCGGCATCGTAGTTGGCGATGCGCAATTCGTAGCCCATGTCCGCATAATAATTGGGTCCCATGTGCAGAAAGTCAGCTATAAATTCAAAGTTTCGACTCGTGTATTCAAAGCCCGTTTGCCCCCACCAGTCTTGCTGATTGACTTCAGGTTTGAAGGATTGATGGTAACCTACCCAGGATTGCATAGATCCCTTGGGGGAGATGTACAAAAATTCTCCCCCGGCGTTGCGGCTCCAGTTCTGGGCGTTCAGTTCCTGGTTCCCGGTTTCCTGGCGGTTGAGGAAATAGCCGCGCAAAGTGGTGCGGCCAAACAAACGCCGATCAAACACCAGCGCCGAAAAATTCTCCGGGTTTTGAGCGTCGTGTTTGCGGGTCTGCATGTTGAGCACCCCGATGCGGGTGTCAGCGTTGAGGTTTCCGGTGAGGCGTAGCCCGGCCAGGATGGGAATTTGATTGCCATTGTCATCCAAACCAATGCGGCGAGAGAAAAAAGGCCGGATCAGGTCAAAACCAAAATTGCCAAAGAGGTCGGCGTTTTCCAGGAAAAAGGTGCGCTTTTCGGGCAATTGTATGTCAAAGCGAGTCAGGTTGATGACCTGTTCATCAATTTCAATTTGGGAAAAATCGGGATTGATGGTCAAGTCGAGATTGAGCGAAGAACCCAGGCCAATTTTGGCGTCCAGACCGATATCGCCATAGGTTCGCGTGGGGATACCATTCTCGGTATCCCGATCGGTTCCTCCAGTCACAAAGGGAATGAAAGCATAATTGCGCGAAGCGTTTTTAGGCCCTTCATCAAATTGGAGTGCTCCGGTCCAGCCCAGGTCAGTGCCATTAAATTGCAGAGGAATCTGGACCCAGGCACTGAAATGCCCCCGGTTGGCGTCGTTGCGAATGAAGTTGATGCCCCATTCTTTTTGGCCATCTTTGAAGCGCAGGATGCGCAAAGGAATGGCAAACTCGGCGGTCCAGTGATCGGGGTAATTTTGTACTTCACCCCACCATACATTGTCCCAACTTTCATCGGTTTCACTGCCACTGGAGGCGGCAATCAGCGCCTCGGTTTGAACTCCAGCCGGGGTAAGGGCAAAAAAATAACCATTGTTGGACAAATTGACGGGATCGAGCACGACGGCAATACCATCTGATTCCCAATACCCTACATCGCGTTTGAGGCTTTGCAGGATGTATTTTCCCGAGTCTTGATAACAAGTAGCCGCAATGTACAAGAATTGCTCATTGTACGTACATTGTACCACGGTTTGAGCGTTTGCGGGCCGGCCATCCATGGGCCATTTTAGCCAAAAATGACTCGTCGTATCCGCGTTCTGCCAGTCGGCATCATCAAGTTTACCATCAATTTTAATGGGAATGCTGTTTTTTTTGGCATTGAGTCGAAAGCGGGCTTGCAGGTCATTGCGCGCTTCTTGAGCGCGAAGTGTTGAATAGAGCAGGGTAAGGAAGAGGATTCCCCAGAGCAATTTCGGGTGCATTGTAGTCGGACTTTAGGCTGCAAATGTAGGCATAAAGGGAAAAGAACGACAAAAAGTTCCCAAAACGGTTAAATATGGTGCTGAAATGGGGAATAATGAGAAGGAGGGGTAAAAAAAGAGGGCCATCCTCTTGGCGGCCCTCCAATCGTCTCTTAAACTAACCGATTAATATCTTTTTAGCTTCTGGGAGTGTTTTTTTCTCCATTTTAGGCAGATGCAGGCGCAAGACCCCGTCTGCATAATTGGCATTTATGGTTTCTGAATTTACATGTTCAGGAAGTGTAAAGGACCGACTGAACTGATTGTAACTAAATTCGCGCCGAGTATACTTTTTGGTTTTTTCTTCTTTTTCTTCTTTTTTCTCTGCGCTAATGGTCATGACACCATCCAATACTTCGACTTTAATGTCATCTTTGGTCATACCGGGAACGGCGAGTTCAACTTCAAACTCTCCTTCCATTTCTTTGATATTCACTGCTGGGACAAAGTTCTTGTCCTTGAAATTAAGGAAATCGGAGTCACCAAAGAAATCTTCGACCAGCGACCGGAATGTCGGCGCAACCATCGGATTCCAACGAACGATTGACATAGCCACTGAATTTAGGTTAATGAATAACTGTTTTCACATCCCCAATGTGCAATAAAATGACGCTGAATTCAGTGAAAAAAATCAGTGGTAAAGATGATTGAAAGCAGTGCAGAAAAAAGAGAAGTTTTATTCAATTTTGAGCGCCGCTTTGATTTTTCGGTGGTAATCACGTAAACCACCCAGTAGTCGAATCATTTGTGGTTCAGATACATATGCGACGCCACTGCGATGATTGGCTGCCGCAACCCGTCGCACGATCGTCCAATGCCACATAATGGTTCCTATCGCCCTGAAGTAAGTACTGAGGGTTTGATCATAAATATGAGTCGGTTCCGAACAAACGCCATTGAGTTCGATAATTTTAAAATTTTTGCCTTGTTTGAGGTCCTCCAGATTGGTGCACTTGATGTCGAAACGACCGTAGCTGAAGCCAGGGATTTGGGTCGCAATACGGTCAAAAGTAGCGTGCAACTGCGCATCGATGTGCCTATTCCCATTGATGAATTGGGTACCTTTGGAGTGATTGCCAATCACCCCCAGACCAATTCTTTCTCCGGCAACCGGTACATTTTTAAACACTTGCCAATGGGTTTCTTGCAATTTTTCCAGTTGCAATAATGCACGGGGGGTATTTTCAATCAATTCCAAAACCGTTGACTGTCCATCGCCTACGACGTGCAAAAAATCTTTCAGCGTCAGGGAGCTGATTTTGCCTCTATCGGCATTGGGCAACCGGTAATACAAAAGCCCAAGCTCTTCCGGGTAGTCCAGGTATTCCTGAATGATAAAATCAATTGGATACAAGCTCAGGTAGGCGCGCAATTGATCGGGGGTATCCATTTTTTTGACCAAAAAACCCCGATAACCAATATCGGGTTTGGCGATGAGTGGGAAATTGATGCCCGCCCGGCGAATGTCTTCTATCGTCAACGCCAAATCGCGCCCACGGGGAGCCAGCACCGATTTGGGGCGCAAGGCTTCCGGGATGTTTTGCAAAGTGGCGAATTTGGATTCCAAACCCAGGCCCCCAGCTAAAATTCCGGGGTTGGCAGCGGTAAAAAAGCACGCATGGCGCGAGCGCAAAGCCAGCAGGGGCCCATAAACAAACATCGGCCAATAAAAAGCCAGGGTAGGCCAATATTCCCAATTGAATAATTTAATCCAAAATGGATTTCTGCTAATTTGACTCCACCTCTTCACGCGTTAACTCTATTTGCGCCTTTTGTTCGTTGGCGGTGAGCAAATCAAAATACCTAAAGTTGAGATTGGATTCCGTTTTTTCAATCGAAGTGATGCTGACCGTACGTACAATGTCCCCTCGATTCATAACAACATCGTTCCAGGTGTCGCCGTCACCAGCATGGAGGTGAAACTCCAACATGCCCCCAACGGAAAACGTTGAAAGATTATCTATCCAGCGGGCAAACCACTGTTCTCGGCGGAAACGTACATCTGCCGGGTATAAGGTAGCTGAAGACCAAATATGGCTACCTCTGGGATCCAGAGATCGAATGAATTTTTCCAGCCCGTCCCAACGCAATTCCCACAAAGCACCGAGATCATACAGAATCAAGGTAAAAGGTTCAATGCCATTAAAATCATAGCGTTGAAAAAAAGCATTGGCATTCGGATAGGCAAAACTTTCCAAAACCATGATGCCCCGGCTCAATCGATAAGGGGTTTGGCGATTGTGTGCCTCAAAAGCGCCATTGAGCAAACAAACCATGCGCTGGTTGGACGCCACCGCAATCCAGGTGCCTCCCGCCGCAGGATCCTGTGGGAAAATCAACCGTTTCCCTTCTTTTTCCTCGACCACCAAACGAGTCGCCCCTCGTGAAGGTGCTTCATCACGATTGGAAGTGAGGATGAATTGCCCAGGAGCGGGCGACACATAAGTGACTGTGCACATACAAGGTTTGAGTTAGGGTGTGGGTCAGGGTGTGGGGGCTAGGCTGTGGTCAATAAACCACCATAACCGCCGCTTTATCCTTCCGCTGCAAATCCGGGACCATTGCGCCCTCCGCAGGATAACCTACGGGTACAAGCAGGAAAGGTCTCTCGTTTTCTGGACGTTGCAAAATTTTTTGCAAAAAATTCATTGGGCTGGGGGTATGTGTAAGTGCAACCAATCCTGCTTGATGAATTGCTGCCAATAAAAATCCACAGGCAATGCCCACGGATTCTTGTACATAATAGTTCTTGCGCTGGGTTCCGTCGGGCAATACATCGTAAGCTTTGCGGAAGACCACAATGAGATACGGAGCAACTTCCAAAAATGGTTTATGCCAATCGGTTCCAAAAGGCTGCAAGTCTTCCAGCCACTCATGGGACATTCGGCCATTGTAGCTTTCAAATTCCTCTTTTTCAGCAGCTTGTCGAATTTTGTTTTTGATTTCAGGGTCGGAAACAACCACAAAAGTCCAGGGCTGCTTGTGCGCACCAGAAGGTGCGGTGGAAGCGGTCATGACGATATTTTCGATGACCTCAAGGGGAATGGCACGATTTGAAAATTCGCGAACGGTTCTTCGGTGATCCATGAATTGATAATATTCCACACTGTTGGCAAGCATTTTTTCTGGTTCGAATTGCGTGCCAGCATAAGGAATAAAAGCAGGTTTTTGCTTCATTTAATTGCCTTTCATACCATGAATTAAATCGAGTAAAACACCCCAAAGAAAAGATTATTTTCGATAAATGTGATCTGAATCACGAGATCATCAGGTCCCCTTGGCGTACTTTTGTATTGCGAGAAACAAAATTGAATGAACTATGGAAAAGAAAATGTCTTTCAGCGAACTTATCGGAGGGGATAAACCCGTTCTGGTAGATTTTTTTGCAGAATGGTGCGGCCCCTGTAAAGCAATGGCCCCTATTCTTCAGGATGTAGCCAATAAAATCGGAGACAAAGCTTCGATCATCAAAATAGATGTAGACCGCAATCCTGCGTTGGCTCAAAAAATGGGCATTCAAGGGGTACCTACTTTTATGCTTTTCAAAAATGGAGAAGTAAAATGGCAACGCTCCGGCATGCAGTCGGCACACCAGCTTACTGCGATAATGGAGCAAAACGCATAAACAGAATGGCTTAATGGTTGGTGCTCGCCTTTCGGCACCAACCCGATTTTTTTTACAACCCAATCGGAATGAACACCACTACTTTCTGGCACAAACTCGCCTTGTTTGTTGCCCTTACGACTTGTATGCCTGCCCTTTTTGCTCAACACGGTAGTTTCGAAGGTTTTTTGAAGCCCAAAGAAGGGTTCAAAGTTGAGCCTTATGTGATGTTGCAATTATGGAGTACGTACAGTATGGATCATCAGTTGTACAATTCAACTACGAAACAATACGAACCAGTCGATGATCGGTTGAATTTCTTGTTTCGCCGTGCTCGCGTAGGCTTTAAAATGCAACCTTACGAGAACCTCCGGTTTAATGCCGTGTTGGCCTATGATGCAACCGGACGTGATATTCATGCAGGCACCGTTGGTTCAACGAACAATGGAGGTATCCCATCGGTGGGTATTTTTGACGCCTATCTGGAGTGGCGAATCAAACCCAAGAGTGAAAAACTTTACCTGGTTGCAGGTTTTTTTCGTCCACAACTCAGTCGGGAAAGTATCACCACGGCCTGGCAAACATCTAGCATGGAGAAATCTGCAACCCAAACCTACGTTCGTCAGCATACTACCGGAGTGGGCCCTGGGCGTGTGGTGGGAGTCAACTTGGGCGGCTTGTTAAAAAGTGAATCTGAAAAAGTAGTGCTCAATTATAACCTGGGCGTCTTTAATCCCAGTTATACCAGCAATAGCGGGAATTCAGCGGGTACCCACTTTGCCCCCTTGCTTACCGGGCGTGCCGTTTTATCCCTCGGTGACCCCGAAATGAAGCAATATGGGATTACCTACAACATGAATTATTTCAACCAACGCAAAGGGGTATCGATCGCGTTAAATGGTTCTCGGCAGGGTAAAACCGATATTTTTCAGCGCGCTGCCACTCTGGGTGCCGATCTATTGCTCAATTACGACCACCTGAATGTCACAGCTGAATACCAGCAACTATACCGCCAAGGCCACCGCAGTGATAGCAATGAGCAGCCCCAATCCTTTAACTACATTTCTCGCGTAGGGCATGTCCGGGCTGGTTATAACCTGGCAGTAGGGGATAAATATTTTATTGAACCAAGCTTGATGTATATGCATTTTGCTGGAGCTAAAGATGCAGATGGGCAGGCAAATGCTGCGCTGGTCAAAGCTTCTTCTGGCGCTGAAAGTACTTATGACGCTGGAATCAACTGGTATTTGAATGAAAAGAAATTAAAAGTGTTGCTGCATTATACCTGGAGAGTGGGCGACCCTGGAGCCGCTGGGGATGGCGCAATGGTCAACGATTTTTTTTATCAAGCTAATGTCGGAGCCATCCGCCGGGGGAATTGGTTGGGATTGGGGGTGAATGCGATTTTTTAGCATAAAATACAAAGTTTCGCTTTAAATTCAGCCTTCAAAAGCGCTTACATGAAGTCCTTAACCACTTTATTTTTCCTTTTCTTTTTTGCACAATTAATAAGTGCCCAATCCCCCGCCTACAACCCCCAGGTCAAGCTCCTGGACGTACAACACTACCGCTTCAGCCTGGCCCTCAAAGACGATACCGATCGCATCGAAGGCAGCGCAGAAATCAAGCTGCGGTTCAAGCAAAGCAGCAATGTTTTTTTTCTCGACTTGGTCAAAAGCAAGGCGGGCAAAGGGATGGAAGTGAGTGGCGTGACCCTGGAAAACAAACCCCTGGCTTTTAGCCACCAAGATGAAAGACTCAGCATAACCCTACCTCAAGCCAGCCAGGCTGGACAAGAACTCAATATTGTGGTGCAATACGCGGGCGTCCCCGCCGATGGCCTCATCATTGACGCCAACAAATTTGGCGACCGCACTTTTTTTGGCGACAATTGGCCCAACCGCGCCCACCATTGGTTGCCCTGTGTAGATCATCCCTCGGATAAAGCTTCGGTTGAGTTTCTGGTCACTGCACCCGACCATTACCAGGTCGTGTCGAATGGCATCCAGATCGAAGAAACTAACCTGGATGGTGGCCTACGTCGTACCCACTGGAAAGAAACCGCTCCCTTGCCCATGAAAGTGGCGGTGATCGGGGTTGCTCCTTTTGCGGTACAACTGGCGGGCGAAGTACAAGGCATTCCCGTCAGCACCTGGGTATTTACCGACAACCGCGAGGCTGGATTCATCGACTACAGCCAGGCTGTGGAAGTGTTGGAATGGTTTCACACCAACATCGCTCCCTATCCCTACCGCAAACTGGCCAACGTGCAGTCCAAAACCCGCTACGGGGGCATGGAAAATGCCAGTAACATCTTCTATTTTGAAAACTCGGTCAACGGCAAAAAAGAGCGGGAAGCCCTGATTGCCCACGAAATTGCGCACCAATGGTTTGGCAATACCGCCTCCGAAGCCAATTGGTACCACGTTTGGTTGAGTGAAGGTTTCGCGACCTATTGTACAGATTTGTACATGGAAGCGAAATATGGTCAGGAAATGCTGGTAGAGCGCATGCGGGAAGAACGTTTTGACGTGCTCCAATATGCCGCTCGGCGGATGGCTCCGATTGTAGATACCACTGGCAGCAACCTGAATGCGCTCCTAAATACCAATTCCTACCAAAAAGGGGCCTGGGTATTGCACATGTTGCGCAGGGAAATCGGCGACGAAAATTTTTGGAAGGGCATTCGGGCATATTATCAACGCTACAAAGAATCAAATGCCCTTACGTCTGACTTGCAGCGGGTGATGGAAGAAGTTTCCGGTAAATCATTGCAGACGTTTTTCGCACAATGGGTTTTCCGGGCGGGTCATCCCGAGGTGAAAGTCACTTATCGCTATGATGGAGGAGAAAACATTGTGGAAGTATTCGTCGAGCAATTACAAAATAGTCCATTTAGTTTTCCACTGGACATCCAATTACTGGATGAAAATAAAAAGGTGATTCTGGAAAAAACCTTATCCATAAACAAGGTACGAGAGGAATTTGATTTCCCTATTCAAGGTTATCCAAAGGAAATCAAGCTCGACCCTGGCACCTGGTTATTGTTTAAGTAGGGGCACCCCTGCGTGGTTGCCCATGTCTTTTAGGGCAACCACGTAGGAGTTATGGGGCAACCACGCAGGGTTGCCCTTACATTAGCACATCGTTAACACACATAATCAGTTATTTTAGCACATCTTCGCGTTATTAATGCTGACCAAGTGAAAAATTTACGTCTAAATGTTATTGCGCTACGAATTTATTCGGGGAGCAGTAGATTGGCGCGAAATTTTTTACCTTAGCAACCGCATTTCTCTATTAAAAAAAAATCGACGCGATGAGAAAGTTACTGGCATTTGGATCGCTTCTGGCAACCATCCTGCTTTTCTCCAACATGACTGTGGAGAATGTACCAACACAAAAAGAAGATGGCGAAAAGATCTTCAAACAGTACTGCGTAACCTGCCATGGTTTGCGGGGCGACATGGGCGTATCTGGAGCTGCAAACTTGATTGAGTCCAAACTTAAAGTGGAAGAGCGCATCAAGGTGATTACCAATGGTCGCAACAACATGGCTAGTTTTAAGGCACTGCTCAACAAAGAGAAAATCAAGGCTGTAGCACAGTATACGATGTCCTTGACGAAGAAGTAGTACTAAGCTATTCAAACAAAAGACGTTAAAATAGCTTGCTGAAAATTAGGGAATGGACATCTTGTGCATTCCCTAATTATTTATTTACTCATCTTGCAATCGTTGTATGTCCATATTCGTTACGGGTGGAACAGGATTTCTAGGGTCTTACTTACTTCGGCACCTGTTGTCGGAAGGACATACCAACATTACCGCCCTGCGCCGTCACAGCAGTAGTATGGATTTGGTGGCCGATATTGCTCAGCGCATTCAATGGATTGAAGGTGAACTGGATGACCCATTTTGTCTGGCTGAAGGTATTGCTGGAAAAGATTGGGTTTTCCACATTGCGGCAATGGTTTCTTTCCAGCAGCGCGATCGCTACAAAATGCGCAAGGTCAATGCGGATGGGACGGCCAACGTGGTCAATGCCTGTATGGAGTTGGGCGTACAAAAACTGATCCACGTCAGCTCTATCGCGGCCGTGGGGCGTACCAAGCCCAAGCAGGTATTGAATGAAAAAAACATCTTCCAAACCAGTCCGTACAACACGGAATATGGCATTTCCAAGTTTTTAGGCGAACAAGAAGTATGGCGTGGCATTGCCGAAGGACTCAACGCCGCCATTGTCAATCCTTCGGTAATCATCGGAGCCGGGCGATGGTATGAAGGCACTGGGCAATTTTTTGCGACGCTACACAAAGGGTTTCGGTTTGTTCCCACGGGCAAAATCAGCCTGGTAGATGTACGCGATGTAGCCCGGATGATGCTGCAAATTGCCCAAAGCGACATCAATGATGAACGATTTATTGCCAACGCCGGAGAATTGACCTATCGCGATTTTTTTGGCGCAATTGCTCAGCGCTTACAGGTAAAAGCGCCCAACTGGACGATTACTCCTTTTTTGCGCGAGGCGGCCTGGCGCTTGGCCAGTGTCCAATCAATACTTACCGGAAAACCACCGGTAGTCACCAAAGAAAACTTTCGCCAAGCTGTGCTGGAATACCATTTCGAGAACGACAAATCGATTCAACAGCTGGATTTTCAATACACGCCAATTGAACAGACCATTGCGGAGACGAGTAGCGCATTTTTAAAGTCGGGTGGAAAAACGAAGGTGTTTGAATAGCCAACTCATCTCCTCTTAAAATACCTAAGCATGCCTATCAAACCCTTATTGCTTTTTGCAGCACTCCTCACTTATGTGTCCTTTACAGGGTGTAATCAGCAAGTGTCCATCCAGGATTCCCCCTTGCTGGCTTATTTCCAGCCTACTTCACTGGCTGACACGCTACTTCTCGAACTTCCAGCGGAAACGGACAAGATTGATGAGGGCGATACCATCCCGCGGGCCTTGTTCTTCCAAAGCCTGGGCAAATTGATGCAGGCGGTAGACTACATCGCGGACTCTACTTCAAGTGTAGTTGTTGGTAGAGCACGGTTTACCCTGAATCAAACCTACGATGCTTGCCTGGTTGACATCACCCAGTTTTGGTTCAAGCACCAATCTTTGTTGCTGTACAACAAACAAACGCAGGCCTTCACCGATCGCGTCACCGTAGCCGAATGGTACGGCGGCGATGGCGGGCAGGTTTTGACCGGAAGCTGGCTGACAGACTACGATGGCGATGGCCAAAAGGATCTGGTGCGCCGGGTGATTGAGCATGCGATGTTAATTTCTGAAGACAATGAGCCACTGGAGAAATTTGATGAATCGGCAGAATTGTTACTGTGGCAGAAAAACAGCTTTGTAAAAACTCCCTTGCAGGATTCAGTTTTGCTGATTAAAAAATATCCGATTCGTTCGGTTTGGTGAGGAGACTGAGGGGTGACGGGAGAAA
>ENA-UOWO01002978-UOWO01002978.1-activated-sludge-metagenome-genome-assembly--contig:-NODE-2978-length-20189-cov-12.131717_pt1 | contig 20189 bp, 20 predicted proteins | sample MGYA00238148_ERZ761564 | MGnify/ENA primary metagenome ERZ761564 (study PRJEB28885, sample SAMN05720194) | activated sludge metagenome | isolation source: Anaerobic digester | place: USA... | reverse complement strand
GCAGTTCGAATCCGGCAAGGTGGTCGATTTTATCCGCGGCCTCGATCCCACCCGGCTGGTGAACCAGGCCAGCGGCTGGACGGACCGGGGAGGCGGCGATGTGGTCGACTGGCACCGCTATCCGGGGCCGGCATCGCCCGCGCCCGAAGCCCTGCGCGCCGCGGTCCTGGGCGAATTCGGCGGCCTCGGGCTCAAGATCACCGGCCATATGTGGACCGAGGAGAACTGGGGATATCAAAAGATGGATGATATGGCCGGACTGCAGAAACGCTATGAGCAGCTCTGGATGCAGGTCTGGGAGCTGCAGGAGAAGAACGGCCTCAGCGCCGCCGTCTACACCCAGACCACCGATGTCGAGACCGAGGCTAACGGCCTCATGACCTATGACCGGGAGATCATCAAGCAGGATATCGCGCGGGCGCCGCTGCTCCACAGCGGCCGTCTGCCCATGCTGCCGCTTGCCCGATGATTCCCCTCATTCCGTGGGAGGATGTGAACCTATGAAGTATTCGGGGTTTGTCCTGTCGGTCCTGCTGTTTTTGGCGGGGACCGCGTTTGCGGGGGTGCTGGCGCTGGATTCTCCCGATAAAAACATCACCATCAGCGTCGACATCGCCGAAAACATCCGCTATGCGGTGGCCTGGCGTGGCCAGGAGGTGATCCGTCCCTCCGAAATTTCGCTGCTCCTCGACCGGGAACGCCACCTTGGCGACCAGCCGCGCCTGCAAAAGAGCCGGCGCGCTGCCGTCGATCGCATGCTTGAACCGGTTGTCCGTCAAAAGAGCGCCCGCATCCGCGACCATTATAACGAAATGGTGCTTGACTTCAAGGGCGGCTACAGCCTCATCTTCCGCGCCTACGACAACGGCGTGGCCTGGCGCTGGGTGACCCGTTTGCCCGGAAGGGTTAAGGTGCTCTATGAGCAGGCCGTCTTTGATTTCGCCGCAGACCACACCCTCTATTTCGGTGAGGAGCCCAGTTTTTACAGCCATCAGGAGCGCCATTATCTCCCGGTCCGTCTCAAGGAGGTTACCAGCGCCCGTCAGGCGGTCGCCCCGGTGCTGATCGATGGCGGCGAGGGCCCCAGGGTGCTGATCAGCGAGGCGGATCTCTGCGATTATCCGGGGCTCTGGTTCACCGGCAGCGACCAGCGGCCGACCGCCCTGGTCGGCCGTTTTCCCCATCTCTGCCTGACCGACACGGTCACCTCGGACCGCGATGTCAAGCCCCTCACCCGTGCCCCCTGGATCGCCGAGACCGCCGGCACGCGCAGCTATCCCTGGCGCCTGCTGGTCATCGCCGGGCGCGATGCCGATATCGTCAGCAACAGTCTGGTCTATCAGCTCTCGCAGCCGGAAAAGATCGCCGATCCTTCCTGGATCAAGCCCGGCAAGGTGGCCTGGGACTGGTGGAACGCTCTCAACATTTACGGCGTCGATTTCAAGGCCGGCCTCAACACCGCCACCTACAAGCACTATATCGATTTCGCCGCTGAGTATGGCATCGAATATGTCATTCTCGATGAGGGGTGGTATCAGCTCGGTGATGTGCTCTCCGTCCATCCCGAGATCAATATGGATGAGCTGCTGGCCCACGCCCGCGAACGCAATGTGGGCATCATCCTCTGGGTCACCTGGAAAAGCCTGCTTGACAAGCTGGAGCCGGCCCTGGACCGCTTTGCCCAATGGGGCGTCAAGGGCATCAAGGTCGATTTCATGCAGCGGGATGACCAGTGGATGGTCAACTATTACTGGCGCATCGCCGAAGAGGCGGCCCGCCGCCACCTGCTGGTCGATTTTCACGGCGCCTACAAGCCGGCGGGGCTGGAACGCGCCTGGCCCAATGTGCTCACCCGCGAGGGGGTTAAGGGTCTGGAGAATGTGAAATGGAGCAGGGAGGTGACCCCTGAGCACGATGTCACCCTGGCCTTCACTCGCATGGCAGTCGGACCTATGGATTACACCCCCGGGGCCATGGTCAACGCCACGCCGGATCAGTTCCAGCCTGTTTTCGAAATGCCGATGAGCATGTCGACCCGCTGCCATCAGATGGCGATGTACGTCGTCTATGAAAGCCCGCTGCAGATGCTCGCCGACTCGCCGAGCCGCTACCGCCGGGAGGAGGAGTGCAGCCGCTTCATCGCCGGTGTCCCTGCGGTTTGGGATGAGAGCGTCGTGCTCGACGCCCGCATCGCGGACTATGTCCTGATCGCCCGGCGCAGCGCAGGGGTCTGGTACGCGGGTGCGATGACCGATGGTTCGGGACGCGAGCTCAGTCTCGATCTCTCCTTCCTGCCGCAGGGCCGCTACACCATGACCCTTTTCAGCGATGGACCCAATGCCGGGCGCGCCGCCATGGACTATGGCCGCACTACGCGGGTGGTCACGGCCGGAGAACGCATCCCGCTCACGCTCGCGCCCGGAGGGGGGGCGGTGGCGCGTTTTGAGCCGGCCGGGGAGTAACGCAAATCACCGCGCCGCCGCTGCGGCTGCAATTATTACTGTTTTTATTCAGCTATTTTTTGTAATTTATGGGTCAATACTACTTCCTAACAGACGAGTGCACGCATGAAAAAAATGATCCGGATTCTCCTCCTGTTTTCCCTGGCTTTTCTTTTCCTTCTTTGTGCCAAAAAAGAGATACCCTATGTCGTCAAGGTGGCCAAGCAGACCATCCCCTCCGTTGTCTTTGAGAATAAATTCCGCAGCAGCCCGGAATACCGCAGCGATATCGTCTACACTGTTGATGTTCTCAAGGAGTTCATTGACGACAACTATGTAGACAACCTTCTCTTCGAGGCGGAGGGCTATGCGCGCGGACTCGAACGGGACAGCGTGGTGGCGGTCCGTCTCTTCACCGAAAAAGGGCGCATTCTCACCCGTCCCAAAGGTCCGCTCTATGCCAAAATTGTTCCTGCGGAGATCACGGTGACGGATGAGGAGGTGCGGGCTGATTATGAATCTTCCCGGTTTGAATACAAGATCGCCAATATCTATTTTAAGAACCGGGCCCGAGCGGACAGTGTTTACACCCTTTTGCAGAAGGGGAGCGATTTTGCCGAGCTGGCGAAAAGGTACTCCCAGGATCCCCGCACGCGGGATGCCGGCGGCGAAGTGCCCAAATACCTCCGCTGGGGCACCATGGGCTATGCTGTCGATGAGGCCCTGCGCACTATGGAACCGGGCGCGATCACCTCTCCGCTGGTTACCCTCTTCGGTATCCACATCGTCAAGGTCATAGACAAGCGCCCCTATGCAGCCCCGCCGTTCGAGGACATCCAGCCCCGCCTCCGTAATCAGATCAAGGCCAAGCGGCTCAACCAGCTCACTGAAGCCTATTCGATGGGCCTCTATGACAAGTACAATTTCAGGATTGCCGCCGGATTGCTCCCGGAGATCCTCTCTTTCTACCGCACAGAGAAGATGGTGGGCCGTCTGGATCTCGCCGCCATGCCCGTAAAGCTGCAGAAGGCCAGGGTCGCGGAGTGGAAGGGGGGAAGCTGGGATGTGCGCAAGCTGGCTTTTCAGCTCGCAACAGCCCCTTCGAGGCTGCTTTTCCCGTGGAACTCGGTGGATGATGTCGATGATTTTATCCGCAAATCGGCGATCGCTGAACTGATGCTCGCCGAGGCTGAGGCGCTTGGTCTCGATGAGAGCGAACAGTTCAAGGCAGAGTACAATGCCCTGCGCAATCAGATTGTCCGCACCCGCTGCCGCGAGATCCTCGCTCCGCAGTTCCGTACACTCACGCAGGAAGAGGTCCGCGCTTTTTATGAAGAGTCCAGGGATCAACTCGGCGAGATGACCTTTGCGGAGGCGCGCCCGACCCTGGAGCAGCAGCTGTTGATCAACAAGAACCGTGACCTGCGCAAGAGGGTGGCCAAGGAGCTGCGCGGCAAATATCCGATCCGGTACAATGAAGCGGAGCTGCGCCGCATCGCCCTCACGCTCGGTTCGGGTGGAGTAGCCTCAGCGAATCCGGAGGAAGAGGCTGCGGGTCAGGGTGACGAGGAGTGAGAGAGCGCAGCGGAGGTCATACAGCAGCCCGCTGGCGGGGCAGTCCGCGCTGCATGGGGAGAGCGGGGCAGGATTCCCTTGCTTGTTACTTTTTAATGGGTTATATTAGCCTGTGATTCTTGCTGGCATCGAGATTAAGGAACCGGTCGTCCTGGCGCCGCTGGCAGGCTGGACCGATACGGTCTTCCGGCGGCTGTGCAAAGAGTTCGGCGTCGGCCTCATCTTCACCGAGATGGCCAGCGCCGATGCCCTGGTGCGCAACAAGGCGCGCACGATGGATATCTGCCGCTTCACTGCAGAGGAGCGCCCCATCGGCATTCAGCTCTTCGGGGCTGAGGCCGGAACCCTCGGCCGGGCGGCGGAGATTGTCGCCGAACTGCAGCCCGATTTCATCGATATCAATTTTGGCTGCCCGGCCCGCAAAGTGGTCAAGCGGGGAGGCGGGTCGGCGCTGATGAAGGATCTCTCGCTCATTGAAGAGATCGGACGGGCGGTGGTCGGAGCCACGCCCATCCCGGTGACCGCCAAACTCCGCAGCGGCTGGAGCGACACGGTGGTGGTAACCGCCTGCCAGCAGCTCGAACAGGCGGGCGTCACCGCTGTCACCATTCATCCGCGCACCCAGAAGATGGGTTTCAAGGGCAAGGCCGACTGGCGGCTGATCGCCGAGGTCAAACGGGCACTCCGGATCCCGGTCATCGGCAACGGGGACATCACCTCGCCGGCGGACGCCCGGCGCATGTTCGAAGAGACCGGTTGTGATCTGGTGATGATCGGCCGCGCAGCTCAGGGTAATCCCTGGATATTCGCGAGAACGATCGCTCTGCTGCGCGACGGTGTCGAGCCCCCGCCGCCTTCAGCTGCCGAGCGGGTGGCCCTCTGCATCCGCCATCTCGATCTGCAGGCCCAATATTACGGAGACCATGTGGCGGTCTATACAATGCGCAAGCATATCGCCAGCTATCTGAGAGGAATTCCCCATGCTGCTGAATGCAGGGATCAACTCTTCCGTAAAAATGATATCGGCGAGGTCAGAGCGGATCTGATCGCTTTTGCTTCCGGCTTGAAGCCGGAGACGGTCTGCGCATAATAGAATTTTGAGGCAGGAGCACCGCATCCTGCCTTTTTTTCATTTTTCAGATAACGGCCGGAGGAGGGGCGCTGCCCTGTTCCTTCCGGCTTCAACCCCGTACTTGTTTCCGGAGGATGCATGTCGAAACGCAAAGCGATTATCATGGGTGCAGCCGGCAGGGATTTTCATAATTTCAATCTCTATTTCCGTCAGAACGGCGACTATGAAGTGGTGGCTTTTACCGCAACCCAGATTCCCAACATTGATGACCGTAAATATCCGGCTGAATTGGCTGGAGCACTCTATCCAAAGGGCATCCCCATCGAGCCCGAGGATAGCCTGCCCGAGCTTATTCGCCGTCACAACGTCGATGAGGTCTTTTTCGCCTACAGCGACGTGCCCCACGATTATCTGATGCACAGGGGATCGCTGGTCAACGCGCTCGGGGCCACTTTTTCCCTTCTCGGCCCCAGGTTTACGATGATCAAATCCAGTATTCCGGTGGTGGCGGTATGCGCTGTGCGCACGGGCTGCGGCAAGAGCCAGACTACACGCCGTGTCGCCGAGATCCTCATGGCCAAAGGCAAACGGGTGGTCGCCATCCGTCATCCGATGCCCTATGGTGATCTGGTCAAACAGCGGGTGCAGCGTTTTGCCACCCTTGATGATCTGAAAAAACATGAATGCACGATCGAGGAGATGGAGGAGTACGAGCCCCACATCTCGCGCGGTGTCGTCGTCTATGCCGGCGTCGATTACGGCGCCATTCTCGAGCAGGCCGAGCAGGAGGCCGATGTCATCCTCTGGGACGGCGGCAACAACGATACCCCGTTTTACGCGCCCGACCTTCATATCGTCGTGGTCGATCCCCTTCGCCCCGGTCATGAGATCGGCTATCATCCCGGTGAGACCAACCTGCGCATGGCCGATGTGGTCGTTATCAACAAGGAGGTTGAAGCCGACCTCGAGGCTCTGCACGTGGTCAAGGAGAATATCCGCCTCTATAACAGCCGGGCGATGGTCATCGACGCCGCCTCGCCGATCCGGATCGAAAATCCCGAACTGCTTGCGGGCAAGCGCGCCCTGGTGGTGGAGGATGGCCCGACCCTCACCCATGGCGAAATGACCTTCGGCGCCGGAATTGTCGCCGCCCAGCGCTACGGCGCAAGCCTGGTCGATCCGCGCCCCTTCCTCAAGGGCTCGCTGGTCGGGACCTTCGCCAAGTATACGGGCATCGGCACGCTGCTGCCGGCGATGGGCTACGGTGAGGAGCAGATGCGCGACCTCGAGGCCACGATCAATGCGACCGACTGCGATGTGGTGGTCATTGGCACTCCGATCGATCTGCGCCGGATCATCAATATCAAAAAGCCGACCGTCCGAGTTCATTACGATCTGCAGGAGATCGGCACGCCGACTCTGCAGGATGCTCTGGCCGGATTCTAGGCGTAGGCCTCCGGCATGACTACCGAGATCGAAAAGCCTGTCGCCGTCGTCGCGTTGGGTGGCAATGCCATCACCCGCGAGTTCGAGGAGGGCGACATCTATCAGCAGTTCGCCAACACCCGCCGCGCCTTGATGGGGGTGGCGGACCTGATCGAGCGGGGGTACCGCCTGGCCATCACCCATGGCAACGGCCCGCAGGTCGGCCATGGCCTCATTCGTGTCGAGCAGACCCGTCACCTGGTGCCGCCTCTGCCCCTTGGCATTCTTGTCGCCGACCTCGAAGGCGGCATGGGTTATATGATCGAGCAGTCGCTGATCAATAAACTGCTGCTGCGTGGCGTCAGCCGTGAGGTGGTCACACTCCTGGCGGAGGTGGTCGTCGACCGGAACGATCCCTCCATCCACAATCCGACCAAATTCGTCGGCCCCTTTTACCGCCAGGAGGAGGTCGCCGAACTGATCGAAAAGCGGGGCTATATCATTCGGGAAGATCCGGGCCGGGGTTATCGCCGGGTGGTGCCCTCACCGCGGCCGCTCCATGTCGTCCAGGCCCAGACTATCCGCAGGCTCGTCTACGATGGTACTGTCGTCATCACCGCAGGCGGGGGGGGAATTCCGGTCTATCTTGAGGAGGATGGCCGTCTCGAGGGGGTCGACGCCGTCATCGACAAGGATCTCGCTTCCATGGTGCTCGCGCGCGAGATCGGCGCTTCGGAGCTTTATATCCTCACCGCCGTCGACCGGGTGGCCCTGAACTACAATCAGCCCGGACAGCGTTTTCTCGACCGGCTGACCGCCGCCGAGGCGAAAAGATATCTGGCCGAGGGGCAGTTCCCCAAAGGCTCGATGGGGCCCAAGATCGAGGCGGCGGTGCAGTTCATCGAGGAGGGGGGCAAAAAGGCCGTCATCACCTCGGTCGAACGGATGTCCGAAGCCCTGGAGGGCAGGACCGGCACCGAAATCGTCGCATGAGCAAGAATGGCTTCCCGCGCCGGCACGACAGGAAGCAATAACCGGTGCAGGCACGAAAGAACTAATTGATTGTGTTGGTTATTATTAACTGTGCTGCTCAGCGTCTTGGCGCTGGAATATTTTCGTGACTTGACAGGGAACAGGCAAAAATGGCAGAAGAAATCGTCCGGAAAAAACGCGAACCAGAGATCACCATCAACACCGCCTGGTGCAAGGGATGCGTCATCTGTGTCGAGCTATGCCCCGAACAGGTTCTGGTGATGGAGAGAGGCAAGGCCCAGGTGGCCCACCTGGAGAAATGCACCGTCTGCGGACTGTGCGAGCTGCGCTGTCCCGATTTCGCGATCGTGGTTGTGGACAAAAACAAAAGCCCGAAAACAGGTGAATGAACGATGGCAGAAGAGAATAAAGTCAAGGTACTGACCGGCAATGAGGCCTGCGCCATGGGGGCTTTGGCGGCCGGAATGCGTTTTTACGCCGGCTACCCCATCACCCCCTCATCGGAGGTGGCCGAGGTGCTGGCTGAGGAACTGCCCCGGCTTGGCGGGGTCTTTATCCAGATGGAGGACGAGATCGCCTCGATGGGGGCCATCATCGGCGCTTCTCTGGCCGGAACCAAATCGATGACCGCCACCAGCGGCCCCGGCTTCTCGCTGATGCAGGAGAATATCGGCTTTGCCGCCATGGCGGAGGTGCCCTGCGTCGTCGTCAACGTCATGCGCGGCGGTCCGAGCACGGGACTGCCCACCCTGCCGGCTCAGGGTGATGTCATGCAGGCGCGTTGGGGTACCCATGGCGACCACTCCATCATCGTCCTCACCCCGTTCAGCGTCGCCGAGACCTTTGATTTGACCGTGCGCGCCTTCAACCTTGCGGAGCAGTACCGCACGCCGGTCATCCTGCTGCTTGACGAGATCATCGGCCATGTCAACGAGAGAGTCACGGTCGTCGATCCCGGCACGCTGGAAATTTTCAACCGTGTCGTCCCGACCGAACCGCCTGAGCAGTACAAGCCCTACCGCCATACCGAATCGGGCGTCCCCCCGATGATCGCCTATGGCGAGGGCTACCGCTTCCACGTCACGGGACTGGCTCACGACGAGACCGGTTTTCCGACCAACAGCTCGGTGGAGATCGGTCGGATGATGGAGCGGCACCAGCGCAAGATCGAGCAGGCGCGGGACCATATCGTCCAGGTGGATCCCTTTATGATGGAGGATGCCGAGATCGGTATCATCGCCTACGGTTCGAGTGCCCGTTCGGCGCGCCATGCTGTGCGGCTGGCGCGCGAGACCGGCAAGCGGGTCGGCCTGCTGCGCCTCAAGACTCTGTGGCCTTTTGCCGATGAGGAGATCCGTTCCTACATCGGCCGGGTCAAGAGCTGGATCGTGCCCGAGATGAACCTGGGGCAGATCGCCCATGAGGTTGAGTGGGCCCTGGCCGGCAGCGCGCCGGTGACGCGCCTGACCAAAGTCAACGGCGATCCGATCAGCCCGCCGGAAATCTACCAGATCATCCCCGGTTGAGTCGATAAAGAAGGAGAGAGGCACGATGTTCAATTACGAGAGTTATCTGCGGCTCGATAAATTCCCCCTCATCTGGTGTTCCGGGTGCGGGGACGGCATTGTCCTGAAATCGATGATCCGCGCCATCGACAAACTGGGTCTGAACAAGGATGACGTCTGCATGGTTTCGGGCATCGGCTGCTCGAGCCGCCTGACCGGCTATGTCGATTTCAACACCCTGCACACCACGCATGGGCGCGCCCTGACCTTTGCCACCGGCATCAAGATGGCCAAGCCCCGCCTGCATGTAATTGTGGTGACCGGAGACGGCGACGCCACGGCCATCGGCGGCAATCACTATATCCATGCGGCGCGGCGCAACATCGATATCACTGTGATCCTCTTCAACAATTTCATTTATGGCATGACCGGGGGGCAAGTCTCTCCCTGCACGCCCAAGGGCAAACGCGCCAGCACGGCGCCCTACGGCAATTTCGAGAATGCCTTTAATATCAGTGGACTGGCCCAGGCCGCGGGCGCCAGCTTTGTCGCCCGCGCCACGGTCTACAACGCCGTCCAGCTCGAAAAGCTCATCCAGCGGGCCATCGAGAAGAAGGGTTTTTCCCTGGTCGAGGTGCTCTCGCCCTGTCCGACGGCCTACGGGCGGCGCAACCGTGAAGGCACGCCCGTGGATATGATCCTCCAGCAAAAGGAGACCACGGTTAGCGTGGCCGCGGCTGAAAAGATGACGCCGGAAGAGCTCGAGGACAAGATCATCACGGGTGTCCTCACCGACGTTGAGCGGCCCGAATGCCGGGCAGAGTATCAAAAGCTGATCGATTCATTGAACAAGGAGGGTTGAGCGCAATGAGTTTTCGTTATGAAATCCGTCTGAGCGGCGAGGGCGGACAGGGACTGGTCCTGGCGGGCAAGATCCTCGCCGAGGCCGCAGCGGTCTACGACGACCTCAATGCCACCCAGAGCCAGAGCTACGGTCCGGAAGCGCGCGGCGGAGCCAGCCGCTCCGAGGTGATCATCTCGGATGAAGAGATCGATTATCCCAAAGCGGTCAGCATCGACCTGCTGCTCGCCCTGACCCAGGAGTCCTGTGACCGCTACCACAAGGATCTGAAGAAGGGGGGGATTCTGCTGGTTGACAGCGATGCGGTGAACCGGCTCCCCGAAGGTGAGTTTCGCTCGATCAGCGCGCCCATCATCGGGCTGGCCCGGCAGCGGGTCGGCCGGGCGCTGGTGGCCAACATTGTCGCCCTGGGCTTCATCGCCGGTATCTCGGGCATCGTCTCGGAGAAATCACTGCGTTCGGCGATTGAAGCGCGGGTCCCCAAAGGCACCGAGCAGCTCAACCTCACCGCTTTTGCCACCGGACTGGAAGAGGCGCGCGCCCTTATCAAGGAGTAGCCCTGACCATCCGTCATACCTATACGATTCAGGAGAACTATGCAGAGAACGCTTGCCATTTGCAAACCCGATTGTCTGGCCCGCGCGCTGGCGGGAGAGGTGTTGAGCCGCATCGAGGCCGGGGGCTTTCGTGTCGTCGGCATGAAAATGATCCGGCTGACACGGAGTCAGGCGGGGAGTTTTTATGATGTCCATCGCGAAAAACCCTTTTATCCCGAACTGCTCGATTTCATGACCGAGGGCCCGGTGGTGGTTGCGGTGCTCGAAAAGAGCGATGCGGTTGAGTCCTGGCGGGCCCTGATGGGCGCCACCAATCCCGCCAATGCCGCGGAGGGGACGATCCGGCGTGATCTGGCCGAGAGTATGTCGCGCAACGTCGTGCACGGCTCGGATTCGCCCGAAAATGCCCGCCGGGAGATTGCTTTTTTCTTCAGTGAGAGCGAACTGCTGGCTGCAGAAAAATGAATATAATTCAGAAAATCGCGATTTTTATCTTGACTATGTGACGCTTTATTGCTAAATTTTCCCTCGATTTTTGGAATGAAAAAAAGTGCTACCTCTTAATATCGCCAATATGGCCTGCGGGCATTATGAAGAACCCCGTGAGGCCTCTGCCGCGGATCTCAACCTGCATGAGCGGGAGGAGTTCCAGGCGCCAATCACCATGGTCATCCGCATCGACAAGGCCTCTGATGAACTCATCGTGACCATCGATTGGCGGACCGTGTTTTCCGGCAGCTGCGACCGCTGTGCGGAACCTCTTCAGACGCCGCTCAGCGACACCCTTGCGGTGGTCTACACCTTCGATCCGCAGGAACGCGAGGAGGCTGATGAGGATGTGCTCCTCATCAGTGAATCGACCCGCGAGGTCGACTTGACCGACCACCTCCGCCAGAGCGTGATTCTGGCGCTGCCGCTCAAGCAGCTCTGCCGGGAGGATTGCAGAGGCTTATGCAGCCGCTGCGGCGCCAACCTGAATTCTGAAACATGTAGTTGCCCGCCGGATCCGGTTGATCCGCGTTGGGAAAAGCTTGAACAGCTCCTTAACAGAAAGAATTAGCCATGCCACTACCCAAAAGAAGACACTCCAGTGCACGCCGCGACAAGAGACGCGCCAACTGGAAAGCGGCCATACCGACGGTTTCCGAGTGCTCGAATTGCCATCAGCCCAAACTCCCCCACCGTGCTTGCCCCAGCTGTGGCTATTATAAAAGCCGTTCGGTCTTTTTGCCCAGAGAGTCTTAAGTCAGATTCCTTTTCCCACCAATCATAGCGTGACCTCAAGAATCAGAGCGATTGTTGAGGTCACGTTCATTTGAACTCGTTCCGGAGTCGAAATTTGATCAAGATCGCGTTGGATGCCATGGGAGGGGACAACGCCCCTCACGATGTGGTGCACGGAGGCGTAGAGGCTGCCCGCGCCGCCAAGGGCGATCTCGAGGTCGTGATGGTGGGAGACGAAGAGACGGTGCGGCAGCACTTGTCGCATCATTTTCACATCCATGAACTCAAAATATCGGTCGTCCATGCCTCGCAGGCGATCGGCATGGATGAGGCGCCTGCAGCCGCTGTCAAGCAAAAGCCCGATGCTTCAGTCAGTGTGGCCATGCGCCTGCACAAGGAGGGCAAGGTGGATGCTGTGGTGAGCGCAGGCAATACCGGCGCCCTCATGACCTCAGCCCTGTTTAATCTCCGGCGCATGGAGGGCATCCGGCGGCCCGCGATCAGCACCCTCATGCCCACCGAAAAGGGGCGTATGCTGCTGCTCGACGTCGGCGCCAACGTCGATAACAAGCCGCAGGACCTGGTCGAGTTCGCCGTGATGGGCAGCACCTATTACAGCCATCTCTTTGATGAACCGAACCCGACCGTGGGGCTGCTCAATATCGGGCATGAGGCGATGAAGGGTAACGAGATGAGCCAGCAGGCTTATGAGCTTCTCTCCGCCTCCGGCGTCAATTTTATGGGCAATGTCGAGGGCGGTGATGTCCTGCGCGGCAAAGCCAACGTCGTGGTCTGCGATGGTTTTATCGGCAATATCGTGCTCAAATTCGGCGAAAGCCTGCTTGGCATGTTCAACTCGAGCCTGCGCCGCATCAGCCGCAAATATATCTTTTCACAGCTTGGAGCGGTGATGATGAAGCCGACCTTTGACGGTATCCGCAAGATTTTCGACTATCAGGAGTATGGCGGCGCACCGCTGCTCGGAGTACAAGGCATCTGTTTCAAGGCTCATGGCCGCTCAACACCGCGCGCTATACGCAACGCCATCCTGGCCACCAAAAAGATGGTCGATGGCAATGTCAACCAGCGCATCCAGACGGAAATCGGGAAACTCGCCTTTTCCGAATGATTTTCTGACCCATGCCGAGGATACTGCGATTGAATAATCCGCTCCATGCGATGATCACAGGCACAGGTTGTGCCGTCCCCGGACGTGTGTTGACCAACCAGGACCTGGAAAAGATGGTTGACACCAGTGACGAGTGGATTCGCGAGCGCACAGGCATCGCCGAGCGTCACATTATCGAGGAGGGGCGCTACACCTCCGATCTCTGCGCCGAAGCGGCTCAGCGTGCCCTCGCCGAGGCCGGCGTTTCGGCCCTGGATGTCGATCTGATTTCCGTGGCCACCGTGACGGGCGATATGGGTTTCCCTTCCACCGGCTGTATTGTGCAGGAAAAGATCGGCGCTCATAACGCCGCTGCCTTCGACATCGCCGCCGCCTGTTCGGGTTTTCTCTACGGCCTCTCATGGGCTGAAGCCATGATCGCTGCCGGCAAGGCGCGCACGGTGCTGGTCATCGGCGGGGAGACGCTCTCCCGCATCACCGACTATCAGGACCGCACTACTGCGGTCCTCTTTGGCGACGGCGCCGGTGCAGCGGTTCTTCAGCCCTCGGACGGCCGGCGCGGCATCCTCGGCAGCTATCTCAAGAGCGACGGCCGTTTCGGCCGGCTCCTTTATCTTGACGGGATGGGCACCCAGTACCCTCCCACGCACGAATCGATCGACCAGCGCGCCGGTTATATCCGGATGGAAGGCCGCGAGGTTTTCAAACAGGCGGTGACCGCCATGGGCGATGCCGCGGAGACCGTCCTGCAGCGCGCCGGCCTCACCGGCGCGGATGTCGATCTGCTCATCCCCCACCAGGCCAATATGCGCATCATCGATGCGACGGCCAGGCGCGTGAAGGTCCCGCTCGAGCGGGTCTTCGTCAATGTCGATCGTTATGGCAACACCTCGGCCGCCTCCATTCCGATCGCCATCGACGAAGCGCGGCGGAGCGGCCGGCTTGGTCCGGGCAAGCTGGCTCTGCTGGTTGCCTTTGGTTCCGGTCTGACCTGGGCTTCAGCTCTGGTGCGTTTTTAAATGGGTGTACGGGCTTTTATTTTTCCCGGCCAGGGCTCACAAGAGGTGGGGATGGGCAGGGATCTCTACGAGGCCTATTCTTCAGTGCGGGCTCTTTACGCCAGAGCGGGGGAACTGCTCGGTTTCGATCTTGCCCGGCTCTCCTTTGACGGGCCGGCCGAAGAGCTTCGCCAAACCCGTGTCACCCAGCCTGCGCTTTTCGTTCACAGTACAGCCCTGCAGGGGCTGCTGCGCAGGCGCGGGGTCAAACCGGCGATGGCCGCCGGGCACAGTCTGGGTGAATTCACCGCTTTTGCCGCCGCAGGCGCCCTGAGCTTTGCCGAGGGGCTGCGCCTGGTGAGCAGCCGCGCAGAAGCGATGACCGCGGCCGCAGCCCTGCAGCCAGGGGCCATGGCCGCGATCATCGGCCTCGATCAGGCGGCGCTGGAAAAACTGTGTGCACAGCTCTCCACGGGGGAGAGGGTGACTGTCGCCAATATCAACTCGGACCAGCAGCTCGTTGTCTCCGGCAGCAAGGCCGGCGTCGACGAGGTGGTCAAGGCGGCATCGGCGGCGGGGGCCCGGCGGGCGCTGCCGCTGCCGGTGAGCGGGGCCTTTCATTCACCACTGATGGAACCAGCGCGGCAAAAGCTGGCCCATGCCCTGGCAGGGGCCCCTTTCAGGGCACCGCGGGTGCCGGTCTATTGCAACTCTGACGCGCAGCCGGTGCGCAACCCGGACGAAATCCGGCGAGCGCTGGAGCGGCAGCTCGTCAGCCCGGTGCGATGGTCGGAGCAGGTGCGCCGGATGATCGCGGATGGCGCGGATGAGTTTATCGAGATCGGTGCCGGGAGTGTGCTCAGCGGCCTGGTCAAACGCATCGACCCCGCAGTCAGGGTGCGCACAGTCAGCAGCCTGCAGGATGTGCTTGAATTTGCTTGAGGATGAAACAGTGATCGATCTGACGGGAAAAACAGCGGTCGTGACCGGTGGCGCGAGGGGTATCGGCAAGGCCATCGTTATGCGGCTGGCCGGCGCCGGAGCCGATGTGGTGATCTCGGACATTGACGGTGCGGGCGCGGAAGCCGCTGCTGCCGAGGTCCGGGCTGCAGGCCGCAAGAGCCTGGCCGTGCAGGGCGACATCAGCCTGGCAGCGGACGCCGAAGCACTGGTCGAAGCCGCCATGACCGCTTTCAGCCGGGTTGACATCTTTGTCAATAATGCCGGCATCACTCGCGACGGCCTGCTCGTGCGCATGGACGAAAAGCAGTGGGACAGCGTCATCGCCGTCAATCTTAAAGGGACCTTCAACGGGACCAGAGCGGCGGCCAGGGTGATGATGCGGCAGCGCGCCGGCAAGATCATCAACATCGCCTCGGTAGTGGGGCTGATGGGCAATGTTGGACAGGCCAACTATGCCGCTTCCAAAGCGGGCGTGATCGGTCTGACCAAATCGGCAGCCAAGGAGCTGGGCGGACGCAATGTGCAGGTCAACGCCGTCGCCCCGGGCTATATCGAGACCGACATGACCAGGGAGCTGCCGGAGGAGGCAAAGCAGGGTTTTCTCGCCCTCATCCCCCTCAAGCGGCCCGGCACTGCGGGAGATGTGGCGGATATCGTCCTCTTCCTGGCCAGCCCCCTCGCTGACTATGTGACCGGTCAGGTGGTGCAGGTCGATGGCGGCATGGTGATGTAGGAGAGGGCAGTTTGAGAGCAGACTAATCAACTATTAAAAGTATAAAAGAACCAGAAGAACAAGTAAAACACTTCAAAACCTACTCAGGAGGAAAAACCAATGGCAATTGAAGATCGCGTAAAAGAAATCATCGTCCAGCAGCTTGGCGTTGCCGCCACCGAGGTCGTCCCCGAAGCATCCTTCATCGATGATCTGGGCGCCGATTCACTGGATACCGTCGAGCTGGTTATGGCGTTCGAGGAAGAGTTCGGCATCGAAATTCCCGACGACGAGGCCGAGAAACTCGCCTCAGTGGGCGATGCGCTCAAGTATCTCAATGAGAAACTGGGCAAGAATTAACACCCACGAGGGGCAGCGCAAGTTGCCCCTCACTTTTAGCTTCCGCCGGCAAGGGCTGAATCATAAAGCTTGTTGAGGTGCGAGATGGATGGCAGAAGAGTTGTTGTGACGGGGATGGGTGTGGTATCCCCGCTCGGCCACACCCCTGTGCAGATGTTTGACAATCTGGTTGCCGGGAAGAGCGGCATCTCCCGCTTTGAGGCCTTTGATTCCTCCGCATTCGATACCAGGATAGCGGGCGAGATCAAGGATCTCGCGGTGACGGATTATATTGAGCCCAAGGAGGCGCGCCGGATGGACCGCTTTGCCCAGTTCGGGGTGATCGCGGCGCAGATGTGCGTGGCCGATGCGGGCATCAATTTTGAAGAGTTCGATCGTGACCGCTACGGGGTTATTCTGGGCTCCGGCATTGGCGGCATGCAGGTTTTTGAGCGGGAGTGCCAGGTCCTTTTCGAGCGCGGGCCCGGCCGCGTCAGCCCTCTCCTCATTCCGATGCTCATTCCCGATATCTGCCCCGGCCTGATCGCCATCCGTCATGGCCTGACGGGGATCAACTACACCACTGTCTCCGCCTGCGCCTCCGCAGCCCATGCCATCGGGCTGGCCTGTGCGCATATCCGCCTTGGCGAGGCGGAGGGCATTCTCGCCGGCGGCTCTGAAGCTCCGATCAACCGCATGGGTATAGCCGGCTTCAATGCGATGCATGCCCTCTCCACCCGCAACGATGAGCCCGGACGCGCCAGCCGGCCCTTCGACCTTAACCGCGACGGTTTCGTCATGGGCGAAGGCGGCGCCGTTCTTCTGCTCGAAGAGCTGGAGCACGCCAGACGGCGCGGCGCAAGGATCTACGCGGAGGTGGGTGGTTATGGTTTCAGCGCTGATGCCAACCACATCACCGCTCCTGATCCCTCCGGCGACGGCGCCGTGCGCTCGATGAAGGGCGCGCTCAAGAGTGCGGGAGTCGCACCCGAAGCTGTCGACTATATCAACGCCCACGGCACCTCCACGCCGCTCAACGACAAGACCGAGACCCTGGCGATCAAAAAGCTCTTCGGTGATCACGCCCGGCAGCTCTCGATCAGTTCCTCCAAGTCGATGCTGGGCCATCTCCTCGGCGCCTCCGGAGCAGTCGAGGCTATTGCCACGATCATGTCGATCCAACGCCAGATCGTCCACCCGACGGCAAACCTTGAAACGCCGGATCCTCTCTGCGATCTTGACTATACTCCTCACCGGGCAAAAGAACGCAGGGTGGAAGTGGCTCTCTCCAACTCGTTCGGTTTCGGCGGACATAACGTCACTCTGCTCTTCAGGAGGATCGCCGAATAGGGGTGCGGGCTCTCCTTTTTTATCCTCTTCATTCCTTGCGCCGGAAAAGCCCGGCGGCAACTCTGCGGAACTGCCATTTGCTGGAGAATCTATGCAGTGGTTGAAAGTCCCCTGGTCCAAGCTTCTCAAAACGCGCCGCGAAGTTAAAACGCCGCAGCTCGAAGAGCTGATGCGCATCATCAACTACCGCTTCCATGATCAGTCCTTGCTGATCCAGGCCCTCAAACATCGTTCCTATCTTGTCCATACCGGCGAAGACCGCCTGCAGTCCAATGAACGTCTCGAGCTTCTCGGCGATTCGGTCCTCGGACTGGTGGTGACCGAGAATCTCTACACCGAATTTCCGGATGAGGAGGAGGGTGTGCTGACCAATTACAAATCCCTTCTCGTCAACCGGGTCAATCTAAGCCGCGTCGGCCGCGATTTCGATCTGGGCAAGTATCTGCTGCTCAACGATTCCGAGGAGCGTGCCGGGGGGCGGGCGCGTGATTCCATTCTCTCCGACGCGGTCGAGGCCCTGATTGGAGCGATGTACCTGGATGGCGGACTCGAACCGGCCCGCAAGATGATCCACAGGCATATCGTAACTGGACTCTCCTCCCTGCTGGAGGAGACCCAGTACAAGAATTTCAAAAGCCTGCTGCTGGAATTCTGCCAGCGTGAGAACAAGACCGGCCCGATCTATATGGTTGAGAATGAGGAGGGCCCGGATCACAACAAGATCTTCACCGTCGCCGTCTTTATCAACGGCAGCAAGCATGGCTCCGGCACCGGCACTTCCAAAAAAGTGGCCGAGCAGCACGCTGCCGAGGAGGCCCTGAATCTTCTCTATCAGAAGCAGGAGAAATCGAAAGCATGATGAACTATTATCTGACCGAGATGCAGGCAACCCTGCAGCAGCTGGCGCGTGAATTTGCGGCCGGTACCATCGCGCCGGCGGCGGCTGAATACGACCGCAGCGCCGAATTTCCCTGGCCCATCGTCCGCGAGATGGCGCGCATGGACTTTTTTCGCCTGTGGATCCCGGAGGAGTACGAGGGCATGGGTGGCGGCATTACGGAGATGGCCCTGGTCACGGAAGAGTTCTCCAGGGCTTGCGGCGGTATCGCCCTGGCCATGGCCGGCACGGCGCTCGGCACATTTCCGATTCTTATCGCCGGAACAGAGGAACAGAAACGCCGCCATTTGCCCGTGCTCGCCGCCGGCGAAGGGCTCGCCGCCTTTTGCCTGACCGAACCGGAGGCGGGTTCGGACGCGGGAGCGATTCAGACCACTGCCCGGCTCGAGGGCGACCACTATATCCTCAACGGCACCAAACATTTCATTACCAACGGGGGCGTGTCCCGCTACTACACCGTCATCGCCACCACTGATCCCAAACGCGGGGCCCGCGGCGCTACCGCCTTTCTCGTCGAGGAGGGGACACCGGGATTGATCTTTGGTAAAAAAGAGGACAAGATGGGCATCCGCGCCTCGGCCACCTGCGAGGTGGTCTTTCAGGACTGCGCGATCCCGCGGGAGAATCTGCTCGGCAAGGAGGGGATGGGCTTTGTCATCGCCATGAAAACCCTCGACCGCTCGCGTCCCGGCGTGGCCGCCCAGGCGGTCGGCATTGCTCAGGGTGCTCTCGACCATGCCGTGCGCTATGCCCGCACCCGCCAGCAGTTCGGCCAGCCCATATCCGCTTTTCAGGGCATCCAGTTCATGCTCGCCGACATGGCCACGCAGGTGGAAGCCGCGCGCGCGCTGGTCTACGCCACTGCGCGCATGATCGACGCCGGCGCCAGGGATTACGGCCGCGAATCGGCGATGTGCAAGCTGCTGGCCGGAGACGTCGCCATGCGCGTCACCACCGACGCCGTGCAGATTTTTGGCGGCTATGGCTATATGAAGGACTATCCGGTCGAAAAATATATGCGCGACGCCAAGATCACCCAGATCTATGAAGGCACCAACCAGATCCAGCGCGGCGTGATCGCGCGCCACGTCATCAAGGAATCCGCCGGCGGGGTCTAGCAGCACGGCCGCTGCTCCCGCGGCGCCACCAGATTATGAATCAGGATTTCTTTCAGACCATCGCGGGCGCGGCCGAATCCGCGCTCAAGATCAAGGGCTCCCGGTTCCTCGGCTTCGCCGCACCTGCGGCTGAGCGCGAGGAGGCGGAGGCCTTTCTCGCCGGACTGCGCAAGCGTTTTTTCGATGCCACCCACCACTGCTATGCCTGGCGCCTGGGGAGCGGCACCGGGGAGAACAGCCGCTTTTCCGATGACGGCGAACCCTCCGGCACGGCGGGCAAACCCATCCTCCAGGTCATCACCGGACGCGATCTCACCAACCTTGTCATTGTCGTTGTACGCTACTTCGGCGGTACCAAACTCGGCACCGGCGGACTCGTCCGCGCCTACTCAGAGAGCACTGCGCTGACGCTGGAGCAGGCGGGCGTCCGGCGCATCTGGCTGACAAGATCGCTGGAGCTGGCGGTGGGGTACGACCATCTCAATGCGGTGATGAAGCTGATCGAACGGCACGGGGCCGCAATCGAGGAATCGGAGTACGGGGAGGAGGTACGCCTGAAACTGGCCCTGCGGCTCCAGGAAGCCGAACCTTTCCGCGCCGAAGCTGTCGAGATGACCCACGGGCAGATCAGATTCTGATCCCGCCCGCTCCGGCCAAAGTATATAGTCATAAAACCCGGTACCCGCTCCGGCCATGAGCGGGGAGGGTAGCGATGTAAACGATCAAGGAGAGCAGATGTTCTGCTACAACTGTAAAAGTGAAATCCAGGTGGAGGGCAAGCCCGGCCGGCAGCAGCTCTGCAGCCGGTGCAGCAGCTACCTGCACTGCTGCCGTAACTGCCGCTTTTATGATCCCCTGGCCTATCATGGCTGCCGCGAACCCCAGGCGGAGTGGGTAAAAGAGAAAGAGATGGGCAATTTTTGCGACTATTTCAGCGCTGCCGGTCAGCCGGCTGAAAAGGACAGCAAGGCGGAGCAAGCCCGCCGCAGGCTTGATGCGCTCTTCGGCTCAAAAAGAAGTGACGGAGA
>ENA-UOWO01002975-UOWO01002975.1-activated-sludge-metagenome-genome-assembly--contig:-NODE-2975-length-20204-cov-4.946002_pt1 | contig 20204 bp, 18 predicted proteins | sample MGYA00238148_ERZ761564 | MGnify/ENA primary metagenome ERZ761564 (study PRJEB28885, sample SAMN05720194) | activated sludge metagenome | isolation source: Anaerobic digester | place: USA... | reverse complement strand
TCATTGGGAGAAATGCCTCATGAAACAGTAAGTGGTAATTTATGTATTAAGCATCCTTGGCCTGGCATAATACGAACAACCTATGGAGATCATGAACGTTGCAGGACGACTTATTTTTCGGCCTATGAAAATTTGTATTTTACTGGAGATGGCTGTTTGCGTGATACAGAAGGCAATTATAGAATCACAGGTAGGGTAGATGATGTATTAAATGTAAGTGGCCATCGCATAGGAACAGCGGAAGTTGAAAATGCAATTAATATGCATACAGGTGTTATTGAAAGTGCCATTGTAGGTTACCCACATGATATAAAAGGACAAGGCATATATGCTTATATTATTTTCAGTGGTGTGATGGATGATAAAAATTTGATTTCTCAAGATATTAATCAAACGGTTACGCGTCTTATCGGTGCTATTGCAAAACCTGATAAGATTCAATTTGTTTCTGGACTTCCAAAAACAAGAAGTGGTAAAATTATGCGCCGTATTCTTAGAAAAATAGCAGAAGGCGAGACAGAAAATCTTGGTGATATTTCAACCTTACTCGATCCCGGAATTGTTGAAGAAATTAAAAATGGGAAATTGTAGTTGAATCTAAATGATACTAAATATTATCCGTTTTTATGAATTCATTTTAATTTATAGAGGTCCTGTTGATTATCGCTTCGATTCAATACTTATATGCCCATGCAGAGTATTTACTTCTTCTAAAAGCAAGGCATTTAAAGAAATAGACTGAATTAGTTTGCTCAAGAAATCAGATGAACGTTCGCTAGCGAATAGCATTCGTTTTACTTCAATATGATCAACTCGCAGTATTTTTATAGAGCTTCGTTTCGATGGCTTGTTATCCATCATTCCAAACCAGTGAGCAGGCCTATTTATTCTGATATTGTATGACAACTATCTTCTATTATACTCCAACTATTGAATCAACTTTATCCCAAATTATGCAATAGTCATAAAAGGTTAATACAAAGCGCTATGGGATGTGTATTTGTCTATGCTCTGAGGGCTAGCAAACATATTTTTTGGTCAGCAAACCCTCACCTAGTAAGTCTTTCAGCATATTGTTATTTAAAAAATTCACTTACCATCATCATTTGCATACCTAATGCCTAATTTGGGTTTATTGCATTAAAACTGATATGAAATGCATTGATAATCAGGTGCAATACAGAAGTATTTGCAAAATCTCTTTGATTTTACAAATAAGTTTGTAGTTTTGCATTCCTAATCCCTAACCAGATATACATTCAATAATCGTGCCAGTTTTTAAAAATTTAAAAAAATGAAAAAAATAAATTTTCTTTTTGCCTTGCTTGTTCTCGCTGTTTTTTCGTTGAAAGCGCAAACTGCTTTTAATCCCTTTACACAAAATATTCATTTTGCTCCTGAACCTACAGTCAGTGGATTTGAATGTGGAAGCACACCTTCTGTTGTGTTTACTCAAGGTTTAACAACCTCAGCAGATGCAACACTTTGGCAAACAGAACCTTTATCTGTTACGGTTTGTCTAAGTGGATTTACTTTCAATGGACCCGCAAGTTCTATTGTTTCGGGGCCATATGCCACAAATTTTACATGGGCTTTTGATCCTTTTAATCCGAATTGTATAATAGGTACACAAAATCAAATTTTACAAGGAACTGGAAGTAATCCTATTTTTCCTAATCCTCTATCCTCTGGTGATGTTATCTTAGCACTGAAGGTACCCGATAGTTCTCCAGTTGGGACTATTTTAGCTGTGAACGTAACCTTGCAAGTACCTAGTTATATGTCAACTTTTAACTCATTACCTGATGATAATGAAAGCACACAAACACAAACATTTTGTGGATGTTATGCTCTGACTGATCCGGGTACAATTGCTGGCGATCAAAGTTTTTGTGCAAGTGGCGATCCTATTGCGTTTACCTCGGTAACGCCTGGTTCTGGAGGAAGTGGAAGTACAATAGTATATCAATGGCAAGTGTTTAACGCACCTAATTGGGATGATATTGCTGGGGCAACATCTGAAACCTATGATCCATCAACTACTTCAGTAAATCAAATTTTCAGAAGAAATGCGAAAAGAAGTCTTTGTGGAACTTGGTTAAGCTCCGACTCGATTTATATTGTTATTAATAATGCACCGACTGCAAATGCTGGACCAGATAAAAATTTGAATTGTACAACATTGTCTGCAACAATAGGCACTGCATCAATTACTGGAAATACTTATTCATGGTTACCTGCTAGTGGATTAAGTTCTACATCTATTGCTCAACCAACTGCAAATCCTACTAGTACAACTGTTTATACAGTTACTGTAACCAATGCCAATAACTGCACATCAGTGGATGAAGTCGTTGTAAATGTTGATACAACTTTACCCACTGCTAATGCTGGTAATGATGACACTTTAACTTGCTTACATACTTCAAGTACAATTGGAAGTGTTGCTGTAACAGGTAATACCTATTTTTGGATTCCAGCTTTAGGATTGAGTTCTGCTTCTTCTGCTCAACCAATTGCAACACCTGCATCAACATCAACTTATACACTTACAGTAACTGGCGCAAATGGATGCGTTGCTTCAGATGAAGTTACTATATCTGTCAATACAACGCTTCCAGTAGCCGATGCAGGAATTGCAAAAAATATTTGTGTAGAAGACTCAGTTCAAATTGGAACCCCTGAAATAATTGGTAATTCTTACAGCTGGTTACCAACCATCGGATTAAGTGCGTCTAATGTTGCACAACCAATGGCTAGTCCAGCCGCAACAACAGTTTATACGGTAACCGTTACTAGTTTAAACGGATGCACTTCTACTTCAACTGTAACGGTAACGGTTGTTGTTTGTCAAGTGAGTATATCTGGTAATGTATTTAACGATACAACGGCCTTATTAAATTTTAAAGTTGACGGACCTGCCATTTCAAATCCAGACACAGTGCAACTTTATGTAAGTTTGGTAAATTCAAATGGTATAGTAATTGCCGTAACGCCTGTTGATACAAATGGCTATTATCAATTTACGAATGTATCTACAAATCAAACATATACTGTTGTTTTAAGCACAAATGCTGGTGTTGTTGGCATGCCACCTCCAATTATTGAATTACCTGGAACTTGGGTGAATACAGGAGAAGATTGTTGTGATCAAAGTGGTGATGATGGAAATCCTGATGGTGTAACAACTGTTGTGGTAACTACTACCAATATCGACCATATTGATTTTGGTATTAAAGATCCTGTGCCTACTGGCTTCCCTGTTGTTTTGAAGAATTTCTTTGTAACTGAATATAATTGTGACGCACTTCTTTCATGGACCACATCACAAGAGATCAACACATCACATGTTGACATTTATCGTAAAGATAATTCGCAATCTAATTTTAAAAAATTGGCAACAGTATTAAGTGCTGGCGAAAGTCAAACCGAAAAGGTGTATAGCTATTTAGATAAAACTGCAGAGGAGAATATTGGATATGAGTATCAATTAAAATTTGTTGATATTGATAAGCAATTTACTCTTTCTGATATTAAAACATTGAACTTAAATTGTTCTGATGAAACCACAAGTTTAAACATATTCCCCAACCCTGTTACTAGCGAATTAAATATTTTATTTGTTACAGATCAAGTAGGAATTGAATTACAACTTGAGGTGGTTGATATTGTCGGAAGAACAATTATTTCTAAATCATCAAAAATTGATCATGCAAGTACTGTCATAACATTAGATATGTCGTCATTTGCAACTGGTAATTATATCTTACGCTATCGCGATACAGATGCAGTCAATGAAGGTTCATTGAAATTTACTAAGAACTAGAAAATTATTTTTTAGGCTTTCTAGATTTTGGCTTTCCGTACTTTGCCATCATTTTATCTTTGTGATTGATCTTTTTGTTTACCTTTTTATTCAAGTCAGATTTTTCATGAAATGCAGCGCCAATGCCTTCTCCTTTTGGTAATTTAAAGGGGATGTGTTTCATTCGGATTTTAGGAATCTCATCTTCAATCAGCAGGGTTGAAATTTCTATTGAATCGGGGAGGGGTGTTATTTCAATTTTTTTCTGCATGAGGGTTTCAATTAAATCGAAATTTTCTCTTTCAGCTTCAGTAATAAACGTGATTGAAATACCGTTTTTATCTGCTCGGCCAGTTCTTCCAATTCGGTGAATATAATTTTCAGCTACCTCTGGCGTATCAAAACATACCACATGCGAAACATCAATTATATCGAGTCCTCGAGCGATAATATCTGTTGCTATTAAAACTTTTGTTTCGCCAGCCTTGAATTTATTCACAGCGTTAAATCTAAAGTTTTGTTCTTTGTTTGAGTGGATAACACCAATTTGATCTGGAAAATTTTCAGAAAGTTTAATAAACAAATCATCAGCCATTTTTTTTGTAGCTACAAATAATAGCACCTTCATCATTTCAAGATCTTCTTTCAATAGGTATTGAAGCAAATTAATCTTTGTATTATAATTGGGTACATGATAAATGATTTGAGTGATATTCTCAAGTGGCGTACCTGCAGGCGCAGCTTCAATTCTTATAGGTTGATTAAAGTAATTTTCGATGAGTAATTCAACTTCTTCTGTCATGGTAGCCGAAAAAAGCAGATTTTGTCTACGAGGTGGCAAGGCTTCCATTACATTTTTAAGTTGACTTCTAAAACCTAAATTCAACATTTCATCCACTTCATCAATGACTAATTTTTTAATCAATTTAGTGCGTAATGAACCACTATAAATTAAATCAAGTAATCGCCCTGGTGTTGCCACTAAAATATCAAGACCTTGTTCTACAATATCACGATGAACACTGAAATTCACACCGCCATAAACACCTACTGCAGTTAGATTCATATAATTAGCAAAACGATTGATATCATTCACAACTTGTACAACTAATTCACGTGTGGGTACTATAATTAATACTTGAGGATGAGGTTCTTTTGAAAATTTGTATTGTTTTAAAATTGGAAGTAAATAGGCCGCAGTTTTACCAGTACCTGTTTGTGCAATTCCGCAAACATCTTTTCCTGACATAACAATTGAAAATACTTTTTCTTGAATAGAAGTGGGTTGCGAATAGCCAATTTCATCTAAAGATTTTTGTAATGAATGGGGCAGATTGAATTCTGAAAAGGTCATAAATAATGAATGTGATTTTTTCGAAGATAAAGTAAATTGTTCATTTAGATTTTAATTCGAATGATGAACGCAATTATTTGCTAACCTTGGTCAATTTAATAATATATTTCATACGCTAGTTTTGTTTGAAAGTTAAACTTTATGCAAAATTTATTAAACTACTCGAACGCTCTGTACAAAACGGTTAAAGCAAATTTTATTTTCATCCTATTTCTTCATTTTTGGATTATATCATTTATTGTTACAGATGATCAAACTAATTGGATAGTTGAAAATTTACTTGTCTTTATTTTTTTACCAATACTATTTTTCTCTAAAGACGTTTTGAAAATTTCGAAGACAAGTTATTTATTAATTTTTCTTTTTCTTTTGATGCATATTATAGGCTCAGTTTATGCATATGCCAGCGTGCCTATTGGAAATGTCTTACAGTCTTATTTTCATTTATTACGCAATCCATATGATCGAATTGTACATTTTTGTTTTGGATTATTAATGGCGTATCCAATATCAAATTATTTTAGAAGCCATTTTAAAATGAAAACAAGATATACTTATATATTACCCATCGAAATTATACTTTCATTGAGTGCTGTTTTCGAGTTAATCGAATGGATCGTTGGAGGTGTTTTAATGGCGGGCAGCGAAGAAACTTATGTTGGTTCACAAGGTGATATTTGGGATGCACAAAAGGATATGGCTCTTGCCTGGTTAGGCGCTATCATTGCCATGATGATTACATTTGGTATGCATAAAATCAGCAATAAACAAGGATAATGTTTATGGAGAGTTTTAGTGATCAATTTATTTTTTTGAAATTTGCTATTCATTGATTGTTTTCTATCTTCGGGTTTCAAATTCATAGCATGTACCATAAGATTAATGACTTTCTTTCAGAGTGGGAATACGAATCTAATTCCACCATTCAAGTTTTTAAAAATATCACTGATGAAGTATTGCTAAAAAAGGATTTCGAAAATATTCGCAGCATATCTATTTTATGTTGGCATATCACCATCACATTATCTGAAATGATGAATCGCGCAGGTCTTTCGGTGATAGGTCCTGATGAACATAGCATACCACCAGATCATATTGAAGAAATAATTCGAGTGTATCAAGAATCAGCAAAATCTGTTTCAGAGCAAGTTGCTACAAAATGGCGTGACGAAATTTTGACCGAAGAAGTTGATATGTATGGCGAAAATTGGAAGAAAGGCGTTGTACTTTCAATTCTTATTCGACATCAAGCGCATCATCGGGGACAACTTACCATTTTAATGCGACAAGCAGGTTTAAAAGTGCCCGGTGTTTATGGTCCTTCGAGAGAAGAATGGTTAGGAATGAATTTAACAGCACCAGAATAATCAATTTAAATTGAATATTGATTATTTTAGAACCAATTTTTTTTTCTAAAATAAAAGATCATAATAATTGGAATAATAATCATCAAAGCGCCAGCAATCCAAAATCCATTTTGATGATGGAGATATGGAATTCGATCGAAGTTCATTCCAAATATGCCTCCAATTACAGTAGCTGGTGCTAATATTGTGGTGACTATTGCCAAGAATTTCATCACCTCATTCATTTTAAGATTCATCTGACTTAAATATAAATCACGAATGTTTGAAATTACATCACGATAGGTATCACATAAATCATTCGCTTGGATAATATGATCTAAAATATCTTTAAAGTACTTTGTATTTCTTTCTTGAATTAAAGGCGTTTCAGATCGAATAATGCCATTAATCATTTCTCGTACTGGATTGGCGTTTCTTCTGAAAAACATAATCTCTTTACGTAAATCATTGATTTGATTCATCGAATAATTTTCAGCACTTCCCCTAGTAATTTCTTCTTCTAGCTTTTCAATTTGAACGGCTAAATTGTCAAGAACAGTAAAATAATGATCTACTATGGCATCTAATAATGCATATAATAAATAGTCGGGACCCTGTTGACGAACTTTAGTAATCGCTATTTTGAGTTTTTCTCGAATCGGGTTAAATAAATCTCTAACACAGTCATCTTGAAAACTAATTAAGTAATTTGGGCCAAGTACAAAACTCACTTGTTCACTTTCAACACTTTTTGTTTCTTGATTAAAATAAAGCATATGAAGTACACAAGTAAAAAGATTATCTATTTCATCAATTTTTGGACGTTGGTTTTTACTTAAAATATCTTCGATAATAAGCTGATGCAGACCGATGCTGATTCCAATCTCTTCAATAGTTTCAGCATTTAAAATATCAAGATTTAGCCAATAATTTTTGTTTGATTTAAATAAGGAGGGAACAATGTCACTGCTTTGAACACTTGAATTTAATATCACCTCATCTTCAGTGTATTCAAATAAACTGAGGACAGATGAATGTGATGTTTTTGTCAATCCACTAATCGTAGGATTATGTTGAAGTACTTTTTTTGTTTTGAGTAGTTCGAGTGGATTTAAATAGTCAAGATATTTTCTTTTACTTATTTTCATGGTGTGAATTAGCTAATAAAAATATTGTTTGCGAACTTCTCTGAAACATTAATTTCTTTTTTGTTGACAAGGATATTGAGTGAATTGTCAAATTCAATTTTTTTTATAATTTTAATTGGTGTTGCGAGCGTGATATGCAATTGCATTAAATAATGCAGAAATTCACTTGATGAATCTTTTACAGCTACCACTTGGTAAACTTTGCCAATATTGGCTTGTGATAGTGTAATCTTCGAAATATTCTTTACTTTCCCTTTAATATCAGGTATTGGATCGCCGTGAGGGTCGTGGGTAGGAAATTCTAAAAATGCTTCTAATTTATTAATTAATTTTTCAGACTGAATATGTTCTAGTTGTTCAGCTACTTCATGAACTTCATCCCATTTAAAACTAAGCTTTTCAACTAAAAATACTTCCCATAATCGATGCTTTCTGATAATTTGTAACGCAATATCAGTCCCCACTTTTGTGAGTTGAACCTTGCCATATCGTTGATAAGTTATGACTTCTTTTTCACGCAACCTTTTCAACATTGAAGTTACTGTAGCGGGCTTGATTAATAGATATTCAGCAATTGTATTTGTTGAAGTTTCTTGACTACTACTTTCACATCCTAGATGATAAATTGATTTGATATAGTTCTCTTCAGTATAAGTTAATTCCACAAGGCGAATTTAGTAATTAAAATGATTGGTGTTGAAAAAACAATTCAGTCTATTAGATTAAATCCAGATTTTGCATTTGCAATTCTAATACAAACTTAAAACGCTTTACAGCTTCAGCTTTGAGAACATTTTTTGACCTTAAAAGAACTTGCTATTCTCTCACTCAAAAAATAGTCCTAAACTCTTATCTTTTTTGCCTTTCAACTTTTCATAACGAATCCAAGTTCAAAATCTGGGTTAAACTCTAATTCAGCACATATTTTTTCAGCAAAAAAAAACGCTCACGAGGAGCGTTTCTTTTATAATTAGTTTTTGATATTATGTTAGTCCCACTTCTTAGTTTCGTTCAAACCAGATTCTTGAGCATTCATTACTGTTTTACCACTGCCTTCTACATTAACAAATGCAAGTACTTTTAAGTTTGCTTTTTTCTTGTATAATCCAGCGATATCAATGTTTTTATACTCTTTTAGTAAGTGTTTTTTTGTATCATTAATATTGATATCATCACCTACATTAGCTGTAACAACTTTTCTGAATACATGTTGATGGATATAACCAGGGCCTCCATTACTTTGACTTACTTGGTCAATTCCATTTTCAAGAATATAAATAGTTAATTTAGTTGAGCCAGAAATTGCTTTGTTATGACCAACATAAACTGAGATATTTAAATTGTCATTTGATTCTTTACAAACCAATGAAAGACCCAATTCTGCTGGTTTAGCAAGTTCAGAAGAAACTAATCCAGCCCATGATCCACGACTTTCAACAGTTCCACGAGCTACTGAACCAGAAGGGAAAGACGAAATACCACCATAATAGGTATCCATAAATGAGAAAAAGGATGCATTCTCCATAAAGTCACCTTGATGAACGGCGACACCATAAAATTTATCAGGGTGAGAAACACCGATCGATTCCATGATTGAAGCACCGTCAGGGCAATATCCACACCATTCACCAGTAAATTCTTCAAGGATAGTTTTCTTTGTAAATGTTTGTGGTACATCACCTACAGGTAAGGTAACAACTACTGGTACAACGGGTGTTGAGGTAGTAGTATTAGCACCAAGAGAGTTTTTACCCGATGCATTTGGGCTGTTTTTTTTGCAACCTACGAATCCAATTGCTAGTGCAACGAATAGAGAGAGGGAAAGAATTTTTTTCATTTTGTTTTTATTTTGAGGATTAACAAGTCAAATGTAAAAGATTTTTTTTATAATATTATAACATTAACATTTGTTAATTCTAATTACGAATTTGAACTAGGCTGAAACGAATTGTTTATTAAAGAATTGATTTGTGATATTTTTTGTTCTTCCTCAATTTTAGGTTCAAGTTCTTTAGTTTGTTCAATTTTTCGTTTTTGAAAATTCGCAAGTTTTGTCATTCGAGCTAAATTATCTTCATTTAATACAAAAGCTCTATCAAGCCAAACATTCACAATATCAATCAGTTCTTGTTTGGATACCTTGTTGCAAATATTTGAAAATGGGTTAGAAACAATTTTGTCCATTTCTCCATTTTTTATCATCGAGGATACTGTTGCTAAACCATGTCCATCGTCACAAACTTTGTTGATGATACCTTGATCAAAAATTTCTTGAGCTGTAAAGGTTTTATTTGAATTGATAATTTCACTTGCTCTATTAAATCCAACCTTTTTAGTTAAGAAGCTATAAGCTCCCATGCCAGGAAAGGTTCCGAATATTACTTCTGGGAAGCTAAATTTAGCTGATTGTTCGGCAATGATATAATTTCCAGAGAGTGCAGATTCAAATCCGCCACCGAAAGCATTACCTTGAACTACACAAGTTGAAAAAATATCAAGGTCATAATTGCTGTTGAAATTGTAAACAAGATCAACACATTTATAAGCATAATCTTGAAGTGCTTGTCTATTATGATTGCGTATACATGATACAAAAAATTCAAGATCTCCACCTAAATTCCAAACACCTTTGTTTAGGGAGTAAGCAACTACATATTTAATGTTCTCCTTCTTTATCATGTAAATCATTAAATCTTTAACATGAGAGAGATTGTCGAGAAAGTTAATTGAATAGCACAACTTATCTTGTAAATCTATTCCAACCCACAGAATTTTGTGTTCTTCATCAATTTTTATCCTTAAGTTATTATTTATGAACATAATATGATAGTGTTTTTTATGTGGAAAAATTGTTCACTTCGCACTTCAAATTAATATAGAAAAACCTGTTTAAACAAGCATTAAATCTGCTTTTGTAAATGATACGATCAAATTATTTTTGATACTTTTTTTACTAAATTCGTAGCTTATTCATATAAAATGAATTACATATGTTTATATGTTTGCATGGAAAATAAATTAATATATAAATTATTAGTGAAAATTTAACAAGGTTGAAAATTATCCGAAAAATTCTGCTGTATAAGTTAAATTGACTGTGAAAGATTTTCACTTATATTTGCGCCCATTTTAAAAATATCTCAACGCTCTTTATATGATTAGTAGAAGAAACATTCGAATTAAAGTATTTCAAAGTATTTATGAGCTAGATCAGCAATATGATACAGTGAATCCTGATCTTTCGAAGAAAGTGTTGGACGATAAAATTTTGGAAACAGGCGCCTTACTTGCAGCCTCAACCCATCTTATGTTTTTGCTTGCTGAATATGTACTCATTCATGCAAATCAAAAAGCTTCAAAATACACAGCAACTCATGATGATTTAAATGTAAATAAAAAATTAGCTGGTAATATTATTCTTCAACAGCTAAAAAAGAATAATAGCTTTTCTGAATCAGTTAAATTACATAAAGTAGCTAGTTTATTTGATGATGAATTAATTAAAAAGCTTTTTCATGTATTACTTGAATCAGATGTTTATAAACAGTATATACTCACAGAAGAAAGAACTTCAGCAGAAGAAAAAGCAATTCTTCAATTTATTATTAAGAATTGTATTTTCTCAAATGAGTTTGCATCAAGTTTCTTGAGCGAACAATTTTTAAGTTGGTTTAACGATGCTGAAATGATTGAAGCTTGGATGGACAAAATACTTACAAGTGCAGCCTCATTTAATTTTAACAAATTGATTTCCGCCGATAAATTGGAATTTGCGCACGAGTTAATTCAAGTGTATTATGATAAAAAAGATTTTGTGTTTGCACTAATTGAACCCAAACTTGTAAATTGGGATGCTGAACGTGTTGCATTAATTGATTTGATTTTACTCCATCTAGGTATTTGTGAAATGCTTTATTTTCCTACCATACCCGTTAAAGTTACCATTAATGAATATATTGATTTAGCAAAATCCTATAGTACCTTACAAAGTGGTCAATTTGTCAATGGACTCTTAGATAATGTGCATAAGGACCTTGTGAATGAAAATAAACTTCATAAAGAAACGTATACAAAAAAGTAATTTTTTATTTCTATGGAATTCAAAATATTTTATACACCATTTGTCTTTTCCTTCTTTCTTTTGGCATGCTCATCTAATCAAAACGATGCCGAAACTGCCGCACTAAAAAATCATCTATCGCCTAGCTTGGTTGAAAACCCAATTTCACTTGATAGCGATTCAAGTCAGATTAAGACTTTGGGACGCATTCAATTTGATGATACCATTCATGATTTTGGTAGAATTGTTGAAGGAGAAATTGTTGAGTTTGATTTTGATTTTGAGAATGTTGGTAAAAAAGATATTTTAATCAGTGAAGCAAAAGCCTCATGCGGATGCACAGTGCCTGCCTATCCTGAAGCACCGCTTAAATCTGGTATGAAAGATAAAATAAAAGTAACCTTCAATAGTCAAGGTAAAAAAGGCTATAATGAAAAGCTTATTATAGTGACTACCAACGGAAATCCATCTGTCTATAATTTATATATTCGTGCAGAAGTTCACGAAAAATAAAAATTATTTTGTGACTGATTATTTGAATACTTTTGCCAAAAATTAAATAAAAATGAACGCGATTGATACTTTATTGATGATGGGAGAAGGCGGTAAACCTAATCCAATGATGAATGTGATTTTTATGGTTGGTATGATAGGAGTGATGTATTTTTTCATGATTCGACCTCAAATGAAAAGAGCAAAAGAACAAAAAGCTTTTTCAAACGAAAATAATGTAGGAGATACAATTGTTACAACTGCTGGTATTTATGGTAAGATCATGAAAACAAACGAAGATGGTACTATATCTGTTGAAATAGATAGAAATACAGTTGTAAAGATGGACAGAAGTGCGATATCCATGGAAATGACAATGGCGTATCGTAAGAAAAATGCTGCAGAAGTAAAAGCATAGTTTTACTTTATCTCTAATTATTGTCCTTATTTATGAACACTCTATTTGGTATTCTCCGCAATAAATATTTTTTAGTAACAACTGGTTTTATTGTTTGGATTTTCTTTTTTGCTGAATATGATGTAATCTCTCAGTACAAACAACGGCAAGAACTTAAAGAGATGAAAGAGAAAATCATCTACCTTGAAAGCGAAGTTGAAAAATTACATGCCGAAAAAATTGCCGTTCAATCTGATTCAAATACACTTGAGAAATACGCTCGTGAGAAGTATTTTATGAAGAAGAAGAATGAAGAGGTATTTGTTTTTGACACGATTCAAACTTCCAATAGTTTAAATCAATAATTCTAGTCGAGCTTGATGCCTTTGCGCATTTCTTTACGTGAGTAAATATAATAGAACAAGGTATACAATGTGACAAACACACTAGCGATGATAAATAACGCAAGTGAACTATTATAGAATACAATGGCTAATCCATTGAACAAAAGAACAAAAGGAAATATCAGTAAAGAAGTAAGTGGATTATTATGCTTGGTGATATTTCGGAAAACCAATTGATGCACATGTTTTGAATCGGGATGTAAGGGCGATAATCGGTGAATAATCATACGTCGTGAAAAAGAAAATATCACCTCCCAAACTGGATAAATTAAACAAACTAGGGCAAACCATGGTGATACATCTGGATTTCGTTTGACAATTAAAATTGATAGAACCGCTAGCATAAAGCCCAAGCTATATGCGCCTCCGTCGCCAAGGAAGATTTTTCCGAAAGGGAAATTGAACAACAAAAAACCTAATATTGAAGCCATGCAAATTAAGTTGATAAATGCCATGGTTTGATCGCCAACACGAAGGCTGATGACGAAATAAGTAGAGAAGATAATAAAGCAAACACCCGAAGAAAGTCCATTAAAACCATCAATTAAATTGGTGCCATTAATGAGTCCTAAAATGGCAATCATTGTAATAAAAGTACCTAGCCAGTATGGGACTGTCATAAAACCGAAATCTAGTACAACGGCATCTATCAGGTAAATTGACATGACGGCTGAAATACTCATAATAAGTAGTCGACGGAGCGGTGTAATTTTTGCAAAAAGATCTTCTAAAAATCCAGCTAAGAAAGCGGGAATTAAACAAAGAATTATTTTTAAGCCCAATTCTAAATCTTTCGTCATGAAAACACAGGCAATAAAAATACCCAGACCACCTATTCGAGGGGTTGGTTCATTGTGCAATTTTTGAGGAAGGTCGCTCGTATGATCGTCAATGAAAATGCCACGTTTGTGTGATAAATCAATAACCAAATATTGTGTCAATAAGGAAACTAAAAAAGCACCAACCGCGTAAAGTATAAGAGTATAGTCCATTTTGTGTGAGCAAATATATTATTATAATAATAATTTTTACTGACTATTTTAAATCAAAGCTTAGACTTCATTAGAAGTCAATATTTTAAGACGATTAATATTTAAATGAAATACGTGTTTTGAAGTTGCGGTAACGATAGCAATGGAAAGCCCGCACCCCGAAGTAGAAAAATGAAATGAGGAACGAATGAAATTTTTCACTTTCGGGGGAGGACTTGGAATGAATAGCGTGTGTACCGCCCAAAATGCACTAGAGAATATTTTAGAAGAATCGATTTTTTTTTATTCTTTTGAAAATAAAATGACACAACTGTATTTATTCACCTTTAGAAAACTAAATTTGCGCAAAATTTAAAATTTACAATGAATTTACACGAATACCAAGCAAAGGAATTATTGAAAAGATATCATGTGCCAGTTCAAAATGGCATTGTATGTACTTCGGTTGATGAAGTGGTTGCGGCCTATAAAGAAATTAGCACAAATACCAATATTAGATTTGTAGTATCAAAAGCGCAAATCCACGCAGGTGGAAGAGGAAAAGGTACCTTTAAAGAAGTGCCAACTCAGCATGGTGTTCAAGTTGTAAAAAATGAAGAAGGCGCAAAGGCCGTAGCTGAAAATATGTTTGGCAATACTTTGGTTACTTTGCAAACTGGTGACGCTGGTAAAGTGGTTTCTAAAATTTTTATGGCTGAAGATGCTTACTATGAAGGTGCAAGCCCAGTAAAAGAATTTTATTTATCGATACTTTTAGATCGTCAAAAAAAGCAATACGTATTCATGTATAGCACCGAAGGCGGTATGAATATTGAAGATGTGGCGCATAATACACCTGAATTAATTTTTAAAGAATGGGTTGCTCCTGGTACAACACTTCAACCTTTTCAGGCACGTAAAATTGCTTTTAATTTAGGATTGAGTGGTGAAGCACATAAAAATTGTGTAAAGTTTGTAACCAATTTATACAATGCATTTATTGGTTTAGATTGTGATATGCTTGAAATTAATCCATTGTTTAAGACAAGTGATGATAAAATTCTTGCAGTGGATTGTAAAATGAATTTAGAAGAGAATGCTTTAATTCGTCATAAAGATTTAGTAGCACTTCGCGATAAAAGTGAAGAAGATCCAACAGAAGTTGAAGCAAGTGATAGTAATTTAAACTATGTAAAATTAGATGGTAATGTTGGTTGCATGGTTAATGGTGCTGGTTTAGCTATGGCTACCATGGATATGATTAAGTTGAGTGGTGGAGAGCCTGCTAATTTCCTTGATGTTGGCGGTGGAGCTAATGCCACAACAGTTGAAGCAGGATTTAGATTGATATTAAAAGATCCAAATGTAAAAGCCATTTTGGTGAATATATTTGGTGGTATTGTAAGATGCGATCGTGTTGCACAAGGCGTTGTTGATGCCTATCATGCAATTGGTGAAATTAATGTGCCTGTTATTGTTCGTTTACAAGGTACGAATGCCGAAGCAGCGAAAGAATTAATTGAGAAGTCGGGATTAAAAGTTCAAAGTGCTATTTTATTAAGTGAAGCAGCAGAACTGGTAAATAAGGCGATTGCGTAAATTACTATGGAATAAAATTTTATACAAAATGGTTGATAGAAATATCAGCCATTTTTTTTTGAGTGAATCAATTGATTAAGTTTGCTTAAGTGATTTACTACCTCATGATTATTTTTTTTCTTGCACTAGAATGAGTCTTAATGAAGTATCTTTTGTGAAATAGGCCCATGCCCAATTAATGAAAATGATGAGTTTATTTCGAACACTGAGGATGAGCATTAAATGTAAAAACATCCAAATGACCCAAGCAAAATAACCTTTAAATTTAAATGATGGTAAATCAACCACTGCTTTATTTCTACCAATAGTAGCCATTGAACCGAGATCTTTGTACTCGAATAATTTGGTTTGGTTTTTGTTTAAATTGGAGGCTAGATTTTTTGCTTGATTAATTGCCACATTTGCAACTTGTGGATGACCTTTTGGATACAGCGATGTTTCCATATAAGCAATATCACCAATCGCAAAAATATTTGCTGAGTCCATTACTTTATTTTGTTGATCAACTTTTATTCGATTGCCATTTACCATACTTGATTCGGGCAGACCAGCTATTTTATTACCTATTACGCCAGCAGCCCAAATAACAGTTTTAGTTTTTATTTGTTTGCCGTCATTGAGTGTAAGTAAATTACCATCATAATTTTTTACAAAGGTTTCGGTTAAAATACTCACTCCCATTTCTTGGAGATAGGTTTGTGATGCTTTGCGCGCATTGTCACTCATATTATTGAGGGTATTCTTACTACCTTCGACTAAAAGAATATTGAATTTTGAAAAATCGATGCCTGGATAATCTTTTGGTAAAATATGTTTTTTAATTTCTGCAAACGCTCCCGCTAATTCAACTCCTGTTGGGCCGGCGCCCACTATCACAAGTTGTAAGAGCGAATTTTTATCTTCTTCATTTGCTGAAATAATATTTTCGAAAGTTTGTAAGATATGATTTCGAATCGCGATTGCATCATTGGTGGTTTTCAGTGTGAGTGCATATTTTTCAATTTCATTATTGCCAAAAAAATTAGTTTTGCAACCCATTGAAAGCACTAAATAATCATATTCAAAGATGCCGATATTGGTATCAACGTGATTTTTATTTTGGTCAATATTTGATACTTCAGCAAGTCGAATTTGAAGATTTTTTTTATTCTTAAAAATATTACGCAAGGGGAATGAAATACTGGCGGGTTCGAGTTGCGAGGTGGCAACTTGATAAAATAGCGGTTGAAATTGATGATGGTTGAGCTTATCGAGCAGTAGGATGTCAAATTTGTTTTCATCTAAATTTCGAACCAATTGAATGCCAGCGAAGCCGCCTCCAACTATAATAATTTTCTTTTTTTGCATTTTTTTCTTTTTTAATCAAAGTGAAATTTGATTGTGATAACCTTATTTTTTCAAGCTTAAATTTTTTTCAATTGTTTTTAAAATTTCTAATTGCTTGGCTTGACTTTCAAATAATACCTTAATTTGTTCTTCAAGCAATAAATCTATTTTTTGATGTAAGCTTCTTATTTCCATCTCAGATTTTAAATTGATGAGATAATCATTTTCACTTCGCTTTCTATCTTTCTCTTCTTGTCTATTTTGACTCATCATGATGATAGGTGCTTGTAAAGCAGCAATACTTGATAATATTAGATTCAATAAAATAAAAGGGTAGGGGTCGAATCTCCCATTGGTTGAAGCGATGGTATTAAATAAAATCCAAACAACTAAAATGATAAAAAAGGAAATGATAAATGCCCAGCTTCCACCAAAACGTGCAACCTTATCAGAAATTTTTTGTCCCTCAGAGAGCACTTCTTCAGGTGGATGAAGTAAATTTTCGATGATGAGATTTTCATCTTCAATTGATTTTTTTACAATGGATTGAAGTTTTGCCAATTGATTTGTTTCGGCATGTAGAAGTTTCGCAATGTCTTTATCCATAGAAAATAAATTATTTTATTGATTCTGATGAGTAAAGATACGGGGGTATTCACTGATAAAATCGAGTTGTTTAGGAGATGGGTAAGACTAGATTTGAGCTTTTATGGAAGAATCTAAACAAAGTCGGGCTCTAGTTTTTCTACTTTGGGAGATTGGTTTGATTTTCTTTTGAAAAATTGTTTTACAATAAAGTAAATGATTAACGCAGATAGTACACCCGTTAAGAAATCGGTAAGAGGCACCATAACAGCTGTATAGACCATCATTGAAAATTCAAATTTCCCTAAATGTTTTATTTCTTTTATTTCTGAAGGTTTAATCATATTTGAAGCAACCCATACAAGAATGCCACCGATGCATGCCATAGGTATTAGTTCTAAATATTGTGCTAAAAAATAAGCAAGTGTAAGTTTGAGTACAGCTTTGAAATAACCTGCTAAAGGTGTGCGTGCTCCCGCTTTAATACTTGTGGCAGTTCGAGCTAATGCTCCAGTGCATGGGAAGCCTTGAACCAAAGGAGTAAGAATTTGTACCATACCTTGGCCAAAAAATTCTTTGTCAGGATTAAATGGTGTCTTTTTATTTTCAGCGAGTTTGTCGGCCATTGAAGAACAGAGAATACTTTCAACTCCTGAAACAAATACAATGGCTCCAACAAAGTAGGCGATATCAAGCATAATACTGAGAGACATATCTGGTAATGAAGGTGCTGTGAATACAAAAAAATTATTGGGAATGGAGCCATAGAGATCCTTTACCAAAATAAGCCCTTTGTCTGCAAGTATAGTGGCCGATAGTAAGGTTGCAGTACCCATTGCTATAACTGGGCCAGGAATGAATATTGAGATACGCAGTAGGCCTTTCGTAATAATAAAAGTAAGAACACCTATCAAGACTGACCAAAGATTGATTTTATGAAGATTTTGAACAGCTAGGTATAAATTATGTAACAAGCCACCTTTTATATCTTCATCTTGACCAATAAAATCCTTGAATGATTCGATACCAAGAATATCTTCAAGGTTAGTAAGCGCTATGGCTATGGCAATGCCAACAGTAAATCCTACTATAATAGAATTGGGAACCAGTTTTGCAAATTTCCCAAAGCCATAAATACCCATCACAATTAAAATTATACCTGCAATAATAGATACAAGAATAAGAAACCCATGAGCTTGTTCAAATGAGCCGCCAATTGCTGGATCACGATACTTTGAAATGAGTCCGGCTATAACGGGAATGAATGCAGCGGTTGGTCCATAAACTTGATACTTTGAACCTCCAAATGTTCTGCCGATTACACAGGCCAATGCACCCGCAATGATGCCATGTTCGGGTCGCATACCCATAGCAATTGCAAAGCCCATTGCCATAGGTATAGCAGTCATAGCTACAATAAGTCCAGCACTAAAGTCTTTATAAACTACTTTGCCCCATGACTCTTTAGTGAGGTCTTCCCATCGAGAGTCAAATAGTGTAAAAAATAGTTTTAGTCTCCCAATTGGAGTTGTTGGAAATGTTTTCTTTGTCATTATTTTATTTATTAAATAGAAGTTGCAATTGATTTACAGTTGAAGTTTTGTCATCTGAATGCCAACTCACTTCTTTATAATTCGTAGTTATTTTCTTGATGATAGGTATTGGATCAAAGCCATTTTTTTTTAATTTTAAACGATACGTTTTTGGCAAGTAGATATGGTCAATCTGAAGGGCCTCCAAAAAATTACGCAACGCATTTTTGTTACAACCATGAAAGAGCTCAATTCGTAAGGATTGAAGAGTGGATTCGTAGGTATTTTTGATGATGTTTATTGCATCATTAAATTGTGGGCTAGTGTATGACTGGATTATTTTTTGGGAGGAATAGAAAAGTAATTCCGATATCGAATTCGTTAAATGTTCGGTGTACACTAACACAACCGATACGCTTTCGCTTTTGTTTTCTTCTAGTGCTAGTTTAAGTGTATTAAGTGACTCAATCGAGAAATCAATTGGTATTAAAATAGTTTTCTTCTGCCTCATTCGAATAATTAAAGCACAAAACTATTTGGCTCAAATGAGAGACAATTAAGAATGGGATTAGAATTCGATTAGAGATTTTTGTACTGAATTAATCGGTAATTTTATTTGTACGGTTACACCTTGATGCTGTATCGAGCTAACATTAAGTTGCCCCTTATGTATTCTAACAATGTTGCGAGTCAATGGCAATCCTATTCCATATCCATCATAGGCATCGGTATTTGTTGCTCTAAAAAATGGATCGTAAATGTATTGAAGTTCTGATTCTGGAATGCCAATTCCTTGATCTTGAAAGACGAATACTACCTCATTATTTGTTGAGGCTAAACTAACCAATACGGGTTTGTTACTTGAATATTTGCATGCGTTTGTAAGTATATTGGTAATCGCAAGCAAAAGCAATTCTTTGTTTCCGTAAACTTTGAGTTTTAATGGATTCTCAGGTAGCAAATTAAAATCAATTTGGATATTGTTGTTAGGTATCAATTGATTCATGATTTCTTTCGACTGTAAAATCAATTCATCTGTACGAATAATATCAAACTTGAGCTTATTTTCTTTGTATCCAGTTTGAGCTAAAAAAAGTAATGATTGACTTATTTTATTGATTCTTTCGGCTTGGTTCAGGATACGTTGCAGGGTGTCTTTATATTCAAAGCTTGTACGTTCTTTTA
>ENA-UOWO01002974-UOWO01002974.1-activated-sludge-metagenome-genome-assembly--contig:-NODE-2974-length-20214-cov-9.066025_pt1 | contig 20214 bp, 16 predicted proteins | sample MGYA00238148_ERZ761564 | MGnify/ENA primary metagenome ERZ761564 (study PRJEB28885, sample SAMN05720194) | activated sludge metagenome | isolation source: Anaerobic digester | place: USA... | reverse complement strand
CGCGTGCCGCCGGCTGCCGCGACCTGGTGCTGCTCAAGTGCACCAGCACCTACCCTTCGACGCCGCTGAACACCAACCTGCGCAGCATCCCGGTGCTGCGCGACGCCTTTGGCTGCGAAGTCGGCCTGTCCGACCACACGATGGGCTGCGGTGCCGCGGTGGCGGCGGTGGCCTTCGGCGCGGTCGTCATCGAGAAGCACTTCACCGAGTCGCGGGCCGAGGGCGGTGTCGATTCGGCGTTCTCGCTCGAGCCCGCCGAGTTCGCACAGCTGCGCATCGAGAGCGAGCGTGCGTGGCAGGCGCTCGGCGCGCCGAGCTTCGGCATGTCGGTGGCCGAGACCGCATCGATGCGCTACCGCCGCTCGCTCTACATCGTCGAGGACCTGAAGGCCGGCGACGTGCTGACCGCTGCCAACCTGCGCGCCATCCGTCCCGGCTACGGGCTGCCGCCGCGTGAACTGGATGCGCTGCTCGGCTGCAGCGTTTGCCAGGACGTGCGGCGCGGCACGCCCGCGAGCTGGTCGCTGGTCCATCCCGCGAGCGCCGTGCTCGCCACCTGACAGAGACAACGACCCATGACGACCACGCCCGAGACACTCAGCATCGCCGAGATCCGCGGACCGCAGTTCATGGCGCGGCAACGCGAAGCGATGGCCCGCGACCACGCGCGGCTGCACGAGCACCTCGGCGATTTCGTCGCGGTACCGTGCCCGTCCTGCGGGCAGACCGCCGCGAGCCGCGCCTTCGACAAGTACCGCTGCCAGTTCGTGCGCTGCCACGATTGCGACACGCTCTACATGTCGCCGCGACCGACGCCGGCGCTGATGGACGACTACTACAGCCATTCCGAGAACTACCGGCTGTGGGCCGAGCACATCTTCCCGGCGTCCGAGGAGCGGCGTCGCGACAAGCTGTGCCGTCCGCTGCTGGCGACGATCGCCGCGGCCTGTGCCGCCCATGGCGTGCGGCCGGGCCATCTGATCGAACTCGGCCCGGGCTTCGGTACCTTCGCGGCGCTGGCTCGCGACAGCGGCGCGTTCGAGCGCGTCTCGGTCGTCGAACGCACTCCGGAAATGGCCGCCGCCTGCCGTCGCCACGGGCTCGTCGTGCACGAGACCGCCGTCGAGGACCTGCCCGAGCGCTTCGACGATCCGGCCGATGTGCTGGTGTGCTTCGAGGTCATCGAGCATGTGTACGACCCGGTGCCGTTCCTCGCACGCGCGCTGCGCCTGCTGAAGACCGGCGGGCTGCTGGTGCTGACCTGCCCGAACGGCAACGGCTTCGACACCCAGGTGCTCGGCGCCGAGTCGGTCGCGGTGGACACCGAGCATGTGAATCTCTTCAACCCGGCGTCGATCGCCCGCCTCCTCGAGCGGCTGGACTGCGAGGTGCTCGAAGTCGCCACCCCGGGACGGCTCGATGTCGAACTGGTGCGCGAGGCCGTGCAGGCCGGTCGCTGCGATGTGTCCGGGCAGCCGTTCCTTCAGCAACTGCTGGTCACCGACCACGCGCGCCTCGCGGCGCCGTTCCAGCAGTTCCTGGCTGACCACGGCCTGTCGGGCAACCTGCGTGCGATCGCACGCAAGCGCTGAGATCCGCCCATCATGCAGACCGCACTCGCCTCTCGGCCCGCCGCCCGCGACCCGGTGGTCGTCATCAGCCGCACCAGCAGCCGGGATCCGGCGCTGCAACTGGCGCGTCAGGGCTGGTACGCCGCCCGCGGCGTCTTCGGTCCCGATGCGGTTCAGGCGCTGCGCCACGAGGTCGAAGATGTCTTCTCCTCGCCGAAGCATGCCGGCAGCATCCTGACGCCGCCCGGCTGCGGCGGCGTGCTGCTCGATCTCTTCAGGTTTCCAGGCATCTATCGACGCCTGTTCCAGCCACACATCGCCGAAGTGCTGACCGAACTGATCGGGCCGGGCTTCGTGCTGCTGCCCGAGCATGCAGCGCACCGCGACGGCTTCGGCGGCTGGCACAAGGACACCGACATGTTCGAGTACGCCGGCAGCATGGCGCACTGGAGCGCCGACCACGCGATCTACCAGTGCGCGGTCTACCTGCAGGACAACAGCGCCGAGCATGGCGGCGGCGTGTCAGTCGTCAACGGCAGCCACCTCGTTCCGAAGCCCGCCGCCGGGCAGCCCGGTGCTGCGCAGCGCTTCCAGGACCGTGCGCAGCAGCAGGGCACGGTGCTCGGCTCGCGTGGCGGAGATCTGGTCGTGTTTCACACGCGGCTCGACCACCGCGCCACACCGACCTCGGGCGCGGCACCCTACGGCGCCAAGCTCGCGCTGTTCTTCATTGCGGCGCGCGACAACCACCATGCGGCGGCCTACAGCGAGTTCATCCATCGCCGCAAGGACTACACCTACCTGAACACCTACCGCGTGCCGCCCGAGATGCAGGCGCTGGCGCGCGAGCAGGGTTTCCGCTTTGCCGATTGACAGCCGACTGACGCCTCACTTCACCATGCGTTACTGCCTGCGCTGCCTGCAGCCCGACACCCGCCCGAACACTCGCTTCAGCGATGCCGGCATCTGCCCGGCATGCGACTACGTCGATGCGGTGCGCGGCGTCGACTGGCAGGAGCGCATCGACATCCTGACCGACCTGTTCGCGAGCCGTCGCCGCAAGCCGGGCCAGTTCCACGATTGCATCATCGGTGTCTCGGGCGGCAAGGACAGCACGCGCCAGGCGCTGTGGGTGCGCGACAAATTCGACGTCAACCCGCTGCTGGTGTGCCTGGGCTATCCGCCCGAGCAGGCCACCGACCGTGGCATGCACAACCTGTCGAACCTGATCGATCTGGGCTTCGACGTGCTGGTCTCGCAGCCCGCACCGGCCACCTGGCGCACGCTGAAGCGCCAGGGCTTCGAGCGTTTCACCAACTCGTTCCGCTCGACCGAGCTGGCGCTGTTCTCGGCGGTGCCGCAGATCGCGCTGCGCTACGGCATCGACCTGATCCTGTGGGGCGAGAACCCGGCGCTGCAGCTCGGCGACCTGAAGACGCTGGGCAAGACCGGCTACGACGGCAACAACCTGCGCCACATGAACACGCTGTCGAGCGGCCTGCAGTGGATGCTCGACGCGGGTCACGAGCGCCGCCAGCTGCTGCCCTACGTCTACCCGCAGCCCGAGGAATTCGACGCGCTGGGCCTGCAGATCATCTACCTGGGCTGGTTCCTCGGCGACTGGTCGCTGGTCAACAACGCGATGCACTCGTGCGCGCAGGGGCTGGAGATCCGCACCGATGGCGTGGCCGACACCGGCGACCTGTTCGGCGTGACCGCGCTGGACGAGGACTTCACGCCGATCAACCAGATGATCAAGTACTTCAAGTTCGGTTTCGGCCGCACGACCGACTACGTCAACGAGGAGATCCGCCTCGGCCGCATGAGTCGCGAGCGAGGCATCGAACTGGTCGAGCAGCACGACCACGCCTGCTCGCCGGACTACATCGCGCGCTACTGCGACTACCTCGGCATCGGCGTCGACGCGTTCTGGCGGCAGGTGCATGCCGCGACCAATCGCACGCTGTTCGATATCGATGGCGACGGCCGCATCCACCGCCGTTTCCAGGTGGGGGTGGGGCTGTGAGCGGCGCCCGGCTGACGATCGGTGTCGTCGACTACGGCGCGGGCAATCTCGCGTCGGTCGCGCGCGCGATCACCGGTCTCGGCCACCGCTGCCGCGTGACCCGCGACACCGAAACGCTGGCCGCGGCCGACGCCATCGTGCTGCCCGGCGTTGGCGCGTTTCCGGCGGCGATGGCGTCCTTGCACGAACACGGGCTGGTCGATTTCCTGCGACAGCAGGCACGCAGCGGACAACCGCTGATCGGCATCTGCCTGGGCATGCAGCTGCTGGCCGACATGTCGCTCGAACACCGCCTGACCGCCGGACTGGGGCTGATCCCGGGCCGCGTTCGACCGCTCGCTGGCGCACGCTGGCACATCGGCTGGAACACCATCGAGATCGATCCCGAGGATGCGCTGCTGTCGCCGAGCGACGGGCAGTCGCTGTACTTCAATCACGCGTATGCGTTCGATACGCCGCCGCCCTATTGCATCGGCGTATCGCGACTGGCCGACGCCTTCACCGTCGCGGTGCGGCGCGGCAAGGTGGTCGGTCTGCAGTTCCACCCGGAGAAGAGCCAGCTGGCGGGTCGCCTGCTGCTCAAGAACGTCATCGAGGGCCTGTGCCGTGCTTGAGAAGCGACTGATTGGCGTCATTACCGTCAAGGACGGCTGGGCGGTGCAATCGATCGGCTACCGTCGGCACCGGCCGCTCGGGCGGCCCGAAGTGATCGCCGAGAACCTCGACCGCTGGGGCGTCGACGAGATCCTGCTGCAGTGCATCGACCGCGACGCGCAGGGCGGCGGCCCGGATCTGGCGCTGCTCGAGCGGTTGTGCCGACGCGGCCTGTCGACGCCGCTGGTCTATACCGGCGGGGTGCGCAGTGTCTCCGACGGCGTGCGCGCAGTGCAGGCCGGCGCCGAACGCATCGGCATCGATGCGCTGCTGCACGACGACCCGCATCTGGCCGCCGAACTCGCCGAGCCGCTGGGCGCGCAGGCGCTGATCGCGGTGCTGCCACTGTCGGTGCACAACGGGGCGCTGGCCTGGCTGGACCACCGAAGCCGTCTCTCGACACCCCTGGCGCCGGCACTGCTCGACGTGCTGGCCTCGGGCGCGATCTCCGAGGTGCTGCTGGTCGACTGGCAGCACGAGGGCGTGCATGAAGGTTTCGATGAACGCCTGCTGGCGCTGTGGCCGATGCCCACGCTGCCGCTGATCGCGTTCGGTGGTCTCAGCGAGCCGTCGCAACTGCGCGGCGTGCTGGAGCGGCCGAACGTCGTCGCAGCCGCCGTCGGCAATTTCCTCAACCACCGCGAGCACGCGGTGCAGCGCCTGAAGCAGTCATTGGCCGGACTGCCGTTGCGCGCGGCGACGCATGCGCCGCTCGACCCCGCGCGGGCCTGGAGCTGAACACATGGCCGCACTGATGCACTGCCGCCGCTGCCTGTACACCAGCGCGCACCCGCTCGGGCTGATGCTCGACGCCGAGGGCATCTGCTCCGGCTGCCGTGTGCACGAGGAGAAGGACCGCCTCGACTGGGCCGAGCGCTGGCAGCGCCTCGAATCGCTGTTGGCGCCGTACCGCAGCCGCAGCGGCGAGACCTACGACTGCATCGTGCCCGTCAGCGGCGCGGGCGATTCGCACTACATCGTCCACCTGGTCAAGCAGCGGCTCGGACTGAACCCGCTGCTGGTCACCTACAACAAGTACTTCAACACCTCGCTGGGCATCCGCAACCTGGCGAACCTGCGCATCCGCTTCGACTGCGACCTGATCCAGCAGAACGTCAACCCGCACGCGGTGAAGAAGATCACCCGCGCGACGCTGCGCGACTTCGGCAGCGACTACTGGCACTGCCTGGCCGGCCAGACCGTCTTCCCGGTGCAGACGGCGGTGCGCTACCGCATCCCGCTGATCCTGTGGGGCGCGCACCAGGGGCTGGAGCAGGTCGGCATGTACTCGCACGAGGACGAGGTCGAGATGACGCGCCGTCACCGGCAGGACCACGACCTGATGGGCCGCGAAGCCGACGACCTGCCGACGATGTTCGACACGCTGAAGGAGTCCGACATCTGGCAGTACCGCTACCCGGACGATGCGGCGCTGTCCGCGATCGGCGTGCGCGGCGTCTACCTCGGCAACTACGTGCGCTGGGATCCGAAGGCCCAGCACGAACAGATGATCGAGCGCTGCGGCTACCGCACCGCCGCGTTCGCCCGCACTTTCGACACCTACGACCACGTCGACTGCTGGAACTACATGGACCTGCACGACGTGCTGAAGCTGCACAAGCACGGCTACTCGAAGGTCACCGACCACGCCTGCCGCGAGATCCGCCACGGGCGGCTGACGCGCGCGCAGGGTCTGGCGCTGGTGCGCCGCCACGAGCAGGCCGCTCCTCAGCACCTGGACAAGTTCTGCGAGTGGCTGGGCCTGGATCGCAGCGGACTCGGCTTCCTGCTCGACCGCCACCGCAACCCGCGCTGGTGGCGCGAAGCGGAGACCGGCCGCTGGGCATTCGCCGGAGCCAGTACGACCGCGGGTGAGGCCGCCGGCGTGACCATGCCCCCTGCCTCAGCCGTGTTCGAGGCCAACGACGTGCTGGCCCACGACGGCATCGATGGCTACATCACGATCGGCAAGGGACATCCGTAATTCCCGGATCGGGTCGCTGGCCCTCGAATTCCTGCCTGAGCATTCCTGCACCACCTTGGCGCAAGGTGACAGTTTCAGCCCGGATGCGTTGCCCGGCTCGGACATCTCTCCTGACTGCTGCACGCGTGGGCACCGATGGAGTGCATTTGCCTCGGCTCGCCTGGGAACACGGGCTCGAATCTTCAGTCCTTGCGCCCGAGCAGAACGACGTCTGCGCTGGCAAATCCGCTAAAGCACCAACTTGGTGCTGCCGATATCTGACGGGAACCCTGCGGCAATGAAGCCGCCTGCTTGCTGTCGACAGACGCGATGGCGAGCGCAGGTCCATCAGTCTCGAAAAGGAAGTGAATCATGTCGGCCGTGTTTCCATCGATGTCAGCCCCGCCCACTCAGGTCACGAGAACACCGGACAACGCAGGAGGCTTCTTCGCCTACCACGGTCTGTGGGCGCCCGGAGTGCGCCTGTTCCGGCGGCTTCGCTTCTTGTCCAAGGCAATGATCATCTCCCTGGCATTCACGCTGCCACTGCTGGGAGCACTGGCATGGGATCAGATGTCGTCCTATGAGCATGCGCTGCAAACACGGATGGACGCGACACGACAGCAAGTGGAAGTCGCACACGGTCTGATCGTCTGGGCGCAAGCGCAGGAGGCAGCCGGCAATCTGACCCGCGACCAGGCCCAGAAAACGGTGCTCAGCGCGCTGGAGGCTGTGCGCTACGACAGCAAGGAGTATTTCTGGGTCAACGACATGCAGCCAAAGATCCTGATGCACCCCATCAAGCCGGAACTGAATGGCAAGGATGTTGGTGACATGAAGGATCCGAATGGCCTGGCCCTGTTCAAGGCATTCGTGGCCGAAGTGCGACAACATGGCAAGGGTTTCGTTGCCTATCAGTGGCCCAAGCCAGGGAAAAGCAAGCCCCAGGACAAGGTTTCGTATGTGATCGGTTTCGAGCCCTGGGGCTGGGTCGTCGGATCGGGTGTCTACATCGAAGACCTGCGCAGCGATGCACTGGAGAAGGCGGCGTGGACTTCAGGCGTCGTGGCGGCCTCGCTGATCATCGCGGCGTATCTCTTCCTGTGCTTCTACCGCGTGATGGACGGTGGCCTGCGCGAGACGCGGCGTCACCTGCGAGCCATGACCTCCGGTGATCTGACAACCTCACCATCGCCTTGGGGCGGCGACGAGGCCGCACAGCTGATGCTCGAATTGAGAGCCATGCAGGAATCGTTGCGAGGCATGGTCTTGAGGGTGCGTCGCTCCAGCGACGAGATAGTCCACTCCAGCAGCGAGATCGCCGCAGGCGCGGCCGACCTGTCCGCCCGTACGGAGCAGGCGGCGGCCAACCTGGAGGAGTCAGCCGCATCCATGGAGGAGATCTCTTCAACGGTGAAGAGCACGGCCGAGCACACCAGGGAAGCTTCCGAGATGGCTCGTCACAACGCCAAGACGGCGGCGGATGGAGGGCGAGTGATGCGCGATGTGGTCCACACCATGGAAGGCATCCGCAATTCGTCCAACCAGATCGGGGAAATCATTGGAACCATCGACGGGATTGCCTTCCAGACGAACATCCTGGCCCTCAACGCGGCGGTTGAGGCGGCCCGCGCCGGCGAGCAGGGGCGTGGCTTCGCAGTGGTGGCAAGCGAGGTGCGAGCGCTGGCCAAGCGAAGCGCCGACGCGGCTCGGGAAATCAAGGCCTTGATCGATCGCAGCGTCGAGCAGGTCGAGACGGGAACAAGCATCGTGCGCAGTGCCGGAACGACGATCGATGAGATCGTGGCTTCGTCGCAGCGTGTGGACCAGTTGCTGGGTGAAGTCGCAACCGGGGCCCGCGAGCAGAGCCTTGGCATTGGACAGATCGGCCAGGCCGTTCAGGATCTCGATCGCATGACGCAACAGAACGCTGCGCTCGTGGAGCAGACCGCTGCGGCTGCATCAGCCATGAAGGACCAGGCTCACACGCTGGCCGATGAGGTGGCACGCTTCAAGACCCCCGTGGGCATGGCGCTGACGGTCGCTGCCGAGTCCGGTGCACACGCCGACTTCGATTTCGACAAGGCGATCGAGGCGCATCGGCAATGGAAGGTCAAGCTGCGCAAGGCGATCGCAGACCGCGAGAATCTGGACGCCGACACGATCTGCCGGGACGACCAATGCCCTCTGGGCAAGTGGATCCATGGGTCCGGCGGTGTGCAGTGGGGCACTCGACCGAATTTTGTTGCGCTGCTGGACAAGCACGCCGAGTTTCATCAGACAGCTGCCGGTGTGGCCAGGCAGATCAACGCGGGTCAGTATGCGCAGGCCGAGCAGTTGATCGGTGCAGGATCGCGATTTGCGCAGGTATCGACGGAGGTCGCCACGATCCTGACACATGCCAAGCGAGGCATGTAGCAGGCAGCAGTGCGAGGCTTCGGGCCTCGCCTGGTCTGACGGACGCTGCGCCTGCCCGCGGCGGCGGAAGCTCTCGAGACCGACTCACTCGCCGAGGAAATGCTTCCGGTAGCGGGGAGGCAAGTCGGCCAGGCGGATCAGCATCGGCAGGTCGGCGGTATTGAATGCCGGATCCCAGGCCGGGGGGCCCAGGACCTTGGCGCCACAGCGCAGGTAGCCCTTGATCAGCGCGGGCGGATCGACATCGAGATCGCACTGCAGCTGCTCGACCGGCAGCGGCAGCCGCGGGCGCACCTGCCAGTCGATGGGTGCGAGGTGCGTGCCGCGCAGCTGGGTCCACAGGCTCGCCGCCACATGGCCTCCATCGCGCATGCCGACGCTCGCGCAGCCCATCATCGTGTCCAGCGCGTTGCGCTTCATGAACTCCGCCAGCGCGGCCCACAGTGCCAGGATGGCGCCGCCGGTGCGCCAGTCCGGATGCACGCACGATCGTCCCAGTTCGGCCATGCGATCGCGCATCGAGCGCAGTCGGGTCAGGTCGAACTCGGTCTCGCTGTAGAGGCCGCCGACGCGCTTGGCCGCAGCCGGTGTCAGCACGCGATAGGTGCCGATCACCGGACCGGGCTCACCCTCCGTGGTGGTGACGCGCAGCAGGAGGTGCTCGCAGTGGTCGTCGAAAAGGTCGGCGTCGTGGCCGGGCGGCGTGCCTGCGGGCAGCGACACGCGCGCGCCCATTTCCTCGACGAACACGAGGTGACGAAGCTGCTGGGCCAGGCGCACCTCATCGAGGTCGCGTGCCCATACGGCCTCGAACGAGACGGGGGCTGCCGCGGCCTTCTGGCGGTACACGGTCGGCGCGTGCGGCACATGCAGTCGCGCCGCATGGCGCGACGGGTTCATGTTCAGGTGCGTGTCGAACATCGGCAGGGTGTTCAGGGGGTGCTCCCTCATCGGTCTCTCCTTGGGTCGCGGAGATGCTCGTTGTGACCGATGACACGTCTGTGAAGAGTTGCTGACGGGACGGTGACAGCGTGTTGCGCCGGAGCTTCCTGCCCGGTTTCGGCGGCAGGCGAGTTCTGTGTCAACACCGTGTCATGTCACGGCGTGACCATGCGAGTCCATGCACACAGCAGCCTCAAGCATGGACAACACCGAAGAGGATGGATCCCTGAACGTGCGCACGGCGTGGATCTCCGATCTGCACCTCGGAACCCCCGGCTGCCAGGCACTTGCGCTGCTCGAGTTCCTGCGAACCACCGATTGCCAGACGCTGTATCTCGTCGGCGACATCATCGACGGCTGGCAACTGCGCCGCTCCTGGTACTGGCCGCAGAGCCACAACGACGTGGTGCAGAAGATCCTGCGCAAGGCACGCAAGGGCACGCGTGTCATCTTCGTGCCCGGAAACCACGACGAATTCGCGCGGCGCTACGTGGCGCACAACTTCGGTGGCGTCGACATCGTCGAGGACTGCGTTCACGTCACCGCGGACGGTCGCCAGCTCTGGGTGACGCATGGTGACCTCTTCGACGGTGTCATCCAGTGCGCGAAGTGGCTGGCCTATGTCGGCGACATCGCCTACGAATTCACGCTGAGGCTGAACCGGCGCTTCAACGTCGCCCGGGCGCGGCTCGGGCTGCCGTACTGGAGCCTGTCCCGATTCCTCAAGCTGAAGGTCAAGCGCGCGGTCAGCTACGTGGGCGATTTCGAGGCCGCGCTGGCGCGCGAGACGCGCAGCCGCGGCCTCGATGGGGTCGTCTGCGGACACATCCACCACGCCGAGATCCGCGAGATCGAGGGCGTGCTTTACTGCAATGACGGCGACTGGGTCGAGAGCCTCACGGCGCTGGTCGAGCACCACGACGGCCGGCTCGAGATCATCGACCGCAGTGCCGAGGCACGGCAGGTCGCGGTGGCTCCGGTGCGGACCGAATCGGCACTGTTGCCGATGCCGGGGGCCGTGTCGCCGGTCCACTGCGCCGATATCGCGCCGCGCACCTGAGGGCGTCGAGGGTTCGCCGCGGTCGGGTGTGCCGGCGAAGCCCGCGGCGCGGGCGCTCGCTGCTTCAGGTCATCCGCGCCGACCGAGCTGCATCAATGCCTGGCCCATGCGGATGTGCTGGCCGGGGGTGATGCCGTCGCACAGGCTGAACCCGGGCGGGGCAAAGACCAGGATGGTCGAGCCGTGCTGGAACCAGCCCATTTCCTGGCCCTTGGTGAAGCGCGCGCTGCAGGCGATCTCCGCCGACCCGCGGTAGCGCATGTGCAGCAGCACGTCGAGGAAATGCAGCCGGATGCTGGCGACCAGGATGGCCGCGACAGGCACCAGCGCAATCGTGTGTCCGCTGTCCTTCAGTCGCAGTCGGAGCACGGCGCGCTCGTTGCGGCAGAAGAGCTGCTCCACCCGCGCCAGCGCGATCGGGTTGACGTTCCAGGTGTCTCCGCTCAGGTAGGTCAGGTGCTCGACTTCGCAATCCTGCGGTGCGTGAAAGCGGTGGTACATGGCCGATGTGAGTCGCAGGGTCACGTAGGTGCCGCGGCGGAAGGCGCTGGTGTCCTGGCTGGGGCCGAACAGATCTCGGATGGCGTACGGGAAGCCCTTGGCCTGGAACACCTGGCCGTCATCGACCCGTCCGCAGGCACCGACGATCGCATCGCACGGGCTGCTCAGGATGTCCGCACGCCGATCGATCGTGCGTGCGCCGTCACGGAGTTCGCGCGTGAAGCAGTCGTGCAGGCTGGCGAAGCGCTGCTTGCGGGCATCGCTCAGGTCCAGGTCGGTGAACAGGCGCCACACGGCGATCGACGCGCGTGCGATCCACGGGTTGCGGATCTGGCTGAACCAGCCCATCCAGCGGGTCAGCAGCATGCGTGGCACCCGGTTGGTCAGCAGGAAGTTGAGGTCCTCGTTGGCAACGAGACTGCGCAGTGGATTCATTGTTTTCACGTTCCTGTCAATCGAGACTGTTAGATAACGGGTTGGACATCAACACACCTGCTCATGGACGAATCCTTCGCACTCTCCGCACTGACCCTCGGCATCCTGGCCTGGGCATTTCCGCGCGCCAAGCGACGCATGGAACTGTCGAAAGCCAAGCACCGCTCGCTGGCCGGCCACTCCCGCATGGCCAAGCGCATCGCCTCGCTGATTCCGGGCTACGCCTACGACGAAGACGGCTTCTTCGGGTCGGATGGCGCCGCGGCCGAGGCGGTCGCGCGTCGTCGAGCCGGCTTCCAGCGGCTGTCGCGGCTGTACGACGAGCGCTACCCGCGCAGCGCCGCCATGACGGCGCGGGCGCGCGACAGCGTGTCGGACCTGCAGTTCACCAGCAGCTACCGGGTTCCGTTCCAGTACAGCCCCTACCTGCGCAAGCACCTCAGGAGCGGCACCTTCCTGAAGGAGTCGCATGGCGTGACGGTGGAGGACCTGGACGGCAACGTCTTCTACGACCTCACCGGTTCTTACGGCGTCAACCTGTTCGGTGTCGACTTCTACAAGGAGTGCATCGACGAAGGGGTCGCGCGGGTGCGTGACCTCGGGCCGGTGCTCGGTGCCTACCACCCCTGCGTGATCGACAACGTCGAGCGCCTGAAGGCCATCTCGGGTCTCGACGAAGTGTCGTTCCACATGTCGGGCACCGAAGCGGTGATGCAGGCCGTTCGGCTGGCGAGGTATCACACCGGACGGAAGAATCTGGTGCGTTTCTGCGGCGCGTATCACGGCTGGTGGGAAGACGTTCAGCCCGGCCCGGGCAACCCGCTGCCACCGCGCGAAACCTACACGCTGCGCGACATGCACGAGGGATCCCTGAAGGTGCTTCGAACCCGGCGCGACATCGCCTGCGTGCTGGTCAATCCGCTGCAGGCGCTGCACCCGAATTCCGGCGCACCGGCCGATTCGTCGCTGGTCGACAGCGGCCGGCGCGCGGGCTTCGATCGCGAGGCCTACACCGCCTGGCTTCGCGCATTGCGCGAGGTGTGCACCGAGCGCGGCATCGTGCTGATCTTCGACGAGGTCTTCGTCGGGTTCCGGCTGGCACCCGGCGGTGCCCAGCAGTACTTCGGCGTCGCAGCCGACATGGTCGTGTACGGCAAGACGCTCGGTGGCGGGCTGCCGGTCGGCGTCGTGTGCGGGCGCGCTGCGCTGATGAAGCGCTTTCGGGAAGACCGTCCGGCCGACGTCTGCTTTGCCCGCGGCACCTTCAACGCACACCCCTGCGTGATGGGCGCGATGGGCGCCTTTCTCGATCGGCTCGATGGCCCGCAGGTGAAGTCGATGTACGACGGCATCGATGCACGGTGGGACGCGCGTGCGCAGCAATTCAACGAGGCACTGCAGTCGGGTGGGCTGCCGGTGCGGATCGCGCATCTCTCGTCGATCTGGACCGTCACCTACACGCAGCCGTCGCGCTACAACTGGATGCTGCAGTTCTATCTGCGGGCACATGGACTGGCGCTGAGCTGGGTCGGTTCAGGACGCATCATCTTCAGCCTCAACTACAGCGACGAGGACTTCGCCGCCGTGCTGCAGCGCTTCGTGGCGGCGGCTCACGAGATGCAGACCGACGGATGGTGGGATGGCGCTGCGACGAGCAACCGGTTGATCCGGCGAGGGATCCTGCGGGAAATGCTGCGGCAGCGATTGCGCGAGTGAGATGGCCCGGGCCGGTCGGCCGCGCACTGCGGCCGACCGGCTGGCCGGGATCGGGTTCACTCGGCCCGCTCGTGCGGCTTGGTGTCGACCAGTTCGCCACGCAGCAGATGCAGCGGTGCGCGGTGATAGAGCTTGATGTCGTGGAACGGGTCGGTCAGGATCTTCGTCATCCACACCAGCCCGGTCATCAGGTCGGCCTTCATCCACAGCTGAAGCACCCGCACGAACAACCCCGCGACGCCCAGCGCCAGCCAGCCGATGCCTACGTCGTGCACGTAGCCGTTGAACGACTCGGCAGGTGCGATCAGGCCGAACACCGAGGGCGACAGCCACAGCAGGACGGGCACCGCAGCCCAGGCGCCCATCAGGACGATCTTGCGCTGGATGTTGTAGCCGACCTTGACTTCTTCCTTGTAGGCATCGGTCACCTGGTTGACCTCGTCGTAGCCGCGCGGCTCGAAGAAGAAGTGGCCGGCCTGCCGGGTGGTCATCGAGACGCCCCAGGCCAGGATCGCTGCCATCGCCGGATCGACGAAAAGCAGCCCGTAGGCGACGACGAACGAGATCGCGCTCACCAGATGCAGGCTCTGGTTGATGCGGCTGTGGTGGTAGTAGCGGTGGTCGTCCCAGCGCTGTTCTTCGAGCGCCTGAAGGAAAGATTGCATGGCGTGCCCCCTCGTCTGGGTTGATGGACGCACCGGAGGGCGCGCCCTGGGGACATGTTGACCGCGTTGCGTGAAACCAGCGTGACGCAGCGACCTGTCATCGAACTGTTGCGTTCGATGTGCACCATGCCTGCATGAATACATCGGCAAGGCAGGACAGTGCGTTCCAGATCAGCCCGGCTGCTCAGCGATCGCTGCGTGTTTCGGTGGTCACCGAAACCTACCCGCCCGAAGTCAACGGGGTATCTCTGACGCTGGCCCGCGTGGTCGAAGGCCTGCACCGGCGACACCATGACGTCCAGCTGATCCGGCCGAGACAGGGCCCCTCGGACTCGCCCCGAAATGCCCCCCGCTTTCGCGAGGTGCTGATGCGGGGCCTGCCCATTCCGCGCTATCCGAACCTGCGCATGGGGCTGCCGTCCCGGCGTGCCCTGGTGAAGCTGTGGGCCGCCGATCGGCCTGACGTGGTGCACATCGCCACCGAAGGGCCACTGGGCTGGTCTGCGCTTCGCGCGGCGCTGCAGCTGAAGCTGCCCATCAGCTCCGACTTCAGGACGAATTTCCACGCCTACAGCCACCACTACGGCATCGGCTGGCTCAACCGGCCCATCATGTCCTACCTGCGCGGGTTCCATAACCGCACAGGCAGCACGATGGTGCCCACCGATGCGCTGCGCCGCGAGCTCGAACAGGCCGGACTGCGGCAACTGACCGTCGTGTCGCGCGGCGTCGACACGGTGCAGTTCGCGCCTGGGCAACGCAGCGACGACCTGCGCCGCCGCTGGGGCGCCGAGCCCGGCGATCTCGTCGTCGCGTTCGTCGGGCGACTGGCGCCGGAGAAGAACCTGGGTGTGGTCCTGGCGGCGTTCGAGGCGATCCGCGGCGTCCATGCCCGGGCGCGTCTGGTGCTGGTCGGGGATGGGCCGCAGCGCGCCGAACTGCAGTCGCTGTGCCCCAGCGCGATCTTTGCCGGGCATTGCCACGGGCAGGATCTGGCAGCGCACTACGCGTCGGCCGACCTGTTCCTCTTTCCCAGCCTGACCGAGACCTTCGGCAACGTCACCACCGAGGCGATGGCCAGTGGCTTGCCGATGGTGGCGTTCGACCATGCGGCGGCGGCGCAGCTGATCCGCTCCGGCGACAACGGCATGCTGGCGAACTGCGCGGACGTGCCTGCGTTCGTGAAAGCAGCGGTCGATCTCGCGGCTGATCCCGAGCGTCGCAGGCTGATCGGCGAGAGAGCCCGCCACACGGCCTGCGCGCTCGACTGGGACGTGATCGTCGCCCGCTTCGAGGCCGTGCTGTCGTCGCTGCTCCATCAGGTGCCGCAGTCCGAGCCGCCGCTTCCTGTGCTGCTCGGTCAGGCCCCCTCCTGACTCAAAGGCGTTCCTGATGCGTTCCTGACGCGGCGCGTGCTAGCTTGTGCGCCGTGCACATGGCCCTGACCCTCGCCCGATGAACTCTGCGCCCGCGCGATGGCTGGGGGCGGTGGTGTGGGCGCTGTCGTGGCCGCTCATGCTGCTGCTGGACGGCCACGTCGATCTGGCCAGCCTGGCGCAGGTCCTGATCCTGGCGGCCGCGCTGGCGGGAGTCTGGCTGTCGCCGATCCCGTCGATGCTGGCCTGCGCTGCAGCCGTGCTGGCATTCAATTTCTTCTTCGTGCCTCCGCGCGGCACGTTCACGGTCGACGTGCACCAGCATGCCCTGCTGCTGATCACGATGCTGGCGGTGAGCTGGATCGTGTCCCTGCTGATGTCGCGGCAACGGCAGCTGGCCTGCGCAGAGCGCTTGCATGCCCTGCGGGCGGAACAGCTGCAGGGGCTGGGCGACACGCTGCGGGATGCCCACGACCCGCGCGACCGCGGGGCGCAGTTGCAGGGCATGCTGTCGGAGCTGGTCGGCGCGCCGGCCGCGCTGCTGATGGTGGTGCAGCCGTCACGGATTGCGAACGAGCAACCCTCATTCATCCAGCTCGGCGAGGTGGACGACGATGAGCGGGCCGGATTGGGTCTCACCCAGTTGCAGGGCCGGGCCATGGGGCCGGGCACCGGTCGTCACGAGGAGCAGGCGGCTTGGTACCTGCCGCTGCGCGGCCGGCAGTCGAGTTTCGGTGCAGCGCTGCTGCGGCTGCCTGCCCTGCCGACGGATGCATCCACCGTGCGCGGTCATGCGCAGGCCCTGTGCGACCAGATGGGGCTCGCGATCGAACGTGCCCTGGCAGCGGAGACCGCGGCAGCCGCACGCGAAGAGGCGCAAGCCCAGAACCTTCGCAACACGCTGCTGATGGCCATCTCGCACGACTACCGCACCCCACTGGCCACCATCATGAGTTCCGCTTCGTCGCTGCACGATCAGGCCGATCGGCTTTCGATCGAGCAGCGCCGGCGTCTGGCCGCCACCATCGTCGACGAAGCAGACCAGCTCGCTCGCCTGACCGCCAACACGCTGCAGCTGGCAAGGCTGGACATGCCAGGGGTGGTGCTGCGGCGGGACTGGGAGTCGGTCGAGGAGATCGTCGGCGCCGTGGTTCGGCGTGTGCGGCAACGTGCTCCGGCGCAGCGCGTGAAGCTGCGCCTCGAGCCCGGTCTGCCGCTGCTGTACTGCGACGCCGTGCTGCTGGTCCAGATGCTTGAGAACCTGGTGGACAACGCGCTCAGGTACGGCGGCGAAGGTGCGCCGGTCGAGGTGCTGGCGCGTCGCGCCGGTGACCAGGTTCTCCTCGCGGTTCGCGACCGCGGTCCCGGCGTGGCACCGGCCTGGCGTGATCGCATCTTCGATGTGTTCCAGCGCGGCGATGCGGCGCAGGCGCTTCCCGCTTCGGCCGACACCTCGGCCCACCGTGGCGCAGGCGTCGGTCTGGCGATGTGCCGTGCTGTCGCGCGTGCCCATGGGGGCGAACTCAGGCTGCGCGCGCGCAGCCATGGCGGTTCGAGCTTCGAATGCGCTCTGCCGGTGGTTGATCCGCCCGCGCCCGAGCCCGAGACCGCCGGCCAGGAGCGGAGACTTCCCGGATGAGCCTGTGCGTGCTGCTGGTCGAGGATGACCGCGAGTTGCGCAGCACGTTGCGCGAGGCCCTCGTGGTCGAAGGCTACAGGGTGCTGGCTGCCGCCAGCCTGGCCGATGCGGATTGCCTGCTGACCCATGCCGAGACGCAGGGCGGCATCGATCTCGTGCTGCTCGACCTTGGCCTGCCCGACGGCGATGGCGAGGCGCTGCTCTCGGCGTTGCGGCGCGGGCGCTGCACCGCGCCGGTCATCGTGATCTCGGCTCGACACTGCGATGACCCCAAGATTCGGCTGCTCGACGCCGGGGCCGACGACTACCTGGTCAAGCCGTTCGGCCTCGGCGAGCTGCTGGCTCGCATGCGCGTCGCACTGCGTCACCGCGGCACCGCGCTGCAACCGGCCATCACGCGCTACGAGCACGGCGGCCTGCGCATCGATCTGGTGGCGCATCGCGTCAGCCTGGCGGGCGCTGAAGTGCATCTGACGCCGACAGAGTTCAAGCTGCTGGCGCGGCTCGTGCGCCAGGCCGGCCAGGTGGTGACGCACCGTCAGCTGCTGGCGGATGTCTGGGGTGCCGAGTTCACCGAACACACGCACTACCTGCGCCTGTACATGGCCCAGCTGCGCGCCAAGCTGGAGGCCGAGCCCGCCGATCCCCAGCGGCTGCTCACCGAGCCCGGGGTGGGCTACAGGCTGGCCGAGCCAGCCGCCTGATTGACGCACGGGACCCTTATGCGGTCCTGATGCCCTCGCGCGCACGCTGTCGGCATGACCACTCTTCCCGGAAAGACATGACCACCGAAGCTGCACTCAACGAGGCGACCCGATCGCCCGACCTCGCGCGCCGTCAGGGCACGGCCCTGCTGACGCTGGGCGCGATCGGCGTCGTGTACGGTGATATCGGCACCAGCCCGCTGTACACCGTGAAAGAGGTCTTCGCGCCTGCCACGGGCGTCCCGCTGGACGCGCACCATCTGATCGGTGCGGTCTCGGTGATCTTCTGGGCGCTGATGCTCGTGGTCACGCTGAAGTACGTGATCCTGATCCTGCGGGCCGACAACCACGGCGAAGGCGGCGGCCTGGCGCTCACCGCGCTGGCGGCGCAGGCGGTGCGTACGCGACCCGCTCTGCGCACGGCGTTGCTGCTGCTCGGCGTATTCGGTGCGACGCTGTTCTATGGCGACAGCGTGATCACGCCGGCCATCTCGGTCCTCGGCGCGGTCGAGGGGCTGCAGGTCCTGGCGCCATCGCTGCAGCCTTTCGTCGTGCCGATCACGGTGGTGATCGTGACCGGCCTGTTCCTGGTCCAGCGGCTGGGCACGGCCGTGGTGGGCCGCTACTTCGGGCCGATCATCGTCCTGTGGTTCGTCACGCTGGGTGCCACCGGAGTGATGCATATCGCGGAGCAGCCGGCCATCCTCGCCGCGCTGAACCCCCTGCACGCCTGGGAGTTCCTCAGCGAGCGAGGCTGGAAGCTGTTCGCAGCCGTCGGTGCCATCGTGCTGGCGCTGACGGGCGCCGAGGCCCTCTATGCCGACATGGGTCACTTCGGCCGACGACCGATCCAGCTGGCGTGGGCCGGGCTCGTGCTGCCCGCGCTGGCGCTGAACTACATGGGCCAGGGTGCGCTGCTGATCGGTGACCCATCGGCCATCGAGAACCCGTTCTTCCGGATGTTTCCCGAGGCCTGGCTGCTGCCGGCGGTGATGCTCGCCACCCTGGCCGCCATCATCGCTTCGCAGGCCGTCATTTCCGGGGCTTACTCGATGACCAAGCAGGCCGTCCAGCTCGGCTTCCTGCCACGCATGTCGGTGCTGTACACCTCGGCGCGCGAATCGGGCCAGATCTACATGCCGGCGGTCAACTGGGCGCTGCTCGCCGGCGTGCTGGCCGCGGTGCTGTATTTCGGAAGTTCCTCGGCACTGGCTGGTGCCTACGGCATCGCCGTCACGCTGACGATGATGATCACCACGGTGCTGACCTATTTCGTGATCCGCAAGGGCTGGCACCTTCCGGGGTCGGTGGCCGTCGGCGCCACCGCCTTCTTCCTGGCCATCGATGCCCTGCTGGTCGCCGGGTGCGCCATCAAGTTCCTGGACGGCGGCTGGTTCCCGCTGGCTCTCGCGTTGCTGCTGTTCGGGACCATGAGCACCTGGTCGCGCGGGCGCGAACTGCTGATGAACACCATCCGTCGCAACGGTTTGGCACTGCAGCCCTTCATCGACAGCCTGGACCCCAAAGGCATTCACCGCGCCGAGCGGACTGCGGTGTATCCGGTCGCCGATCCCTCCACCGTGCCGCAGGCGTTGCTGCACAACCTCAAGCACAACCAGGTGCTGCACGAGCGCAACGTGATCCTGACGGTCGTGTTCCGCGAAGTGCCCTGGGTGGCGATGTCGGAACGGCTGGAGGTGGCGTCACTTGGCCATGGGTTCTGGCGCGTGACGCTGCATTTCGGCTTCATGCAGACACCGGACGTTCCCCGGGCCCTGACATTGGCCGAGTCACACGGACTGCGCATCCCGGCGTTCGAGACCAGCTTCTTCCTCAGCCGTGAGACGGTGGTGCCGACTCCCGGAGGCGGCATGGCCAACTGGCGCGAGCGCCTGTTCTCGGCCATGAGCCGCAACGCCGGCGGCGTGGTCGAATTCTTCAGGCTGCCCGGGAATGCAGTGGTGGAGCTGGGCAGCCGTGTCGAGATCTGAACTTCACGCGCAAGGCGTCAAGCGGCCCGGTCTGCCGTCGTCCAGCTGGCCATGGCGGCGGGCCGCTCGGGCCCCGGTGCATCGATCCTGTATATTCGTTTTGGTTGATTTGGATCAATTGTCCATTTGCTGGTTTTTTATGGGTTCGTCACGTCGATGCGTGAGAACTCGCTGCATCGATGCCGTATCAAATTCATTGGGAAGACCGAGGGGTCGTCTTCAAGTACCTGGGGCACGCCAGCGACGCGGACATTGCCGCGGCCACGCGCTGCGTGCAGGCGGATGCGCGCTACGACAGCCTGCTGTACGCGCTTCATGACTTCCTCGCAAGCGAGAGTTTCACTTTCTCGCAAGCGGCCATGGAGGAACTGGCCGCGGTCAACGCAGCTGCGGCCCGGTCGCTGCGCGCCGGCAAGCTGGCGATTGCCGTCATGACCGAAATGGAGGAGGTCGTGGCCGCGATTCACGCCTACGTCGCTTCCGGACTCAGCGCCCACGATTTCCGCATCTTCAAGTCGGTCGATCCCGCACGTGCCTGGCTGAAAGGCATGAC
>ENA-UOWO01002972-UOWO01002972.1-activated-sludge-metagenome-genome-assembly--contig:-NODE-2972-length-20228-cov-8.897090_pt1 | contig 20228 bp, 23 predicted proteins | sample MGYA00238148_ERZ761564 | MGnify/ENA primary metagenome ERZ761564 (study PRJEB28885, sample SAMN05720194) | activated sludge metagenome | isolation source: Anaerobic digester | place: USA... | reverse complement strand
ATTCAGCGGAATCCAATCACGTTCAACGCGTGTGGCTCGGTGCATTTTCAATGCATGCTACGTTCCCCATCACCGCTCGTCCCGACTTACGTCGGGAGGAGCGGGACAAGGAACAGATGGTGGCGGGTGGGGCGCCTACAGGATGTACTTCGAGAGATCTTTGTCGCCGGCCATTTTGCCGATCTTTTCGCGGACGTAATCGCCGGTGATCGAGAAGGTTTCGCCGTTGCGGTCGGAGGCGGTGAAGCTGATTTCATCGAGGACGCGTTCGATGACGGTGTGGAGGCGACGGGCGCCGATGTTTTCGACGCTTTCATTCACCTGCACCGCGATGTCGGCGATCGCATCAATGGCGTCGGGAGCGAAGGTGAGATCGACGCCTTCGGTTTTCATCAGGGCGATGTATTGCGTGATGAGGTTGGCTTCCGGCTCGGTCAGGATACGGCGGAAATCGTCGCGCGAGAGGGCTTTCAGCTCAACGCGGATCGGCAGGCGGCCCTGCAGTTCGGGCAGTAGATCCGACGGCTTGGCGACGTGGAAGGCGCCGGAGGCGATGAAGAGGATGTAGTCTGTCTTCACCGGGCCGTGCTTGGTTGAAACGGTTGTGCCTTCGATGAGGGGGAGCAGATCGCGCTGCACGCCTTCGCGCGATACGTCTGCGCCGGCGCGTTCGGAGCGCGAGGCGATTTTATCAATCTCGTCGAGGAAGACGATGCCGTCTTCTTCCGTCACGCGCAGGGCTTCGCGGGTGATCGCTTCGTTGTCGAGGAGCTTGTCGGCTTCTTCCTGGACGAGCGGCTTGTGCGCTTCTTTCACTGTCGTGCGCACGCGCTTGGTGCGGCCGCCGAAGGATTTGGAGAGAAGGTCCGACAGGTTGACCATACCGATGCCGGAGCCGGGCTGGCCCGGGATATCGAGGCCGCCGAGGGGCGAGGCGTTGTCGGCGACGTCGACTTCGATTTCCTTGTCGTCGAGATGCCCTGCCCTGAGCTTGGTGCGGAAGCTTTCGCGCGTGGACGGTTGCGCCGTAGCGCCGACGAGCGCGTCGAGCACGCGCTGTTCGGCGGCGGCTTCGGCTTTCAGCATGACGTCCTTGCGGCGACGTTCGCGGACCATGGAGATCGAGATTTCGACGAGGTCACGGATGATTTGTTCGACGTCGCGACCGACATAACCGACTTCGGTGAACTTGGTCGCTTCGACCTTGAGGAAGGGCGCTTTCGCAAGCTTGGCCAGGCGGCGCGAGATTTCGGTTTTGCCGACGCCGGTGGGGCCGATCATCAGGATGTTCTTGGGCGTGACTTCCTCGCGCAGGGCCTCGGTGAGCTGCTTGCGGCGCCAGCGATTGCGCAGGGCGAGCGCTACGGCGCGCTTGGCGTCGGGCTGGCCAACGATGAAGCGGTCGAGTTCTGAAACGATTTCGCGGGGGGTGAATTCGGACATGATCGCCTAGAGCTAGGGACGCTGGAAGGGTTTCGCTAGCTCATGCGTGGATATGTCAGCAAGACAGAACTTACCGTTCTCCAGCCCCCCACACCCTACCCTCTCCCCACAAGGGGGAGAGGGGTGAGACAAGCAAGCCGTTACGCCGGTTCGGGCGGGAAGATGCGGCCAAGGGCTCCCTGTTGGGGGAAGACCTTGAGGATGGCGCGTCTTGCCGTGCGCCAGCCGCCGCCGAGAAGAACGATGGCGCCGCCGATGATGAGCGCGGTGAGCATCAGCGTGTTGACCCCGCCGCCGCCCAGTTCGTCGACCAGGAACCACAGCGAGGTGGCGAAGGTAACGAGGCCGGAGACGATGAGTGCGCGCCGGTTGAGGGCCAGCGACAGTAGCGCGAAGGCGACCAGCACGAGTAGCATCACGGTAGCATCGGTCATGCTGGCGGGAGCAAAGCCCGAACCGAGCAGCAGGCCGCGCATGCCGAGGATGATCTGCGGGGCTGCGGCCATGTGGAGCCAGAAGGCGCAATCGGACGCGCGGGTGGAGCGCGTCGGGTCCTTCATGTCGAAGGCGATGGCGGCGGCGAGCGTGCCGATGCCGACCGTGAGCATGGCGAAGCCGCTACCGACCTGACCGATGCCAGCGAGCTGGGCCACGGCGGTGTAGAAGAGGCCAGCGACGCCGCCTGCAAGCAGGAAGAGCGAGAACGGCAGGCGGAAGCGCCAGAAGATCGCTGCGGCCGCGAGAACGCCGCCGATGAAGCCGGCATAGCTCATGCTGAACAGGAGGTTGAACGGGTTCGAATAGGATTCGGACTGGTCGACCGGAGCGAACAGGCCGAGCGCGATTGCGGCGGCGGCCCAGACGATGATGCCCGACAGCGCCATGGACGGCAGGAGCAGGCGGCGCTTGCCACAGAAGTATTCAGCCAGCAGCCATGCGCCGACGAGCACCGGGATGGGCGTCAGGATGACGACCAGCTTCATGGTGTTGGCGAGCGCTGTCGCTTCAGCAATGCTGGTGGGGTCGATCAGCCGCGGGCCGACGACGTTGAAAACGGAAATGCCCGACAGGAAGCCGAGGCCTACCATCAGGATCACGATGCCGATGGTGAGGAAGACGTCGTTGAAGTTCGAGAGGAAGCGCAGGTTTTCCGGGTCGAGCATGCGATCCGGATCGTTGCGGGCTCTCAGAAAAGCTTCGAGGCGCTTGGCGCCGTCGTCGCTCAACGCGCCGGCTTCAACCGCTGCGCGTATGTCTGTCTTGTCAAACATCCAGTGTCTCCAGGACGAAGTTGCTGTTTGTGTACACGCAGACTTCAGCCGCGATCGTCATCGCTTTGCGTGCGATCTTTTCGGCGTCGTCTTCGTACTCATACAGCGCTCGTGCGGCGGACAGCGCATAGTTGCCCCCTGAACCAATGGCCGCGATAGGAAACTCCGGCTCAAGCACGTCGCCCCTGCCCGTGATGACGAGCAGCGATGTCGCGTCGCCCACGATGATGAGCGCCTCGAGGTTGCGGAGGTATTTGTCAGTGCGCCAGTCTTTCGCGAGTTCCACGGCGGCGCGCTGAAGATTGCCGGGGAAGCGTTCGAGCTTTTGCTCAAGCCTTTCGAAGAGTGTGAAGGCGTCTGCGGTCGCTCCGGCGAAGCCTGCGATAATCTCACCTTTATCGCCGATGCGCCGGACCTTGCGGGCATTGCCCTTCATGACCGTCTGCCCCATCGACACCTGACCATCGCCCATGACGACGAGCTTGCGCCCCTTCTTCACGGCGAGAATGGTGGTGGAGTGCCAAGTGGGTTCGGACGACATGCGGGTAACTTCCTGACCGTTGAGCAGTCTATGTCGTGCGGTCCGCGCCAACAAGCAAATTTATCGACTTTCGATATGCATCTTGCCTGAAATGTGGTGGTCGCATCGGGGGAGCGGGCTAAATAGTCGTTAGAAGTCAGGAGACTGGTTAGCGATGCGGTTGGGCGTACAGGCGGTCTGGGTGGCCGGGGTGACAGGTCTGGCGCTGTTTCTTCCGGCTTGCGGGGAGAAAACCGAGACGGCTGGCGCCCCTGCTGCGGGCGAAACGCCAGCGGTGGCGGCGGCTTCGGCGCCGGATGCGATCGCGGCGATGAAGGCGGTTTTCCCGGAGGCGAATGCGAAGGGCGAAGTGCCGATTGCAGCGGCGGGCGACAACCTAGCGCGCATCGAGCGACCGGTGACGGTGATCGCGGGGACAAGCGGCAAGAGCTATCTGGTGACGGCGAAGGAGCAGACCGACGTGTGTCACGCCTGTTCAGCGTCGATCTCGGTCTACTACCTGACAGGGTCGGGTGGATCGCTGTCGGTCGCATCCGGGCATCCTGATCTCTATGAGTCAGGTGGATGGGGACAGGCGGGCGATATCGCGGCGCTTGCCCTGCCCCGCAATGGCGGCATCGGGATGACGGATGAGTCCGGCTTCACGGCGCAGGGCTGCACGGTGGTGAATGTGTCGGCCTACCGGTTCGATGATGCGGGGCCGAAGAAGATCCTGGATCGCGCGCCGCTGGCTTATTCGATGGATGCGGCCGACATCGGGGGCAAGATCATCAAGCCGTTCACGGCGGATGCGGATTTCGCCGTGAACTATACGGGCAACGCTTCAAGCGTGCCGGTCGATACGACGGTGACGTGGCAGATGCAGAACGGCGTGCTGGTGCAGAACTCCGGCCGCATACCGGATGCGGTTGCGCAGGGGTGCTGAACGCAGGGTGCATCCTGATGCACCATACCGACGTCAGACGCTGGCGGTGCATTTCCGCTGCGCTTCAATGCACCCTACGCCGCGAAGCGATCCGCGGGTCTGGGACGATAACTACGAACGAAGGCGTCGAATTCGTCGGCGGGGAGCGGGGGCGAGTAGTAGTAGCCCTGCCCGATCGTGCAGGCGCGGCGGAGCAGGAAGTCGGCCTGTTCTTTTGTCTCGACGCCTTCGGCGACGGTTTCCTGACCGAGCGCTTCGGCCATCGCCAGAATCATCTCGACGATCGCAGGCGCGTGCGGGTCAGTTGAAAGCGCGCGAACGAATTGCTGGTCGATCTTGAAGACGTCGAACGGCAGACGCGTGATGGCGCTGAAGTTTGAATGGCCCGTGCCGAAATCGTCGATGGCGAGGCGTACGCCGCGATTGCGGAGCGGCCACATGATGCGCGCGACGCGATCGGCGTCAGCGACAGCGGCGCTTTCGGTGATCTCGAGTTCGAGCAGTTCGGGCGGCAGGCCGGAATCATCCAGCGCCTGATAGACGGAATTGACGAAGTCAGGATCGTCGAACTGGTGCGGCGAGATGTTGACCGCGATGGACGAGATGATGCCCTTGCGGTTCCAGCCGGCAGCGGCGAAGCAGGCGTCGCGCATGACGCTTTTGCCAAGCGTGTGAATGACGCCGAGTTCTTCTGCGATCGGGATGAACTGACCCGGCGAGACGATCGCACCATCCGGGCGGCGCCAGCGTGCGAGGGCTTCTGCACCAACGAGTTCGCCGGTTTCTAGCTTCACCTTCGGCTGGAACACGGCGACGAACTCGCCACGCTCAAGGCCTTCGCGGATTTCCTCTTCGAGGCGTAATTTGGCATGCGCGCGGGAGAGCAGCGATTGGCTGAAGAAGGCGCGGCGTGGGCCTGCGCCACTCTTGGCTTCCTTGAGTGCGACTTCGGCGAGCTTCAGCAGGTCAAAGCTTGTTTGCGCATCGTCGGGTGCGCGTGAGACGCCGAAAGACGCCGTGACGCGGACATGATGATCGTCGATCGACATGGTCTCGGCAACGGCTTTCTCCGCTGCGATCAGAAAGTCTGCGACGGTTTGCTGATCGGCATCGAGAATGAGGATGCCGAACTGGTCTGCGCCGATGCGGCCAACGAAGAAGGACGCGATCGAAGACTGCGAAGCGGTTGCGCGCAGACGTTCGGCGACGCCGGCAAGCGCCATATCGGCCGCGCGTGGACCATAGGTGACGTTGACTTGCCGGAAGCGGTCGAGATCGCAGATCACGAGCGAGAGCGCCTGCCCGCCCGCGACGCTGGCATCGAGCTTCGAGACGAAGCGCAGGCGGTTCGGCAGGCGCGTGACTGGATCGGTGTAGGCCATCGTCAGAGCGCGGCGCATGGCGGCTTCGGAACGTTCGTGTACTTCGTCGATGGCGGTGAGCAGAGGCTTGAGCAGACGGTCTTCCGATTGATCCGCCAGCTTGGACTTGTCCTTGGGATCGCGGCTGCGGATGGCGCGTTCCAGGTCTGTGACCGGCTTCAGCGCGCGGCGGGCGATGGGCAGCAGGAAAGGCGCGAGTACGGTTAGCGCCAGTACAAGCACGATGGCATTGAGAGCGACGATGGCGAGCCAGATGTTGATCGCGGGGCGCGGGGCGAACGAGAACACGGCGTAACCCACCACCCGATCGCTGCCGATCGGGCGGGCGGCATAGACCCGATTGCCCATGTTGAGGATGCCATTGTGCTCAGCCGCCAGAACCTTGAGATCGGCGAGAGCCGGCAAAGGGTCGGCGGCGCCATCGCTGGCGACGCGTTTCCAGTTCGCGTCGAGCACTACTGATTGGCCGCCGGGCAACCCGTTGGATAAAGCGTCGACCAGCTCGCCGATCTCGTCCCAGTGACCTGCTTTCGCATGGAGGGTGGCGACGTCGGTCAGAAGATTGACGCCGCTGCTGACGGCGATGGCCTGCTGCAGGCGGATTTCGTTTTGCGCCATGATCGGCGTTGCGATCCATTGGGCCAGGGTCGCGACAATAGCGGCGCCGAGGCCGATCGCCGCGACGCGGCAGGCAAGACCGAAACGGCGTCTGGCCGGACGCCTGGCGCCAGATTCACCTGCGGACCCCGCCGTAATCGCCCGCTCGCTGGTCTGCTTGGGCGATTTCACTTTGGCAGCTTTCACTTTGGCAGCTTTCGGGGGCATTTGCCTGCGGTCTGGACGGGAATCCGGTGGCGTTCGTGCGGGTCAGGGCCTAAATGCCCCCTCGCATTCAGGATTCCTCGACCGTTCGCGGGTAAAGCTAGGTTCGGGAAGCGAACGTACAGTTAATACCGGAGGCCCGCCCATGGCGGACAAAGCACGCAAAGCCGAAGTGGTCCGCGAGACCAAGGAGACCTCGATCAAGGTTTCCGTGGACGTGGATGGCTCTGGAAAATCAAAGATTTCCACCGGCGTGGGCTTCTTCGACCACATGCTGGAAAGCTTCGCCAAGCACTCCGCCATGGACATTAACGTGGAGGCCAAAGGTGACCTTCACATCGACCAGCACCACACGATGGAAGACGTCGGCATCGTGCTGGGCCAGGCTTTCAAGGAAGCGGTTGGCGGCTATTCGGGCGTGATCCGCTTCGGTCACGCTTATGTGCCGATGGACGAGACCCTGGTTCGCGCCTCGGTTGACCTGTGCAACCGGCCCTACCTGATCTGGAAGGTGAGCTTCACCCGGGACAAGGTCGGCGTCGTCGACACCGAGCTGTTCAAGGAGTTCTTCCACGCGTTCGCGATGAATGCCGGCGTGTGCCTGCACCTTGAGCTGCTGTACGGCGAAAACTCGCACCACATTGCCGAAGCCAGCTTCAAGTCGCTGGCGCGGGCGCTGCGGGCGGCGGCCGTGGTCGATGACCGGCTGAAGGGCCAGGTCGCGAGCACCAAGGGCAGCCTCTAGCAGGATGACAGGCCGGGGATTGGCGGCTAAAGCCGGTGCCCATGACCCGTCTCGCCATCATCGATTACGGCTCGGGCAATGTCCGGTCGGTTCAGCGTGCGCTGGAAGCGGCGGCGAACCATTTTGAAATTCCCCTCACCGTCGCCCTGACCGACGATCCGGACCGTATCCGGCAGGCGGATCGCATCGTGTTGCCGGGCGTGGGCCACTTCGCCGATTGCGCGGCAGGGCTTGCAGCGCGGACGGGCGTTACCGAGGCGCTGAACGAGGCCGTGTTCCGCAGCCGGCGACCTTTCCTTGGCGTTTGCGTTGGCATGCAGCTGATGGCGGACGTTGGCCGCGAGGATGTGGAGACGCGCGGGCTAGGCTGGATTCCCGGCGCGGTCGAGCGCATCAAGCCGAAAGGTGCTGACGGCGCTGATCTGCCCGTGCCGCACATGGGCTGGAATGTGCTGACGGATCTCAAGCCGCATCCGGTACTGACGGGGCTCAAGGCGGACCCGCACGTTTATTTCGTCCACTCCTACGCCATCAGGGCCGAGCACAGCGCCCATGTGGCGGCGCGTTGCGATTACGGCGGAAAGTTCACGGCGGCTGTGGCGCGGGACAATCTGTTCGGCACGCAGTTTCACCCGGAGAAAAGCCAGCAGGCGGGGCAGACCATTCTCGCCAACTTCCTGCGCTGGAAGCCATGACGGCGTCATGACGGGCGGCTGACGCGATCTTTGGATGCCGGGCGCGTTGACAAGACTTGCGTTCATGGGCCCATGGGGGCCTTCTCCAAAACGCCCCTGTACGGCGAAAGAACAATGAAGCTCTATCCAGCCATCGACCTCAAGGACGGCGTGTGTGTCCGTCTGCTGCGCGGCGAGATGACGACCGCGACCTCGTTCAATGATGATCCGGCCGACCAGGCTCTGCGTTTCTCCGCAATGGGATTCGAGGCGCTGCATGTCGTCGATCTCAATGGGGCCTTTGAAGGCCATTCGGTGAACCACAACGCGGTGTCGTCGATCATCGACGTGATGCGCGCGCCGGTGCAGCTCGGTGGCGGTATTCGCGATATGGAAGGTGTCGAGCGCTGGCTGGATGCAGGCATCAGCCGCGTGATCCTCGGCACGGCGGCCGTGCGCAATCCGGAGTTCGTGAAGGAAGCCGCGAAGGCGTTTCCGAACCATGTCGCCGTCGGCATCGATGCGCGTGACGGCAAGGTCGCGGTACAAGGCTGGGCCGAGACCACGGACATGGAGGCGGTCGAACTGGCGAAAGCATTCGAAGGTTGTGGCGTTGCGGCGATCATCGTCACCGACATTGCACGCGATGGCCTGAAGACCGGCGTGAACATCGATCTGACCGGCGCACTGGCGGATGCGGTGTCGATCCCGATCATCGCGTCGGGCGGGCTGAAGAGCGTTGGCGATATCACGGCGCTTCGACAGCGTGCGGGCACGCCGATCGCGGGCGCGATCCTTGGGCGTGCGCTCTACGATGGCGACATCGATCCGACTGACGCGCTACTGGCCGCGCGCTAGGCCTTATCCAGACACCTCAATTGTTTGCGGGCGTGCGACGTGCTATGCGCGTTGCGTGTTCAATTGCTGCGGACCATCCGCAGCCTGAAGCCGGAAAGGGAGACGCAGAAGATGCAACACGCTCATCGCACGACAGCTCGTCTTTCATTCAAAGCTTCAGGATCACATGAACATAGCAAGATGGCTGGCGCGCGCCGCTAGCCTCGCTGGCCGATTGCGTCGCGGCCGATTGCGACGCAAGGCGGATCAATCACCGGCTACCGACAACGCTCAACTTGATCGCAAGCGTGCGAAGCGCTCGCTTGCAACGCGACTGTCCCCTCACCTGCGCCGGGATATTGGTGCGGACGATGGGTAACCTCATCGGGGCATTCGCTGGCGCGTAGCACTTCCTCCTGACATCGTCCGCCCATCATGAGGTGGGCGGCGGTGGCAGTTTGGCTGTTTACCGGGGCTGTTGCGGGCGCAACGGCTCTCGGACAGCTGGACCGCCTCGACGTGGAAGGCAGGCTGGGCTGGGCCTTTGACCTGTTCGCGCACTGGCCGCGGCAGCTTTTTCTTGCAGCCCTTGTCGCCGCGATGGCGGCGGGAGCGATGCGGATGATGCGGCCAGCAGCGATGGCGGCCCTGGTCGCCGCGTTCAACGCTGCCGTCGTGCTTAACACCAACGGTTTCGCCTTGCCGGAGCAGGCGCCGCAAGCATCAAGGCAGCTGCGCGTTGTCAGCGCGAACGTACATCGCTCTCCCGACGCGCTTCTGGCGGTGGCAAAGCTGGCGCAGGAATACCGGGCAGATGTCGTCTCCATTTACGAGGCGCCGGACGCTCTGAAAGAAGCGGATCTTGGACAGCTGTTCACTGGCATGTCGCTGACCGTGATGCCGTCGCAGACGGACGGTGGCTACGAAATATCGAAGCGCTCACTGATCGCCGCGCGTGCGGGAGCGCGTGACCAGGTTCACGTCACCTATTTCGAACATAGCAATGGCGTGATCATGCGGCTGCCGTTCGAAGGGGTGCAGATCGTGACCACGCACCCGCCCTCGCCCGGACGGCCGCAATACGCCTACGACCGGAACCGGCAATTGCCGCGCACGGCTGATAACCTCAACAGGGATCAGCCGTTCATCATCATGGGCGACATGAACACGACGCCCTGGGGGAATATCTACTCAAGCGTTCCCGGCACGCGGGCGGGCGATCCCCGGTTCGATGGAACGTTTCCGGCGATCGCCGGGCCGCTGGGCCTGCCCATCGACCATATCAAGTTCGGCGGCGGGCTGGTGCTCACGGATTACCGCGTGGGACCAAATACCGGGTCGGACCATCTGCCCCTGTTCGCCACCTTTGCCGCGCCGGACAATTGACCTGCGCCCGCCCCCGCGCGAGTAGAAGCCATGCTCAAGGTTAGGGTTATACCGTGTCTGGACGTGAAGGATGGGCGCACCGTGAAGGGCGTCAACTTCGTCGACCTGCGCGATGCGGGCGACCCGGTGGCGCTGGCCCGCGCCTATGACGCGCAGGGCGCCGACGAACTGACCTTCCTGGACATTACAGCAAGCCACGAGAAGCGCGGTACGATGATCGACGTGGTGGAGCGCACGGCCGATGCCTGCTTCATGCCGCTGACGGTTGGCGGCGGCGTGCGGACGCCGGACGACATGGTGGCGATGCTGAAGGCGGGCGCCGACAAGGTAGCGATCAATACCGCCGCCGTTCTCGATCCGAACATCATCAAGGCATGTGCGCGCAAGGTTGGCGCGCAGGCTGTGGTGATGGCGCTGGATGTGAAGCGCGTGGGCGACGTCAATTCTGCGCCTGGCTGGGAAGTGTTCACGCATGGCGGGCGCAACCCGACCGGACTTGATGCGATCCAGTTTGCCAAGCGCGTGGCAGAACTTGGCGCGGGTGAAATCCTGCTGACGTCTATGGATCGCGATGGCGCCAAGACGGGTTACGATATCGAACTTCTGCGGGCTGTGCGTGATGTGGTGCGCGTGCCGATCGTGGCGTCTGGCGGGGCCGGCAATGTGCAGCATATGGCGGATGCGGTGATCAAGGGCGGCGCGGATGCTGTGCTGGCTGCGTCGATCTTCCACTTCGGCGAAGCGACCGTTGCCGACGCCAAGCGTGCGATCGCGGATGCTGGCGCGCCTGTACGCATGATCGAACCGGCCTGAGGGAGAATGACGATGCAGCATGATCCGCTGGGTTCTGCAGCTTTCCTCGGCGAAGTGCTGGGCGAACTCGCGAAGACAATCGATGATCGCGCGGGCGCCGATCCGACATCGTCGTGGACGGCGAAGCTGCTGATGGGCGGGCCCGCCCTGACCGCCAAGAAGCTGGGCGAGGAAGGCGTGGAAGCCGCGCTTGCTGTCGCCTCGCAGGACGACAAGGCGGTGGCTTCGGAAGCGGCTGACCTTGTTTATCACTTGCTGGTCGCGTTGCGCTCACGTGGCGTGCCGCTGGATACGGTGGCGAAGGCGCTGGAAGCGCGTCAGGGCAAATCAGGCATCGACGAGAAAGCCTCGCGCGGCTGATCGCTGCCGGGGTTCAATCTGGGGAGTGGGACGATGGGCGAGTTTTCTGAACGCATTGCGGAGCTGGACAAACATTCGCGCGAACTGGCGCAGCTTGCTCCCGACGCGATCAAGGCCTTCGGCGGACTGAGCCGCGAGGCGCAGAAGGCCGGCGCGGTGGATCACAAGACGAAGGAGCTGATCGCGCTGGCGATTGGCGTGGCCACGCGTTGCGATGGCTGCATCGCGTATCATGCGCGGAATTCGGTGCGGGCCGGGGCGACGCGCCAGGAAGTAGCCGAGACGCTTGCTGTTGCGGTGCAGATGGGCGGCGGGCCGAGCATGGTGTATTCGGCCGACGCGTTGCGCGCCTATGACGAGTTCGTCGCCGCTGCCGAGGCGAAGGCCGCTACCGCTTCGACCTGAGGAACAGGTAGACCGCGCCTGCCCCGCCATGTCTCGGGTGTGCGGTCGCGTAGCCGGCGATGAAGGGGCGGAGATCGGGGTCGGCGATCCAGTCGAACAGGCGGGCGCGCAGAACGCCCGTGCCGAGCCTGCCCTTGCCGGTGATGATCAGGACGCAACGTGCGCCGAGGGCTGCTTGCCGGAAGATGAAATCGACCACTTCGCGGTGGGCCGTGTCCTGCGTGTGGCCGTGCAGGTCGATGCGGGCGTCGATCTCGTTCTGGCCGCGGCGGATGCGGCGCTGGCCGGAGAGATCTTCAGGCGGACTGGGCTTGCGCGGCGACGGCCGGACATTGTCCCCTGCTCGCGGCGGATCGGCGGGCGTCGGGGTGTAATGGGTCTGAGGTTCAGGCTCGTGTTCTGCTTCGACGACACGACCCGGCGACAGCCGCACGGTGCGCGCGACGCGCGACCACAGCTTGCGTTCGTCAGGGGTGAGCCGGCGTGTCATCAGATGCTGGATAACACACCGCGGCTGGATCAGCTCGCGGTCTCGACCTCATCCAGCAGCCAGTTCGGGTCCTGGCTGTTCAGCGAGCGCTTGAACGTCCAGATTTCCTTGGCCTGGCGCAGATTGTCGCCGTCGCTGAGCTCGCTTTCGAACGAGACCATGACGCGGGCCATTTTCACGTCGTCGACCGAAGCCTCGACGATCCGGGCCTGACGCAGGCGAACCAGACGCATCGGCTCCGTTCCGGCAGCCTCACGTTCGGCAATCGCGGCCGTGTAGACCTCCATGACGTCGTCATCGACGAGCGATTTGAGCGTGTCGCGGTCGCCATCGGCGAAGGCGCCGACAGTCATCTCGTAGGCGCGACGAGCGCCCTTAACGAAATCGTCGGGCGCGAAATTCGTATCAACCGCCGCGATGGCTTCCATTCCAGCAGCAGCCGGGCCGGTGAACGCAGGACGGATGCGCGGGCGATCTTCACCCTCGACAGCGGTGTCTTCGTCATTCTGCGGGGCACGGGCCGGAGCCTCGCGATAACGACGCGCAGGAGGTTCAGCCCCGGTTTTCTGGCCGAGGACCGCGTATAGGCGCGAAATCACGAAAACCGCGATTGCCGCCAGGATGATCAGATCAATACTCAAAAGTGACCTTCAGGCAGTTCGTGGGAAAAAGGCACACGCCTTGCTCCTCACTGACCAATATAGACACAAAAGTCTCCGAGTCAGCCCGTTGTTGCGGGCGTCGCGGGAGCGTGATAGCCGCGCTTCCTTCTGTATATGCTAGTTCCGGACCTGAATTCACATGACCGACGCACCTGCCCAGGACCCGAACCAGCCTGCGGCCCCCGCTGGACCGCCGTCAATTCGCGTACTGGCTCAGTACGTTAAGGATCTTTCGTTCGAAAACCCCGGCCTGTTCAATGGCCAACAGGGCAATTCGGCCCCCGAAATCGAGCTCGGGATCGATGTTAAGGTCGAACCGGGCCCGCCGGCCGAAGCCATTTTCTCGGTTGAGCTGCGTCTTTCTGCCCGCGCCAAGCGCCAGGATAGCGTCGTTTTCATCTGCGAGCTGGTCTACGCAGGCGTCGTGCAGCTGCTGGACGCCCGCCGCGAAGACGTCGAGCCGATGCTGCTGATCGAGTGCCCGCGCCTGCTCTTCCCGTTCGCGCGCCGGATCATTGCCGATATCACGCGTGAAGGCGGTCACCCGCCGCTGATGATCGACCCGATCGATTTCGTCGGCCTGTATCGCCAGCAGCGCCAGCGCGCGGAAGCCGAAGCAGCTGCAGCCCAACAGCCGCAATAAGCTTCGGGCGTAGCCGATTTCGGCTAGGCGAATTTCTTCCAGATAGCGACATCGCCCATGCCGCCGATGAAGGCCTGGTGTTCAGCCAGTTCTTCCGGCGTGATGCGGGGCGGAAGCGGTGTCGGGCGCTGGCGGCGTGGCGCCTGGATCGCGGCGGCCCCTCCCCCGTTCGAGCTTGCGAAGTCGAAGGCGCGTTCGCGCCCGCCGCGCAGTTCGAGATACGCCATCGCCAGCAGCTGCGCATCGAGCAGCGCGCCGTGCAGCACCCGGTTCTCGATCGAGATGCTGAAGCGTTTGCACACCGCATCGAGCGATGCGGGCGCGCCGGGCCGGTGCTCGCGCGCCAGCACCAGCGTGTCGATGAAGCGTTCTTTCGGCAACTCCGCGCGGCCGAGGCGGCGGAGTTCGGCGTTGAGGAAGCCGCGGTCGAATTCGGCGTTGTGCGCGACGATCGGGTCATCGCCGAAGAAGGCCATCAGCGCGTCGACGACGCTGGGATGCTCGAAAGGCGTCTTGTCACGCAGCGTTTCGTTGGTGATGCCGGTGATGCGGACGGTCGCGTCGGAAACCGGACGGCCGGGATTGATGTAGATCTGGAATTCACGGCCCGTCGGCAGGTAGTTCACCAGCTCGATGCAGCCGACCTCTACGATGCGGTCGGCCTGCTTGGGGTCGGGGTGATCGGGGTTGAGCCCAGTGGTTTCAGTATCGAAGACGACTTCCCGCATGTTTCGTCCTGTTCCGTAGCCAGCCGAATCCGCGTGCGCAGCGTTTCGATGATCTCGTCGATCTGCGCCTCGGCATAGGGGAAGCCAAAGCCGGTGTTGATGACGAAATCCGCCCGCGCCCGCTTGACCGAATCGGGCGTCTGCCGGGCCAATATCGCCTCGAACTGCTCCTCCGTCATCTGCCCGCGGGCCATGACGCGCTGCCTTTGCACCTCGGGAGGCGCTGTAACCACAGCTATTACATCAGCCCGCTTGTCGCCGCCGGTTTCGAACAGCAGCGGAATGTCGAGCACGATAATATCGTGCCCCTCCGCTTCGGCCTTGGCGAGGAAGGCTCTCTGCGTGCCGCCGACGATGGGGTGCACGATGCTTTCGAGTTTTTTCATCGCGTCGGGGTTCTTCGCGACCTTCTCGCGCAGCTTGGCGCGATCAACGCTGCCGTCAGCTCCGACGACGCCCGGGAAAGCCCACTCGATCGGCGCAACCGCTTCGCCACCCGCCGCGTAAGCCGCGTGTACAGCAGCGTCTGCGTCGTAAACGGGGATGCCGCGCGCAGCGAACAGCGCCGCCGTGGCCGACTTGCCCATACCGATTGAGCCTGTGAGTGCGAGCTTGATCATGTGCGCGCCGCTACTGCTTCCCGGCAGGCTTTCAGCGCCCCCGCCTCGTCCGGGGAAATCCCGAACCAGATGCGGAAGGCGGCGGCAGCCTGTCCGACCAACATGGGTAAGCCATCATGCGGCGTCCAGCCGGACTTGGCAGCGACGTCGAGGATTTGCGCAGCAGCCTTGCCATAGGAAAGATCGAGGAAGGGGCGCCCCCTGCCCGCGGGCAAATCCGGCAGACTGCCGCCGGCATGGCCGAGGCTGGCGGAGTTCACCACCACGTCGGCCGTCTCTGCGAAGGCTGCAAGCTGGCTCAATTCCCCCGTCTCCGCTCCAGGCGCGAGATCAGCCGCTAGCGCTTGCGCGTTTGCGACCGACCGGTTGACGATCACAAGTCTTGCGCCCGTTGCGGCGAGGCTCGCGACAGCGGCGCGCGCGGCGCCGCCAGCTCCGATCATCACGACCTTCAAGCTAGCACGGCTTCCACCCAAAGCAGCGGTCAAAGCGTCTGAAAATCCTGCAACATCCGTGTTGTAGGCCGTCCAGTTGGAACCGTTCTCGCGCGCCAGCGTGTTAGCCGCGCCGATCGCACGCGCTTCGGGCGTTGCATTAACCGCGGCTTCCAGCGCGGCCATCTTGTGCGGCAGCGTTACGTTGAGGCCGGCGTAGTTGGCGGCGAGTGCGCGGATGTCCGCCGCGGCGTTGGCCGATTGCAGGTGGATCGCGGCATAGTGCGCATCGAGTCCCGCCTCCGCGATCCAGCGATTGTGGATCAGCGGCGACAGCGAGTGCGAGACCGGATCGCCGACGACAGCGAAGAGCTTCCTGCTCATGCCGGGATCGTCCCGCGATCGCGCAGCCATTGCAGCAATGGAAGCAGCGGCATGCCGAGGATGGAGAAGTAGTCGCCCTCGATCCGGTCGAACAGCAACGCGCCCCTGCCCTCGACCTGATAACAGCCGACGCTTTCAAAGGCGGCATCGCCGATGGCGTCGAGATAATCTTCGAGGAAGGCGTCGGAGAAATTGCGGACGCGCAGGCGCGGTTGCGAGAGATGACGCCAAACCGGCGCGCCATCGACACAGGCGACAATTGCGGACTGAAGGATGTGGGTCTTGCCGCGCAGACGGCGAAGGATTTCGGCGGCTTCATCGCGGGTCGAGACCTTGTCGAGGCCGACGCCATCGAGATCGAGCATCTGGTCGCAGCCGAGAACGACGCCGCCATGCGAGATCGAAACCTTCAAGGCCTTGGTTTCAGCCAGCAAATCCGCCTGTTTTGCGACTGTTGCGCCTTCGGCCCGGAGCGCGTCTTTCAGCGCATCTTCGTCGACGCCCGAGCCGATCTGCTCGAATTGCAGGCCGACGGCTTTCAGCACGCTTGCGCGCGATTTGCTTTTCGAGGCGAGGATCAGGCGATGGGTAGGATCGTCAGGATGCAGGGCCATGTTCAACGCCCGTGTTCCTGGATGATGTTGAGGATGGCCGCAGCAGTTTCCTCGACCGAGCGGCGGCTGACATCGATCGTCGGCCATTTCATCCGCATGTAGAGCCGGTTCGCTTCCGTCACTTCCTGACGGACTGTCTCTTCATCTGCATAGGACGTGTCGGGCGTCTCGTTGAGCGACAGCAAGCGATGACGCCGGATCTGCACCAGCCGGTCAGGCGAAATCTTCAACCCGACGACGAGCGGCGCATCGGGGCCTGTGAGAATCTCCGGAACTTCAACGCCGGGCACGAGCGGAACGTTCGCAGCCTTCACGCCGCGATTGCCGAGATAGACGCATGTCGGCGTCTTCGATGTGCGTGAAACACCGACGAGAACAACGTCTGCTTCGCGCAGCTCATCCGTCTGTTGGCCGTCGTCATGCTGGAGCGCAAAGTTGATCGTCTCGATCCGCGCGAAATATTCTGCGTCCAGGTGATACTGGCCTGCGACCTTGTGCGCTGACTTGAGGCCGAGATACCGCGACAGCATGTTCACGGCGCCGTCGATCACCGGCAGGGTCGGCGAGCCAAGCTCGCGGCAACGCTCTTCCAGCTTCGCGCGCAGGTTCTCGTCGGAGACCGTGTAGAGCACGACGCCCGGCGCATTCTCGATTTCCTTGAGAACACGCTCGAGCTGCTTGGGACTGCGCACCAGGTAGTAGTTGTGTTCGAGCGGCGCGATGTTGTCGAACTGTGCACAGGCCGCGCGCATCACGGCATTGAGCGTTTCGCCCGTGGAATCCGATACAAGATGCACATTGAAGTAGGTCTCGAGGGTCATGTCGTGGCGATACGCGATCCCGGCCGGAGGTTTTGCACGTTGTTATCCATTACCCATGGGAGTGGATTGTGGACAAGCTTGAGGCGAACAAGCCCACACCACTCACTCACACGACGAGTCACAGGTGGAGAGCCTGAAGAAGACTCATGATTTTGGCGCCCATGAGTCACGGCTTTGGGACTCGACTCTCTTTAAGACATTGTTAACCAAGGTCTTAACGAGAGGTTAACCTGCGCTGCCCTGTCGGAACGTAGCAGGATTCTCGGTGAGCGGCTGTGTGGATGAGTTGGGGACAGCGCGTTGCACGCACTTATGAACCGACTAAACACCACCAAAGAATCTAAGATTCAGATTCAATATAAGAGAAGAGTCTTCTTCTCTTCTCTCTCCGACGCCGGGTGATGCTTGACCGATAGAAGATTGCTTAGAGTGCTTCAGGGCGAACGCGTTGATACCGTTCCCGTATGGATGATGCGGCAAGCCGGAAGGCATCTTCCCGAATATCGGGAGACCCGAGCCAAGGCGCGTGACTTCCTCGATTTCTGCTACACCCCTGCCCTTGCAGCGGAAGCAACGCTGCAGCCGGTTCGCCGCTATGGCATGGACGGCGCGATCCTGTTTGCGGACATCCTGCTCATCCTCGACGCGATGGGACGAAATGTTCGCTTCCTCGAAGGCGAAGGCCCGCGCGTCGATCCCGCAACGAAGGCTTCCGATCTTTCGAAAGTGCCGATGGAGAAAATCCTCGCGCACCTGGCGCCCGTTGGGGAGACCGTGGAGCGTGTTCGCGCAAGCCTGGATAACTCCACCACGCTGATCGGCTTTGCCGGCTCACCGTGGACTGTGGGCGTTTACGCGATCGAAGGACGTGGCGGCACGGACAAGGCGGACTCGCGCCTGTTCGGTTATGAACACCCGCAGGATCTCGACGGCATGCTGGAACAGCTCGTCGAAGCCAGCGCGCATTACCTGAAGATGCAGGCTGATGCCGGCGCGGATGCGCTGATGCTGTTTGAAAGCTGGGCCGAGGGACTTCCCGAAGATGCTTTCGAGCGCTGGGTGATCGGACCGACGGCTGCCCTCGTAAAACGCGTGCGGGAACTTGGCGTGAAGCAACCGATCCTCGGTTTCCCGCGCGGCGCAGGTGGTCTGGTGGTCGATTATGCGGAACGTACGGGCGTGAACGCGGTGGGTCTCGATACGGCGATCCCGTTGAAGCGCATTGATGCGATGCTGCCGAAAGGCATGCCTGTGCAGGGCAATCTCGATCCGATGCGACTGGTTGCTGGTGGCCCGGACATGGAAGCGCGTGTGCGAGAGATCATCACCACGCTGAAAGGCCGGCCGCATATCTTCAATCTGGGCCATGGCGTGACCCCGGAAGTGCCAATTCCCCATGTAGAATCGGTGTTGCGCACGATCCGGAGCATGGCGTGAGCCCGACCAACCCGGCCGAAAAAATCGCGGTTGTGCTGTTCAATCTCGGCGGACCTGATGGCCCCGACGATGTTCAGCCCTTCCTCAAAAACCTGTTCAGTGACAAGGCAATCATCCGCTCGCCCTTGCCTGTGCGTTTCATCGTCTCGCGCATGATCTCGAAATCACGTGCGCCGAGTGCGCGTGAAAATTATGCGCGGATGGGCGGTGGCTCTCCCCTGCTTCCCGAAACGAAGAAGCAAGCGGCGGCGCTCGATGCGGAACTTGTGAAGCGTGGACGTGGCGCGAAGAGTTTTATCGCGATGCGCTATTGGAAGCCGTATGCCGCTGACGCCGTGAGCGAAGTTCTCGCGTGGGGCGCGACGAAGGTCGTGCTACTGCCGCTCTATCCGCAGTTCTCCACAACCACGACGGCGTCATCGCTGAAATCGTGGAAGCAAGCTGGCGGCCCGAGTGGCGTCGCTGTGTGCTGCTATCCCGACACGCCGAAGTTCATCGAAGCGCATGCGCGCAAGTTGATCGAAACCTGGGAGCAAGCGGGCAAGCCGGCGAATGTGCGTTGCTTGCTGTCAGCTCATGGCCTGCCGGAAGTCGTCGTGAAATCCGGTGATCCGTATCAGTGGCAAGTTGAACGCACGGCTGCTGCGCTTAAGCCGCTGCTGCCGGCCGAGTGGGAAGTCGAGATCTGCTACCAGTCGCGCGTCGGTCCGCTGAAATGGATTGGACCGTCAACAGATGCGTCGATCGAGAAAGCGGCGGCGGAAGGAAAGGCGATCCTGCTCTCGCCGGTTGCCTTCGTGTCCGAGCACATCGAGACGCTGGTCGAACTCGATATCGAGTACAAACATCTCGCCGACGCCAAAGGCGTGAAACACTACATCCGCGCCCCTGCTCTTGGCGTCGATACCGGTTTCATCGAGACGCTAGCCGATCTGGTCGAGGAAACGCTGGCCGATGCCGGCGGGCCGATCCGGTCATCGTGCGGCGGCCGGATTTGCCCGGCGAACTGGAAGGACTGTCCCAACCATCGCTCCCCGGCTACGAAGGCGGCCTGAGGGAGCTTCGCTGTGTACGAATGGTTTCGGGCTATCCACATCATCGCGGTCATCGCCTGGATGGCGGGATTGCTGATATATCCGAGACTTCTCGTTTATCGGCTCGAAGCTCAGGGCGATGAACGTTTCGAAGCCGCAATGGACAAGGCTGCGGCCTCCACGAGCAAGATCATCCTCAATCCGACGATGATTCTCGTCTGGCTGATGGGTCTCGCCCTGTTCGGTAGCAACTGGCAGTTTTACATCACCCAGCCCTGGTTCTGGGGGAAAATCGTGCTGGTGGTTGGATTGTCCGGCTTCCATGGCTATCTGATGGGCCTGGGCCGCAAAGTGATGGCCGGTCAGCGTCCGATCGAGCCGAAGAAGCTCCGGATGCTCAACGAAATTCCGATGGTTATCGCGATTTTCGCCGTCATTCTGGTGGTCGTCCAGCCCTTCGGCTGAGCCCGGAACGGCCGTTTCTGCTTGACTTATCAGGCATTCGGGCCCTAAATCCAAGCATCGACCGTCCGGTCGATATCCAATCCTTCATGCCCAGCAGACGTGCGCCTCGCGCCATCTCCCGGACAACCACAATCGAAATGTGCGTACCCAATGACTGATGACGTGACCGAAGAGCACGAGCGCGTGCTCCTCAACGATCTCAAGAAAAAAACGCCCGCCGAGCTGCTCGCTATGGCCGAAGAGCTCGAGGTCGAAGGCGCCTCGCTCCTGTCCAAGCAGGAACTGATGTTCG
>ENA-UOWO01002970-UOWO01002970.1-activated-sludge-metagenome-genome-assembly--contig:-NODE-2970-length-20248-cov-5.010152_pt1 | contig 20248 bp, 22 predicted proteins | sample MGYA00238148_ERZ761564 | MGnify/ENA primary metagenome ERZ761564 (study PRJEB28885, sample SAMN05720194) | activated sludge metagenome | isolation source: Anaerobic digester | place: USA... | reverse complement strand
CCCAAAAGGGGATTCAAACATTTTTGGAAACAACGTCAAAACATCAATTTTCATTCGAGTATTTTACCATTTTGCGCTATACTCAATCTATATGGCAACAAAAAGCATCAAATCAACCGCTGTAATTATTATCCCCACCTACAATGAAGCTGAAAATATTGGCAAGATGATTGAGTATCTCAACACCAAAACATTTGTCGATATTAAAAATAAAAAAAATAATTTATCCTACGATTGGCAAATGAAAATTTTAGTCGTCGACGGTAATTCACCCGATGGCACCGGAAAAATTGTCCAAAATTTATCAAAAAAATATAAGAATACTTTTTTGTATACTGAAACCAGTAAAGACGGTATCGGAGCAGCCTATTTAAAAGGTTTTAAATATGCCAAAGACGAGTTAAAAGCTGATTTTGTTTTTGAATTTGATGGCGATTTTCAGCATCCTCCAGAAACCATTCCAGTAATGTTGAAAGCTATGGAAGAAGGTTATGATTATGTTATCGGATCTCGCAAAGTAAAAGGTGGCTCAAATCCCAAAGGTTGGGGATTTAAGCGAGTCTTCTTCTCTGAAGTTGGTGGTTTTACAGCTCGTCTCATGATGTTTTTCCCTTTCAAAAATTTTTTCAAAGTTACCGATCCAACTACCGGCTTAAAGGTTACTAGAGTAAAGGGGTTTATCGACAAAATGGATTTAGATTGGAAGGGGAGTCGTCTACTTACTAGGAGTTTTGGTTATAAACTTCAACTCCTATTTGAAACTCTAAAAATGGGAGCCAAGTTCAAGGAAATCCCCCTTCAATTTCATGTTCGAAATGCTGGTGAATCAAAAATCGAAGCCAAAACCGCCAAGGATATTTTTAGGGTAGCTTTTTTGCTTCGATGGCGTGATGATTTTACTCAAAAATTTCTTAAATTTGGTACCGTCGGTTTTATTGGTTATTTAGTCAATGCCATTTTTCTCAATATTTTTTCTAAATCTTGGTCTATTGAGTGGTTATCTTGGTTTTTATCTACCGAGTTAGCCATTATCAGTAATTTTATTTTAAATAATTTTTGGACTTTTAAAAAAGATAAAATATCTGGCATTAATCAATTATTTGGTAAGTTTTTCCAATTCAATTTTACATCGATGGGAGCCTTACTAATTCAAACTGTTGCTGGTTCGATTGGAGTAAAATTTTTCGGAGGAAACTCTAGACAAATCTTACTTCCTTTCATAATTATCTTTTTAGTTTTACCTTACAATTGGTTTATGTACAATACTGTTATTTGGAAAAATAAAAAGTAATAAAATATAGTAAAATATTATTTACTACTAACTAATTACTAATTAACTAAATCACTCTACTATGAAAGGTATTATTCTCGCTGGTGGCCGAGCCACACGTCTCCGACCTCTTACTACTATTACTTCAAAACAACTCCTCCCTGTCTACAACAAGCCCATGATTTATTATCCGATTGAAACATTAATCAAGGCTGGTATCACTGAAATTTTAATAATAATCGCCCCTGATTATTCCGGGCATTTTCTAAATCTTTTAGGAGACGGTCACGAGTTTGGTGCTCATTTTAGTTATGCTGTTCAAAAAGAACCAAAAGGTCTTGCTGATGCTTTTATAATTGGCGCCGATTTTATTGATAATGACAATGTTACTATGATTTTGGGCGATAATATTTTTGATCAAGATTTTTCCAATGAAATCAAAAATTTTAAATCAGGTGGTATGGTTTTTGCCAAAAAAGTTAGCGACCCCCAACGTTTTGGTGTAGTTGAATTTGACCGCAATATGAAAGCAATTTCGATTGAAGAAAAACCTGAATCTCCTCGAAGCAATTATGCCGTAGTTGGTCTATATACCTACGACAATCGAGTAATTGAAATTGCCAAAAATCTTACTCCGTCGGCTCGAGGTGAAATCGAAATAACTGATATTAATAACACGTACCTCAAAAACGGAGAACTTCAAGTAAACATATTTGATACTCTTTGGGAAGACGCGGGCACTTTTGATAGTCTTCTTCACGTCAGCAATGTCATGGCTGAAAAAGAAAAAGCAAAACAATCCCAAGGCTAAAAATAAAAAGCCTTACTATGATTCTTTCTCAAAATTTTATTAAATCATCAGATTTGGTAAGGCAATTAATATCAGTTAGTTCGCTCAATTCTCATGATTTAGTTATCGAAATTGGCCCAGGTAAGGGGATTATTAGTGAAGAATTGCTAAAAGTCACCTCTCGATTAATTGCTGTTGAAAAAGATAGAAATCTTATTTCTTTTCTACAAAACAAATTTAAAGATAAACCCAATCTAAGGCTAATAAATCAGGATATTTTATTTTTTAATTTTCCCAAGCCACCTTTTAAGATTTTTTCAAATATTCCTTTTTCAATCACTGCTGATATTTTAAATAAAATTTTAAAAAGTAAAAATAAACCTACAGAAATTTATTTAATAATGCAGCTAGAGGCAGCAAATAAATATTGTTTATCCTCAAACTTTAACAACCAAGACGCTATTCTTTTAGCTCCATTTTATGACATTCAAATTTTAGGAGACATAGATCGAACAGCTTTTACCCCAAAACCACAAGTCGATATTATTTTTTCAAAATTTACCTTAAAACCGACACCGTTACTTGAAGATTCAGTTTATCCCAGTTTTTGTGATTTTGTAATCTATGGTTATAACCAATGGAAACCAAATATTTTTGAGGCTTATAAAAAAATATTTACCTATCAACAATTCAAAAAAATTAATCATCAACTAAAAATAAATAATCTCAAACCCACTCAATTAAATATTAACCAATGGTTATCGTTATTCGAAATTTACCAAAAATATGTTTCTAAAGATAAAAAAAGATTAGTTTCTTCTTTCAACAGGGTTTAATTTTCTAAATTCTTCTTGATATTTATACGGTACTATAAAGGTGTATTCCTCCGCCATATTTGCTTCAATCATTTTTCTATTTATAAAAGTTTTATCTTCCAAAAACACGTATCTTAATAATCGGTTATAAATATCTCTATCATTTTGGGTTTCATCACTTTCTAAATATATTTTTTGCATTTCTAACAAAGCTTCAAGATATTTTTTAGATTCAATCGCTTTTTCCTTTGTGTCTTCATCCATTTCTGGGGCATCAATTCCAATTAATCTCACCGATTCAATTTTTTCTCCTATCTTTACTTCGATAGTATCCCCATCTATAACTCTAACTAATTTAACAAAATCTTTTTGATCTTTATTGATATCGGCTATATAGATATTTTCAGTACTTCTACTCTTTGCTAGCAAATATATTAATATAATTATTACCAATATTATCCATATCCAAATTTTTCTTTTCACATTTTAATCTATCACAAAACACATTTTATGTGTTATTATCCGTAAATGAAATTAATCGCTAAAACCTTTTTCTTCTTTGGAAGCCCATAATGGGAGGTTTTAGTAGTTCAAGATATGAACCAACTACCATCTCCCGCAAGGGAGATTTTTTATTACCTCTATTTCTATTTTTTTACCTCATCTCGAGGGAGATTTACTTAGGGCTATATGCCCCTAAATTAATCACAATCTCCCAATTTATGGGGAAATTTTATTTATTTTATAAAAAATATGTCAAAAGAAACTCAAATTTTAAAAAAAACAGATTGTAGTGGAGAGTGCCAACGTTGCAATATTTTAGGTATTGCCCAAAGACGCATAGGTAATGAGGGTCTTACTGAGGATTATAATTATAAAAGTGTTGGCTACCAACTTCAGGATGAAAGATGCCCAGTTGGAAAAGAAATGCAAATACAGCTTCTCAATCCAGCCAAAAACAGTAAGGGTAGATTAATAACAAATCCCATAAACGAATGGGGTATAAAAAAAAGATTAGTAAAAAACCCTACTGATGAATGGCATGGCAGAAACCCTATGTAAGTAAATTACACCCCGGGTTACCGGGGTGTAATATTGGTAATATACAAAAAAAATTAAATTATTTTTAAAATTAATCCTCACTCCGAATAGCCGTGATTAGGGTGAGTCGGAAATTGTGGAATTTTGGTAATTTTCTTGATAATATTTTTCTAGACTATGGAGCACAAAGTCTTTTGGAGATTCACCATTATAATCTGGCATTTGTTTACTGCTCAACAATCCCCCTGAAGCTCTAGAAAGCATATTTGGGTGAATTAAAACAGACTCTCCAATACTACGTAATGTTCCGTCTCTCATTAATTTCCTTTCTTCAATCGCAATTTTAATTAAAATCTCTCTGGCTTTGTAAGCATCTTCTGTGTTTGAATATTTTTCCAACCATCGATTATTCCTGCCATTAGGAAAAACTCCTTCATATCTTTTTTCATTACTTCTAAAATCAATAGGTTTTTGTATTTGTTCTGGACTTTCGCCAATTTTCTCTGACATATATTACTTTTAGTTTAACAAATTGTTACCCCACATGGATTCGAACCACAATTACTACGTTCAGAGCGTAGTGTCCTATTTACCAAGCCGTAGCGATAGCGAAGGCTGGCCATTAGACTTTTTGTTGCTCCGTATGGATTCGAACCACAATTAGTCGGTTCAGAGCCGACTGTCCTACCATTAGACGACAGAGCATTGGAATTTCCAAATATTATACGGCAAATGATATAATTTATTCAAATGCAAACCATAGAACAACTAATTCAAGAATTAAACCTAACCCCCCAGCAATCCGAAGGTGTCAAAGATTATATCAATGGTCTTTTAGTTGAGCTTCTTGAAAGTATCAAGCAGGATCATATCAAAAACTTTGACGAAACCATCAATAATCTAAAAAATAGTTAACCTTTAAACTCATATTTAGGTTTTTCTTTCCCAATAGTCGTTTCTTCCCCATGACCAGGTAAAACTATTGTGTCTTCCGGTAATTCTATTAATTTTCTCAAACTTTCAAAAATATTTTTTGTTGAACTATAACTTAAATCAGTCCTACCTCTATCATGTGCAAACATAGTGTCTCCGGAAAATAAGATAGGTCTTACACCCCTCTTGTGAAAGAGGGGATGGGGGAGATTGAAAAAACAAACTGATCCTGGTGTGTGACCGGGAGTTTTAATTATCTCTAATACACTTTCTCCTAATATAATTTTTTTTTCTTTATCCAAATTGAAATCAATTTTTTTTAAGTTTGGAACCTCTATTTTTTTATTTAAAAAATGTTTAGCTGTTTCTTTCTGTCTTTCCAACAAAAACCAATCTTTTTGACTGACACAATAAGGTATATTGTATATTAATTTTAGATCAAGAACTCCTAAATTATGATCGAAATGACCGTGTGTTGCCAAAATATATTTTATTTTTAAACCTCTTTTTTCAATTTCCTCAGATATCATAACTCCTTCATCTGCCGCATCGATAACCACTGTTTCTTTACTAACCACGTCCCATACTAAATAACAGTTAGTTTGCAATTCGCCCATAACTAACACTTCATATTTGATCATAGGTTATAATAACTTATATTTATGAACGAGTCTAAACCTATTTCAAAACGCCTATTTGTCGGCAGTTTACCCTATCGTTTTACCGAAGGTGAACTTCTCGATCTTTTTATTCCCGAAGGTAAAATTATTTCTCTAAAAATTGTTCACAACCGATGGGGAAAAAGTCGAGGTATGGGTTATGTTGAATATGAAAATATAAATGATGCCATTCGTGCCAAAGAAAAATATCACAATTTTCACCTCGGTGACAGAACAATTATTGTTGATTATGCCCAACCCGATCCGTTTTTAACCCCCGAAGGTCAAGCTCGGCACGAGGAAGCCCTAGAAAGACATCCTCAACGTCGCCAATCACAAAATTATTTACCTCATCCTGATAGCGATCAAAATGAATATCGACAACGCAGTTTTCAAGCTCATTCTAATAATCAAGCAGACTCTTTTAACACCAAAAAATATAAAGGTGGTAAACCCGTTTTTAGTTCCGTTGGAAAATCGCTAAATCGCAATAATATTGGAGAATATACACCTAAATTTTTTCCCGAAATCGATCCTAATAAAAAGAAATTTCGTCCTCGTCCTGGCCAAAAACCAGAGTATAAATCAAGTTCACCGCTTCATGTTCGTTCTACGGTTTTTAAACAACGTGTTTTTGGCTCTCGTGTCGGTGCCAAATTTGCCGCCAAATCGAAGAAAAAATAATTTTATTTTATAACTTTACAACTTGATAAACTTTATAACTAAACATCCAATCATCGCTCTTTCTCCAATGGATGGCATTACCGATGAAGCTTTTCGTCTGGTTCAAACAAAGATATCTAAACCCGATTTAATGTTTACCGAATTTGTCAGCGCCGAAGGAATTTCTCGAGGTGGAATAAAATTGTATGATACTTTACTATTTTCACCAGAAGAAAGGCCAATCATTGGTCAATTATTTGGAAAAGATCCCCAAAGTTTTTATAAATCTGCCATAATATTGTGCGAATTAGGTTTTGATGGTGTTGATATAAATATGGGTTGTCCCGCTAAAACTGTAACTCAACATGGGTCGGGTGCCTCCTTAATTGCCAAACCAGATTTAGCTGTTCAGATTATTCAATCAACCAAAAAGGGGATTAACGATTGGCTATCTGGCAAGGTAAAAATAATCGATCTTGATTTAAACAAAAAAACTTTAGAAGTAATCAAGCGAAACCAAAAATATTCACAAATATCTACGATCTACCAACTACGACCTACAATCTCAATTAAGACTCGTCTCGGTATCTCCGAGTCGACCATTGATTCTTGGATTCCGGTATTATTAGATCAAGGTTTAGATTTTCTTACTATTCATGGCCGAACCTTAAAGCAAGCATATGCAGGAGTTGCCAATTGGAATGAAATTAAAAAGGTGGTCAAATTAGCCAAAAATACGAAAACAAAAATTTTTGGTAATGGTGATGTTCAAAATCGGGAACAAGGGTTGGAACATTGCAAAAAATATGGTGTTGATGGGGTTCTAATTGGCCGTGTCGCTGGTGGTAATCCTTGGTGTTTTAATAATCATATTGCCACACCACCAGAAAAATTTAGCGCTATGTTGCTTCATGCTCAAATTTTTCAAAAAGTTTTCCCTCATCGTCAATTTGACAGTCTTCGTAAACATTTTTTGCTTTACACCAAAAATCTTTCTAATGCAAAACAACTCAGAATGAAACTTGTTAGATTAAACTCTGTCAAAGAATTATTGGCTCTTGAAGATGAATTTTTAAGTTGATAGAGTAGAAGATATGCCAGACGAAAACCAAGCACAAAATATAATTAATACTGAATCGCTTATCAACACTGCTAGTTCGCGCCTCAACGACTTGTCTTATGAGGTCAAGGAATACAAAGCTATGCTAGATGAGATTTTAGAAAGCGATACAGAATTTCAAGAAATCGATAAAGAAGCCAAAAAGCAGGCCAAATTAAGAGCTTTAGCCCGGCAAAAAGCCCTAAATACTCCAGCAGCCAAAACAAATATTGACAAGCTCAAAGAAACCCAAACCCAATTAAGAGAAGTAAAGACAGCACTGTCTGATTACTTGGCCCAATATGTAAAAATTTCTGGTTCAAATCAAATAGAAGGTCCCGATGGAGTTGTTCGTCAAATTATTTATACCGCCAAACTAGTCAAAACAAAATAATAGTTTATAATAATCCCATGATCCAAATAACCAAATATGAAGAATTCAAAACCGAAGTTTTAGATTCAAAGGATGTCGTTTTAGTTGATTTCTGGGCACCTTGGTGTGGTCCATGCCAAATGCTAGGTCCAATTATTGAAAGTGTTGCTCTTGAACTAAAAGATAAAGTAAAAGTAATCAAAGTCAATGTCGATGAAGCTCAAGAAATTTCTATGAAATACAACATCGTTAGTATTCCAACAGTAATTATTTACAAATCCGGTCAAATTGTCGACACCTTAATTGGATTTAGACAAAAAGAAGAATATATTAATGCCATCAATAAGGCATAATAATGGATTTAATAAAACTAAAAAATTTTCTTAACTCTCAAAATTTACCTGAATTTCGTTATCGTCAAATAGTTAAAAGCTATTATTCTGGCCGTTATCTAAATTTTGATCAAATGACTGATCTTTCGCTAGATTTAAGATCAAAACTTAATTCTCAATTTTCACTCTATTCAGTTATCGAAGAAAAAGTTATTGGCGACCAATCAACCCAAAAAGCCTTATTAAAATTAGAAGACAATCATAAAATTGAATCAGTTTTAATGAATTACGACGATTGGATTACTGCCTGTGTTTCCAGTCAGGTCGGTTGTCCTCTAAATTGTAGTTTTTGTGCTACTGGCAAAATGGGATTAATTAGAAATCTAACATCAGAAGAAATTGTTGATCAAATTCTTTATTGGAACCAAAAAATTTATCCGTCATTTGTTGGAAGAATCGTCTTTATGGGTATGGGAGAACCATTTTTAAATTGGGACAATTTACTTGAATCGATAAAAATAATTAATTCATCTAATGGTCTAAATATTGGTGCTCGAAAAATTAGTATTTCAACAGCTGGAGTAGTTGATAAAATAATTGAGTTTTCTGATTTGAATACTCAAATTAACCTCGCTATTTCTCTTCATTCAGCCAATCAAAAGTTTCGTGAGTCTATTATGCCAATCGCCCAAAAATTCAACTTAGACGAGCTTAAAAAAGCTTGTATATATTATGTCAACAAAACTAACAGACAATTATTTTTTGAGTATGCCTTAATGGACGAAAATACTTCCCAATCTGATGCTAAATTACTTGCAAATTTTCTTCATTCTCATCATTTATTTTTTGTCAATTTAATTCCATTAAACCCGGTTGATGGTGGTCTAAATCCCGCTTCAAAAGATCAAGAAAAATTATTTATGAGTTATTTGGATCAGCTTGGAGTAATATATTCCCTTCGCCGATCCTTTGGTCAAAAATTTTCCGCCGCCTGTGGCCAATTGGTTACTAAATCGAAATAGACTATTTATTGGGATAATTTTATTATCTGACTAACTGAAAAGCTGAAAATCTGATAAACTATCATCATGCTTATCGACGAAGTTTATATTACTATCAAAGGTGGCGATGGGGGAAATGGTATTGTCCATTTTTACAACGATGCTTTTCGCCCCAAAGGTGGACCAGATGGTGGCAATGGTGGTGATGGTGGTTCTGTTTATTTTGAAGGCGTCTCCGACATTAGTAAACTTAATCAATTTAGAAAATCAAAAGTTTATAGTGCCCTAAATGGTGAACCTGGTGGTCGTAATAATCGCACTGGTAAAAACGGTGATGATATTATTTTTTATGTACCTATTGGAACAGTTGCCAATTATGACAATGGGACCTCAGTCGAAATTACTCGTGTTGGTCAAAAAGTTTTAATGGCAAAGGGTGGCAGTGGTGGAAGAGGCAATTATATGTTTCGATCCTCTACTAATCAAACTCCCCAACAACGCGAATTAGGCTTTAAATGTCAACCCAAAAAACTTTTTTTACAGTTAAAACTAATCGCCCAAGTCGGTTTAATCGGTTTACCCAATGCTGGCAAAACCAGTTTACTCAACGAACTAACTCAAGCCGATGCTAAGGTTGCCAATTATGCTTTTACTACTCTTGAACCCAATCTGGGAGTTACCAAAGGAGGATTGATTATTGCCGATATTCCCGGGCTAATTGAAGGTGCTGCTAGCGGAAAAGGTTTAGGAGTAAAATTTCTTAAGCATATTGAAAGAACCAACCTTTTAGTCCACTGTGTTTCTGCCGAAAGCGACAATCACCTCAAAGATTATCAAACTGTTCGAACAGAATTATCCAATTACAGTTCTGTTCTATCAAAAAAACCCGAAATTATTGTCTTAACAAAATATGATACTCTTGACCAAAAAGAAATTATTAAGATTCAAAAGAAAATTAAAGCTAAATTGTGTACCTCTATAGCCGATCCCGATAGTATCAAAAAACTAAACGATTTAATTACAAAATCCTTAAACTAGCGCTTTTTTTATTTTTTCCCAGTCTCTTTTCATTTGTACCACTAATTTCTTGGCTCCATCTTTAGTAGCTTTCAAATCTTCTTTAAAATCTATTACCACATCTTCCACAATCATTGAATATTTTTCTTTATCAATTTCTTTACCAGCAGTTTTTACTTCAGCTACTTTTTTCATTACTGCTGATTTTATTTCTTTATATTTAGCCACTGCTTCATCACTGGCATTACCAAAAACTTCCACCACTTTTTCTTTGGTATCTTTTACTCCGGTTTCTACTTCTTTGTTTAATTTCGACAACATTTTTTTTATCTCTTCTCGAGTCTTTTTTCCAGATTGTGGTGCCAAAAGCAAACCTCCGATCGCACCTATCAAAGTACCAAATAAACCAGTTAAAAATATATTTCCTTTTTTCGCCATATTAATTTATTAATTTAATAACAATTCCAGTCTAAAGTATTTAAATAGTCGTGTCAATAAATTTAATTTTCCACTTCTCTTTCTGGCCAGTGTTTATCAAGCTCTACAATAAGTTCCAAAAATATTTTTCTACCGCTCATAAGTTCCAATTCTTTTCGTGTGTTATATCCAATTTCTTTTATCTTTTTACCACCCTTGCCAATAATCATTTTTTTATATCGCTCAGCCGTTGTCAAAATAGTTGCTTTGATTAAAATTAGTTTTCGTTTATCTACAATTTGATCAACTCGTACCTCAATCGAATAAGGAACTTCTTCTCTCAAAAAAAGATAAATCTTTTCTCGAATAATCTCTTGGACATATTCTTTCGAGTTAATCCCCATTTTGGGTTTATTTCCACTATCGAGCAACTCAATGTTGTGGAGAGTTTCTTTATTTTTTTTATTTGGTAATAATTCAAAAATTAAATTTATCAATCCTTTTACGTTTTTTTCCTTAATCGCACTTACTCCAATAGTCTTGTCAAATTCTTCCTCTAAATAGTTATATTCTGGTAAATGATCTTTTGAATCTTTTGCAATGTCAATTTTGTTGTAAACCAAAATTTTTTTAGTTTTTATTTTTCTAATCAAACCAATTACTTTATTTTCTTCTTCGTTTTTTGGTCGTGAAATATCAACAATCATTAAAATTAGATCAGCTTGGTTTAATTCTTTCGGAGCTTCTTGATTTATTCTTTTTCCAATTAGATCGTCTACTTTCCCGATAATTCCCGGAGTATCACTAAAAATTATTTTACCCCTTTCGTCACTGTAAACTACACGACAATTTTTTCGTGTGGTTTGAGGAAGGGGAGAAGTAATCGCCACTTTTTGAGACATTATTGCATTCAACAATGTTGATTTGCCAGTATTGGGCCGACCAATCAATACTACTCTTCCGATTTTTTTTATTTCACTACTATTATTTTTCACTAGGCTATTTTACACTATATAACCATTTATTGGTTGACACTTAGCAATCAATTTGATAGACTGCTAAATATATGACAGAAAATTCTAATAAAGTTACCACTTTGCAACCTGTACGCAAGGTTTTACCTCTTATTCCACTTCGAAATATTGTTTTGTTCCCTTCCATTGAAACTTCTTTATTTTTTGGACGTAAAGAATCAACCAACTCACTTTTACACGCTTATGATAATACTAATAAATTAGTAATAATCACTACCCAAAAAGACAGTCGTGTTGAATCACCGATTTTATCAGATTTGTATAATGTTGGTGTTCTGGCCAAAATTGAACACGTTCTTCAAACCGACGGTAGTCTTCATGCCATTGTAAAAGGTATCTCTAGGGTAAATATTGTTAATCTAATCAAAACTTCACCATTTTTTATGGCCGAATATGTTGACCTACCCATAATTCCCGAATCTTTATCTGAAGTTCAACAATCTGCCGAAGCACTTCTAAGCCAACTAAAGAAGGCTTTTGCCTTGGGTCGTCAATTTGATCTTCCAGCCATGATGCAACTTTCTACTGGCGTTTCTAGTAGCGACCTAGCCGACCAGGTCTGTTTTTCTGTCAACGCCAAAATTAACGAAAAACAAAATTTATTAGAAACTTTATTAGTTAGTCAGCGTTTAAAATCGGCTACTGAATTATTAATTCAAGAAATGAAAATTGCCGAGCTGGAAAGATCAATTGAAGAAAAAACTCAAGAAAAATTTAATACTGGTGTCAAGCGAAATGTTTTAGAAGAACGAAAGCGTCAAATTGAAAAAGAACTCAAAAGACTGGGAGAATCTAGTGAGGGAGAATTCGGCGAAATTGAAAGTAAAATCAAAAAATTAAAAATAAATAAAGAAATCAAAAGAAAACTTTTAAAAGAACTTAATCGACTGATAGAAATGGGTTCGATGGCTCCCGAATCTAGTTATATCAAAACTTATTTAGAGACAGTTTTGGAATTACCTTGGGGAAAATATAGTCAAACAGATATTAGTATCAATAAAGCTAGTAAGATTTTAGACAAAGATCATTATGGTATCAAAGATGTCAAAGAAAGAATCTTGGAATATCTCGCCGTAATTCACTTAAAAAACAAATTAAAAAACAAAAATAACGAAGATGTTTCTGGTACCGCCAATATTCTATGTTTTATCGGTCCTCCGGGGGTTGGTAAAACTTCTCTTGGGAAATCAATTGCCAGAGCTTTAGGTCGTCAATTTGTTCGTGCTTCACTTGGTGGAATTCGTGACGAAGCCGAGATTCGAGGTCATCGTCGCACCTACGTTGGCGCCATGAATGGTCGAATCATCAAAGGTTTAAAAGATGCCAAATCAATGAATCCTGTTTTTATGCTTGACGAAGTAGACAAAATTGGCTCTGATTATCGAGGTGATCCATCTTCTGCTCTTCTAGAAACTCTCGATCCAGAACAAAATCGCGAATTTACCGATCATTACCTAGATTTTCCAGTCGACCTCTCAAAAGTATTTTTTATCCTCACTGGTAATGACATTTCCACAATTCCAATAGCCTTAAGAGATCGTTTAGAAATTATCAACTTTTCTGGTTATACCCTTGATGAAAAATTCCACATTGCCAAAAATTATTTAATAGAAAAAGAACTAATTGCCAATGGTCTGAATCCAAAACAAATAACCGCCATCAAAGATGAAACATTAAAATATATTATTGAAAAATATACTCGTGAGGCTGGTGTTCGAAACTTAGAAAGAACTATTGCTTCATTGTTTAGGAAAGTCGCCAAAAAAATCGTATCTCAAAAAATTTCTAAAGTAGATCTAAACAATCAAGTATTATTAAAAAAGTTTTTGGGTCCCGAAAAATTTAACGCCACACTAAAGGGTAAAAAGAACGAAATTGGAGTCTCCACGGGTTTAGCTTGGACGTCGGTGGGTGGTGATATTTTATTTATTGAAGTCAATATTATGCCAGGTAAAGGCCAGCTTATTTTAACCGGCAAATTAGGATCAGTCATGAAAGAATCTTGTCAAGCGGCTTTGTCTTTTGTCCGTAGTCAAGCAAAAAATTTTGGTATAAAACAAGATTTTCACAAAATTGATATTCATATCCATGTTCCCGAAGGTGCTACTCCAAAAGATGGCCCATCTGCTGGTGGTGCGATTACTACCGCATTAGTTTCGGCCTTAAAAAATATTGCCATACCTAAAGATATTGGAATGACTGGCGAAATTACCTTACGGGGTAATATTTTAGAAATAGGTGGACTAAAGGAAAAATCAATTGCCGCACACCGTGCTGGTTTAAAAACTATTTTCATTCCCAAAGACAATCAAAAATCTCTAGTTGAAATTCCAAAAGAAGTTAAAAAAGATATTGAATTCATCCCCATTTCCCACTATTCCGAAATCTACAAAAAAATATTTTAACTACATTTTTTCCACAGTTTCTATCCCCAATAAATCCAACCCAGTCTCGATTACACTTGCTGTAATTTGAGTCAAAAATAATCTAAACACTTCTTCTTTTTCATTTATAATTCTATTTTTGGCGTAAAATTCGTTATATTTTCTGGCAATTCCCAAGATATATTCAGCAATTACTGATGGTGAATATCTCTCAGATGCTTCAACGATTTTTTCACTAAATTTATAAAATTCTTTTAATAAGCCCATCTCATCTTTATTAATTTCTTTTGGTATCTCATTTAAATTTTTAAATTCTTTAATTTTAGTTTTGCTCAAAACACTTTTACATCTAGCATATGTATATTGTAAATATGGTCCTGAATCTCCTTCTAAGCTCATAATTTTATCCCAATCAAAAATAATATCTTTTCTAGGATCACTTGATAGGTCGCTAAATTTTACCGCCCCTATTGCTACCTTTTTAATCATCTCCTCTTTTTCTGTTGCCGTTAATTCTTTATTAACGCTAGTTTTATCAGCAATTTTTTTTGCTTCTTCAATTGCTTTTTCAATCACATCCGACAAATGAATTGTGTCTCCTTTTCGAGTTGAAAATTTACCTGTCGGCCATCTAATTAGTCCGTGAGCAATATGAACAAATTTAGTTTTTGGTGCCCAACCCATCAATTCAACTGTTTTAATTACTTGCCTAAAATGCAATTGTTGGTCAACTCCAACTTCATAAATAATCAAATCTGGATTCCAAGTCTCCATCCTATATTTAATTGTTGCCATATCACGGGTAAAATATGTAGTTGTTTCATTGGATTTTTGTAACATTGCTGGTGGCATTGAATCAAAATCGACAATTACAGCACCTTCACTTTTCTTTGTAATTCCTTTATCAATAATTTTTTTGGTGACTTGAGATAACATTTTTTCATAAAAACTTTCACCATGAACAAAATCAATATGGACTCCAAGTAATTGATAAACTTTTTCAAATTCAAGCATTGATATATCAATGCATTTTTGCCAAATTTCTCGCGCTTCTTTATTACCTTGTTCCAATTTTAAAAACCACTCTCTACCTTCATCAATTAAAGTTTCATCTTTTTCTGCTTCTTTATGAAATCTAACATAAAGTTTTTCCAAATCGTCTATACTCAATTTGCTTAAATCCTTATCATTCCATTTTTTAATTGCGGCAACCAATTTCCCATACTGAGTTCCCCAATCACCAATATGATTATCACCAATACAATTCCACCCCAAAATTTTGTAAATATTGTAAATTGATTGACCGATATCAGTCGATCTTAAGTGGCCAATTCCAAAAGGTTTAGCAATATTTGGCGCTGAATAGTCAATCACCATCGTTTTTCCTTTTCCGTATTCACTCAATTTATTTCTAAATTCAATATCATAATTAATAATTTCTGCTTCTTTAATTAAATACTCACTTTTTAAATAAAAGTTAATAAATCCGGCTCCCGCCACTTCTATTTTTTTTATTATCTGATTATCTGATAAGCTGATAAGCTGAAATACTGAATTAGCTAAGTCTCTTGGATTTTTACCTTCTTTTTTGGCCAATACCATCGCAATATTAGTTGAATAATCACCAAAAGTCACATCTTGTGGGTGTTCAATTTTTATATCTTTCTCATCAATCGCCAAGCCAAGTTTTTTACATGCATCAAAAATTATTTTTTTTAAATCTTTTATTATTTCCATACTAAAAAACTTTTGAACCAACCGGTAAGTCCTTATCTAAAAACAGAATCGATATTTCTTCACTCTCGCTTTCGGCGGCAAAAATCATTGCTTGTGATTCTTCCCCCATAATTTTTCTACTAATTATATTTGTTACAAATACTGTTTTTTTGTTAATTAAATCAGCAGGGGAGTACCATTTTTTAATTCCTGAAAATACAGTTCTCAAACTTTCTTCACCAAAATCTACTTGTAATCTCAATAATTTATCCGATCCCTCCACTTCTATTGCTTCCTTAATTTCACCAATTTTAAATTCCACTTTAGCAAAATCATCATATTTAATTTGATCCATAAACTTATTTTATCAGACTTCTCCCTTTTTTAAGGGGAGATGTCTCGATTTATCGAGACAGAGAGGCTTACATTTATGTTATCCTTACCTAACTTTGTTATCAGTTTACTAATACTAAATTATGAACATTGATACCTCTATTTTTAAATCATATGATATTCGAGGAATTTATCCAACTCAGGCTGATGAAAAACTTTCTGAAGCCATTGGTCGTGGTTTTGCAAAATATTTAAATTTCCCCCCAAAAGTTATTGTCGCTCGTGACGGTCGAATATCTGGAGAATCGATGAAAAATGCCTTAATTAGCGGATTAAATAAAGTTGGAGTTAGTGTCGTCGATATTGATATGGCCTCAACCGATATGTTTTATTACGCTTGTCAAACCAGAGATTTACCTGGAATTTCTGTCACTGCCAGTCACAATCCCAAAGAATATACCGGTTTTAAAATGGTCAAAAAAATCCCCGAGCTTCTTTCAGGCGATGCTGGTATCAAGGAAATAAAAGAATGGATTGCAGCAGATGATTTACCTTCCGATTCTGTTGTTTCTGGTCAAGTCGAGAAAATTAATATAATAGATGAATTTATTAACTTTGTACTTAGTTTAATCGATGTCTCAAAATTTAAAAAATTAAGAATTGTTGCTGATCCAGCCAATGGAATGGTTGGCCCAATTTTAGAAAAGTTATCCCAAAAACTACCAACCATAGAATTTGTTCCGTTGTATTGGGAAGTTAATGGAAATTTTCCAAATCATGGTGGGGATCCTTTAGTAGAAGAAAATAGAATCGGTACTCAAAAATTCGTTGTAGATCAAAAAGCTGATCTTGGGGTTATGTTTGATCCTGATGGTGATCGTTTTTTTGTGATTGACAAACATGGTCGATTTATTTCTGGTGATTTTCTAACTGCACTTTTATCAACACATTTTTTAAAAAGATATCCTAACTGTACTATTATTTACGACATTAGAGCTTCAAAAGCCGTCAAAGAAATTGTCACTACTAATGGCGGTCGACCCTTAGCCAATCGCGTTGGTCATACCCATATCAAAGCCAGAATGAAAGCCGAAAATGCCTTTTTTGGAGGAGAAATCTCCGGTCACTATTATTTCAAAGAGTTTTTCCTTTGTGATAGCGGAGCTGTTAGTTTGGTTTATTTACTTGAATTTTTATCAACTTCAGAAAAATCTTTAGAAACAATGGTTGATGAATTAAATTCAAAATATTTTATTTCTGGAGAAATCAATAATAAAGTAGGCGATGTTCCCAAAGTTATGGCAGAAATTGAATATACTTATGCGCCACTTGCTGTTTCTCCAATCGAGAGGATGGATGGATTAACCTTTGAAATGGGGGATTGGCGTTTTAATCTTCGCTCATCAAATACCGAACCTTTTCTTCGTCTTAATCTAGAAGCTAATTCTCAAGAACTTATGGAACAAAAAAGAGATGAGGTTTTGGCAATTATTACAAAATAATTTATGTTAGAAGAAAGATCTCGTCCACAACCAGAACAACCTCCAAGACAATTATCGCCAGAACATTTTAGCCACGTTTGTGATAGTTTGGTCGACTATCAAATACCATCTCAAACATCTACTATGCTAGGTGAGGCGATAAAAAATAATCGACTTGTAGTTATCCTTCTAACTCATCAGAGCTATTTTGATATTGAAATTTGTCGATATGCGTGTGAACAATTTAAAAATCACATCGGTGAGCCTACTGATTCTTATCTATTATATTCTGCTCCTGCAGTAGGTAAGAACATCGGCATACTTTTATCAAGCAGAAAAGATGTCTATGATAATTGTCATTTAAAAATGTTAGGAGTAGTGAGATCGTCGGATATTACTAGCCCAAAATATAAAGATGAAATAACCCCGGAAATGATTGAAACATCCGAAATCAATAAAAATCTATATAACAAAAATACTAGTTTGGGTGGGTGTATTTCTTTTATTCCTTTTGAAGCCACACTTCATAGTGGTCGTATTAACGAACTAACAGGAAAAATCAACGGTATGAAAGAAGTAACCAATAATCCTTCACTAATCCAAGCAATCAGACAAAAAGCCATTATTGTTCCTTTTGGTATAGACGGATCTTATAAAATTGTCGATCCTGACCAAAACATATTAAGTAATCTTTTTTATGATGCTATTTTTACTAGAAATCCTCAAAAAGTTGTAACAGCAAAAATGGGGCAGCCTATTGATTTATTACATCCAGAATATCAAGGAAAATCTACTCGTAGTATTTATCACCTAGTAACTGTCGAAGTAGCAAAGTTAGTGACCCTCGAAGCTCAAGGTGAATATCGTAAATATTTAGCAGCTTAATTTATTCATTATGTACTCTCCTTCACAAAAAATCCTCGATAAATATGCCGATGTGCTGGTCAAATTTGCCCTAAATAGTGGTAAGGGGGTTAAGCCTAATGAAGTTGTTTTTCTTCAAGTTCCCGAAAGTGCTAAACCGCTTTTAACCTCACTCCAACGGTCAGTTCTAAAAAGTGGCGCTCATCCAATAATTCAATATCTTCCCGACTCCATGTCTCGCGAGTTTTATGAACTTGCTTCCCCAGATCAACTCAAATTTTTTCCCGCCACTTTTATGAAAGGCCGAGTAAAAGAAGCTGACCATTTTTTAATGATTTTAGCTGAAACTGATTATCATGAGCTTGAAGGTATTGATCCGCGATTAATTATGGATCGAAATTTAGTTTTTAAACCTTATATGGATTGGCGAAATCAAAAAGAAAATAAAGGCAAACTCACATGGACTATTGGTCTGTATCCCACTCCTGCCATGGCCGCAGAAGCCAATCTCACTTTACGTCAAGCATGGCAACAAGTAATTAAAGCATGTTTTTTAAATTATCAAAATCCAGTTCAAAAATGGCAACGAATTCAAAATAAATCAAATACCATTCGTAAAAAATTAAATAAATTAGAAATTGTTAGTATTAATATCAAATCAAAAGACACTGACCTTGATATTGTTATTGGTCAAAACCGTCAGTGGTTAGGTGGTGGCGGTCGAAATATCCCTAGCTTTGAAATTTTTACTTCACCTGACTGGCGAGGCACAAATGGTTATATTTTCTTCGATCAACCACTTTATCGACAAGGTAATCTAATAAAAAATATCCACTTAACTTTTAAAGATGGAAAAGTTATTGAATCACGTGCTGGTTACGGCCAAAAATTCTTAAAAGAACTTATTAAAGTTGAAAATAGCGACAAGATAGGGGAGTTCTCTCTTACTGACAAACGCTTTTCTAAAATAAATAAATTTATGGCCGAAACCTTATACGATGAAAATTTTGGGGGCCAATACGGTAATACTCATATTGCCCTAGGCTCTGCTTATAAAGATACTTATAATGGAAAAATAAATAAATTATCAAAACAAGATTGGGACGATTTAGGTTACAATGATTCTGCAGTTCACACCGATATTATTTCCACCCAAAATAGGGTAGTTACAGCTAATTTAAAGTCAGGTAAAAAAATTATTCTTTATCAAGACGGCCAATTCCAAATTTAAGCAATATCTTTAACCCTTTTAGATTTTTTTTCTTTTTTTACTGCTACTATTTTTTCAGGTAATATTTCAGTCTTTTTTTGTGATATTAAAATATCTAAAATTCTATCAAGTTTTTTATTTAAAGCTTCGATTTCTAATCTAGTATTATCTTGTTGATAATCTTTTGTATCCCTTGATTCAAATCTTCGATTATTTCCGCCAAAATCTCTGTTTCCACCTTCTCGACCACTTGTTTTTTCAAAACAGTTACTACAATAAACTGGTTTTTCACCAGTTGGCTGAAAGGGAACCTGACACTCTTGGCCACATTTGTCACAAATTGCATCAAACATTTGTCTATCCGAATTTCTATTTCCGCCAAATCCTCCTCTGTTTCCACCAAAATTTCGCCCTCGGTTTCCACCCCCAAATCCTCTATCGTTAAAATTTTTAAAACCACCACGGTCATTATTAAAGTTTCTCATTTTTTATTTTTTTCAATTATAAACAGAGATATTGTATCAGTTTTGAGTATTTAATGTTGGAGAGGGTAGTGTGACTCCTTTATTTTGAATAAACAATTTTACTTCATCCCAAGTATTTTCACCCAACCGTGGGGACAAAATAAATTGTTTTGTACTAGCTATCGAATTTTTAAGTACATTTTGATCAGTCAAATTTATTGAAATAATTTTATATTCAGATATTTCGGGTATTTTAGCTACCAGTTCAGTCATTTTAGAAATATTAACATCTGTTTTTATATGACGTGTTAAGGTTTGGATTGTGGGAATAATTTTAGATACAAAACCAATA
>ENA-UOWO01002968-UOWO01002968.1-activated-sludge-metagenome-genome-assembly--contig:-NODE-2968-length-20253-cov-9.960788_pt1 | contig 20253 bp, 20 predicted proteins | sample MGYA00238148_ERZ761564 | MGnify/ENA primary metagenome ERZ761564 (study PRJEB28885, sample SAMN05720194) | activated sludge metagenome | isolation source: Anaerobic digester | place: USA... | reverse complement strand
GTTTTCAACGGGACGGGCGCTAATACCGTTGCCGTGAAAAGCATGACAAAGTCGTATAATGCTGTAATTACTGCTGAATGTGCTCATCTTAATGTTGATGAATGCGGTGCGCCGGAAAATTTCTGCGGTTGCAAGATAAAAACCATAAAAACTCCTTACGGCAAGCTTACACCTGAAATGATAGATCCGCTTTTTCACGGAAGGCATGATCAGCACCATGTCCAGCCGAAAGTGGTTTCTATCACCCAGTCAACGGAGATCGGAACAGTTTATACCCCGGATGAAATAAAGAAACTTGCTGATTTTGTTCATAAAAAGAAGATGTATCTCCACATGGACGGAGCGAGGATAGCCAATGCGGCAGTGCATCTGAAAAAAGGACTTGCTGAAGTTTCAACCGATTGCGGAGTTGATGTTTTAAGTTTCGGCGGAACCAAGAACGGACTGATATTCGGTGAAGCGATCGTTGTAATGAGACCTGAAATTGCCAAAGACATGCTGTTCTTCAGAAAACAGGGGATGCAGCTTCCAAGCAAAATGAGATTCATTTCTTCTCAGTTCCACGCACTTTTAAGGCATGATCTCTGGAAAGAACTTGCTCAGAACTCCAATGACATGGCAACACTTTTATATAATGAAATTAACGGCTTAAAAGGTATTGAAGTCGTTTATCCAGTTGAAGCGAACGCAATTTTTGCAAAACTTGATAAAACGGCCGTAAAAAAGTTACAGAAAAAGTTCTTCTTCTATGTCTGGGATGAAGATGAATCAATTGTCAGATGGATGACCCACTGGGCAACTGAGAAAAAAGATGTCCTTGAATTTGTTGAAGAAATTAAGAGAATATTAAATTAGTCGCAAACCTGATCACAAACAGGGCATGGATCTTCCACATCCTCTTCAGCAGGAAAAGTTTCAGAACAGCTCAGATTTTCTGAACATGTTGAACATTCATCAGCTTTGTCAGCATTAAAATTTGTGCATGGATCATCATTTGCTTCCTGCTCCATAAGTGCGAGCATAGCTTCTCTGCACTTTGCCTCTGTTCCACCGAACATCGGTCTAGCGGCAATACCTTCATCACAAGTAAAAAGCTTTTCACAATAGACTCTGGCGGCATCTTCCTGTGCATCTGCAAGAGTTGTTTCGCTTCCGCAAGAAACAAAAAGAATAATTCCGAAAACAGCAACGATCAATAACTTTTTCATTTTTTCCCTCCAGAAATAAAAAATCGAATTACGGGCCTATATTAGAGAAAAACAAAGCGGTGTCAAATTAAATATACAAAGAATTTTTTCTGATGTAATATTCAATACCTTCAGGAAGAAGAAGGGCAACACGCTCTTTATCGTGAATCATCTGTTTTATCATTGTGCTTGAAATATCGGGAAGGGCGGAACCGTCAAATTTATCTTTTCCTCGACCGATCACTTTAATGCTTTTGCAGATTCGTTCCAATTCATTGAATTCTTTCCACTTCTCCCTGTTTTTCCAATTATCTGCACCGATGAAGAGATGAAAATTATATTCAGGATACAGTTTCGAAAAATGTTTTAAAACATCAATTGTAAAACCGGAATTGATCTCCCGCTCAGTTTCAAGAACTTTTATCCTTTTTTCAGGCCACTGCTTTGCCAGAATTCTGCACATTTCAAGGCGGTGTTCAAAAGATGTCGTCTTGAATCCGAAAGGGTGGTTAAAACTCGGGATTAGCCACACTTCATCCATTTTATATTTTTCAAGTGCGAGATCTATCGTCATTCTGTGGGCAAGGTGAGGGGGATCGAATTTTCCACCGAAAACGGCTATATCTTTGATATTATTACTCATATTTGAGAATGACAGGGATGTTTCTTTTAAATGACATTGCATTAATCCTTTTATTCAGAGCCATTACGAGTTTTTCATCGTGACCGGCTTTTATAACTTCATCAGGGTTCATTTTGAGGTCTGTCAGAGCATAAATGACAGGGTCCATGTCGGCATAACTGAATCCGATCTCAGATTCATCGGTCTGACCTTCAAAAAGATCTGCACTCGGAGCTTTTGTTATAAGCGATTCAGGAATACCAAGATATTTTGAAATTTTAAACACATCGGTTTTATAAAGATAACCGACTGGATTTATTGCAGAAGCGCTGTCTCCAAACAAAGTAAAGTATCCAAGTTCTATCTCGCTTTTATTCCCTGTTCCGAAAACTATCGCTTTTTTAGCTGATGAATAGTCAAAAAGGGTTATCATTCTGACCCTTGCCATGATGTTGCCAAGCCGGATATGCCTTGAAATTTCCGGATTCACCATATTATTTGCAGCAATTGCATCAACGGCGGAAGTTATTTCAATGTGTTCATGGTTTATTCCAAGATGATGAACCATTTTCATAGCATCTTCGACGCTTGCACGGCTTGAACTTTTGTAAGGCATTAATATTCCAGTTACATTCTCTTTTCCAAGGGCAAGTGACGCAAGAGTCGCCACAAACGCACTGTCAATACCGCCTGAAAGACCGAGAACTGCTTTTGAGTGACCGTTGCGGTTCATTTCATTCTGAATAGAATTGACAATAAAATTAACTGCTTTTGAATAATTAATTTCCTGGAGCTGAATCATTTATTTCCTCAATGATATCTGGTTTATAAGCGATCTTCTAAGTTTTATTGAACTGAAAAAACAGTCGTGAATGATCTTTTCGGGTTCGTCAGATGAATTGTATCCTGAAACCTGAATATAATGGTTTTCAATGGTGTCAAGAGCAACTTTGTTGAAATCAGTTGCAACAGCATTCCGGCATTTTTCAATGAAATCGAACTCGGCACTATCTGAAAATGTGAGCGAGTCCGCAAGACGGGAAAGCCAGAATGCGGCAATGATGTTGTCAGGTCTAGACTTGAGAGGCGGAGTTTCATCAAGTGTGGAATAATCTGAAACAAAGAAGCAGTTATTTTTCTTTTCGAGGACCACTTCACAATTCTCAAAAAGTGAAAAGATCTCTTTCCTCGAAAAAAAACGGTGAGTTCCCTCATTTGAGAAAATTGTATACCAGAAACCTCTGTCAGCTTTTGTCTGGGCTACGATCGTTCCTTTGAATGTATCCATTATTCCGAATCTATCTGCTGTTTATTCTTTTTGGATTTCTGCATATCCGAAGTTACACCCACTTTTGCGGCAAGATCAAGACAGTCTTTCAGAAAGGGGATCGTGACTTCTTTAATGTTCTTTGCGTCGACATCAAGACACCGCAGAAGATATATCTCTCCGGTCTTTTCCTGCTTGAGCATATACATTTTTAAAGCACCGCGATACAATGCCTCAACATAGTAGGGACAGAAACTGATAGCTTTTTTATAATTGTCAGCCGCCTTTTCGTAAAGCGCCTGTTCATCGTACATTACACCGAGCTCTTTGTAAGGTTCACAGTAAGTGCCCTTCATTTTGATAGCTGAGTTGAAATGCTTTTCCGCAATGTCATACTGCTTCTGAAGTCTGTGAACGATACCTATGTTCGTTTCGACATAATGAGGAAAAGGGTAGAGAGCGTCGGAACTTACATTCTTCAATTCTTCAAGTGCCTGATCATATTTGCCAAGCCGTGTGTAGAGAACGCCCAGATTATTTCTTGCATCGGAATATTTAGGATCTATTGTCATCGCTTTTTTTAGATTTTCTTCAGCTTTGTCATACTGCCCGTCCTGAAGATAGACCATGCCCAGATGGTTGTAATACTGCGGAATTTCCGGAGCCGCTTCAATGGCTTTTGAAAACTCCCTTGTCGCTTTAATGTAATCGCCCTGATTCCATGCGGCAAGGCCCATCTGATAGTAACTGTCGGCCTTTTTTTCATCGCTGACAGTTTTTGGTTCAGCCGATTTGCACGAAAAGGAGAACAGTGCCGCAGCAACAAGAAAAACTGAGAGAACTCTTTTCATTATCTACTCCGCAACGATCTTAAAGTTTCCGCTTGCTCCGAGATTGTTGATCTCACCTTTATGTTCAGCAAACGGTGCAAATTCTATTGAGCTGCCCTTTTTTATTCCGGTTCCTGCAACGATCGTGAACTTTATCACTTCCGGATTGGGAACAGAATTGTATGCGACAACATTTTCTCCTTTCTTAAGGAATGGATTTATCTCAAGAATCGAATCCTGCTGACCTTTCATAACTTTCACCGCTTCCTTGCCGTTGATGAAAAAAACAAAATCATTAGTGAGCGGCTTATCAAAAGAGATCGAAATGATATATTCCTTTGAAGGTTTTGCCGATTCATCAACGATCTTCACCCCCGGTGCATCGATGTGAATGTTCCCCGAACTGTCGATCTTTACATTGCAGTTCTTAAGCTCAGTGTCCTTCATTCCGGTTGCTTTCACACCGTTAATGAAAAGATCACCTGCAAAGATTTGAAAAAATCCCAGAACAATTAATAAAAACAATCCTTTTTTCAAAACTTATTCCTCCTTTTTCAGAAGTTCATCCGCTGAATCTTTCTTTTTGTCTTTCTTCTTTCCTTTTCCGACACGACCCCATTCGTATCCGAATTCAAGGTCAAACCCCCAGTCCCAAGAAGAGATGTAATGTCCTTCAAGGTTGTCATCGGGCCTTGGATTGTCTGCACTCCAGAAACTCCAGTGTTTCCCGACATATCCGTTAATATAAAGGATAGGAAGGACTTGTAACCTGACAGTAGCTCTGAAAAGTGAACTTACCCGGTCTTCCTTGAATATCGCAGACGGAGAGTCGATTCCCCGTCTGTAATATGAAAGCATGGTCTTGAGTATCCACAGATCGGGAAGTTCAAAGTGTGCAAAAAGTGAAAAAGAGGAGGGGAGCTGTTCATATCCGAGCGAAAGCGCCATCCATGTTTTCCAGCTGTATGTGAACTCCCCGTAGAACGAGAAGACCCATTTGTCTGACGAATCGTTCATCAGATGATAATATTTCGATCTTCCATCTGGCTGGAAACCGCTTTTTCCGTAAATGTTGGTAAGCATCTCCATTCTTTCAATATCGTAGAAAGTATCAAAGAAAGAGGGGAGATAGGAATCATGATGAACCCTGAACTCAAGCTGGGTCCTGATGCCGTGCTGATTCTTTTCATCAAGGTTGAACCTGCCGAGAAATCCGAGTGTCAGTCCACCCCGTTCAAAATCATTTTTGAACCATGAATAGTCAAGAAAGGTCTTTATATCAACTTTCTTGTCCTCTGTTTTAAAGATCTTAAAATCAAAATCTATTCCCTGCATGTAGAGGAACATATCGTCAGTCACAACAGGACGGTTCTTTGAGTCGGTGTCGATCCTTCTGACCCGTTCTCCGCCGTAATGTGTGTCGTTTTCTATATCCCAAGGATGACGTTCATTTTCGGGTTGTTTTATATTTGGATCAGGCATATCGTAGTAGTTTACATACTTTAACGAGGTCGGTGCATTCCTGTCAGCAACGAAAGTATATCCGAAAGATGCACTTTCAGCATGGTATCCGCCAAGTCCTGAAAAAGGTTTGACGAAAGCGAGTCCGCCGAAAATGTTGCCTCTTGCCACATCACCCAGAAGAAGTTCAAAGCCGCCGTATTTTGCATACCAGTTGATCTTTGTCGACAGCGTTGAAAAGGTCGAGTCGTGGTTTGGCACATATCTTTTAAGTATTGAGCCGTGACCGATAGTCTGGGCAAAATTACTTCCTATTGAAAAATAGAAAGTGTCTTCCGAGCCGCCGACTTGAAGATAACGGAGGATCTTGAGATAATCCTGCCACTCATCCCAGTCTTTCGTCCGGAAACTGAAAGTGTTGTTGTTCTTTGTTATGTCAGTGTTGAAAAGTTCAATATTTAAAGGGACATGTATCCCAAAGATAAGATTGGCCTTCTCAAAACGCAGAGAAAGTTTCGGGTTGATCAGGAGGTAATATATGGAGTCTATCATTGACATACCGATTGAAAGACCTGCACTGTTGTAAGGCGACAATATCTCTTTTGAGCCGATGTTGGCAAGCTCTCCCTTCCAGAAAACTTTTTCCTCTTTCGGTTTTTCATCTTTCGGTGTTTCATCTTTTTTCTGTTCGTCCGCCGGTTTTGCGGGAGTTTCAGGTGCAGGTGCAATTACCGGTTCCGGTTGAGTAACGGGCTCAGGTTGGGCAGGAATTTCAGGTGCCGGTTCGGGCTGAGGAGCAGGAGCAGTATCCGGTTGAGGGGTTGATGGCTGAGCAGGCGGTTCTGGTTCAGGTGCCGGCTCAGATTGAGGAGTTACAGTTTGTGGTTGTTGAGCAGGAGCAGGCGGTTCTACCAGTTCATCCTGCGGATAAAAAGCCGGAGGTTCTTTCTTTTCCTCTGTCGGCTCCTCTTTTTTCTCTTCTTTTTCTGTTTTTTCTTCGCCTGCAGGTTTTACAGTTTCTTCCTTTGTTTCATCATCTTGTGCAAAAAGGGGAAAAAAGAAAATTGCTGCACAAAGAGTGATAACAAAAAATTTAATTTTCTGCATATTTATCTCCACACTCAATTATTCTGCCACCACAAGAGCACTGTCAACGATCTCTTTTATAAGCGGAAGGTCAATCTCGGCTTCTGATCTTGTTGAATAGCAGCCCGATCTTATTCTGTACCAGTTCTTTCCATTGACTATGCCTTCAACAAGGCGGGTTTTGGGTATGTCATATCTTTTTTGTGCTGAAAGCGCCAGATCTCTGCTCGGATCTGAAAATATCTGTATTGAATAGAGACATTTTTTATTTTCCTGTTTCTCTACAATTTTCTCTGCAACTGCTGTATCTTCTTTTTCAGTATTGACATCTTCAGTTTTCTTTGGTGGTTCAGGAACCGCGCAGACTATATTCTGGTTGTATCTGCCATTTTCATCCAGTATTCCTTTTTCACGCGCCATATCGGTCATGCTGATGTGCTTTGCGGTGATTTCCTGAAGACGGTAGCTGCAGTCGCTGAGCTTTTCCTGAACATCTCCCTGATCAGCACTTGTTCTTTCGATCTGACCATGATCATTCCTTCCCATCAGAAGCCCGGCAGTAAAAGCGGCTGCAAGAAGAAAGAACGATATAATTAAAGACTTTACAAGCAATCCCTGACTCACCTGGATGTTCTCATTTTTCATTTTATCCTCTCTGACGGTCGATCTTCTTTTTTATCAATTTCCTCTTTAACAGAACTCTGTCAAAATTTTCACGGCTTCTTGAATAGTTGCTGTACATATCAACAAGAGTACAAACATCGTCCTCGATATCAGAATTCTTAAAGTCGTCTGTCGTCCGCATGAAATAATACAACCTTTTGCGGTTTCTTTCAAGTTCTGAAACAGCGGTTGCAATATTTACGCGATCAACCTGTTCAAGAATGAGCCCCCTGTTGGATCTTCTGATTTTTTCCGAAATGTTGTTCCTGTTGGAAACTATTACCGCTTTTCTCCCTGAAATGGCGTTGTTGACAAGGAAGGAATCACTTCTATGCCACTTTGACGGAATCATGAGAACATCGAATGTATTTAGAACCGAGTTCAATCTTCCGGGTTGTATCGGTCCGTGAAAATAAACATTGGGATTCCGCACCTTTTTTTTAAGACGGGTGAAATAGTGGTGGTTTTCATGAAGTTCTCCATAAAAGTGCATTTCATTGTGGTAACCATCCTCATAAAGAATGTTGAAAGCTTCGACCAGCTCAAGCACACCCTCTTCAGGCAGTATCTCACCTATGAACCCGAATTTGACCGCACCTTCTATTTCAAAAGGTCTGTTGGCAAAAGAGATGTCATTTTCAATACCCTGTTCAAGAAAAAAGACCTGAGTTTCCGGAATGATATTTCTGTAGAAAAGATTATATTCGATCTGTGAGAAGAATTGAAACCTGTCTGTCAGTTTTATCACATCTTCGCAAAGAGAAGCCCTTTCTTCAAACACAAAACTGTCAACAGGATTGAGGTTTGTCTTATTATAGTAGCGGCTGTAGCGCCCGATGTTTTCAAACCACGATGAACATGTTGATCTTTTTTTTACGGCATTCAGCATTTTCTTAAAAAAGACAGTGACAGAGCTGTTGACAAAATTTGATATCCTCACTTTATCATTTTCATGGTCGGCAGGGAATCCCTTGCTGAAAACCGAATTGGAAAAAAGAAAACCGTCATGCACTGTAACCAGAACAGGAAGCATCCGCTCTTTAGCAATGAACAGATAGTTGAATGAATGGTTTTTAAAGCTCCAGATATGAACACAGTCAAAATGCTCTTCTTTAAGTATATAGCTGAAAATGTTTTCCATTCTGCTGTTTGCGAAAGTATCTTTGAAAGATTCATGTCTTGCGGGAAGATATGTCACCATCTTTTTATATTTCGATCCCTGTATTATATTCAGAGAATAGTGTTCTTCTGTATCTGAGAACTCCGGATAGAAAAGTGTGACATCCGTCTCATCAGCAAGAAGATTTATGAGAGAATCTATGTAACTATTCAGAAAAGCGATCGAATTCCCGTCTTCAGGAGAAGACTCCAGAACAAAAAGCAGTGACAGACGACTTTCAGAATCCACTTATTTCACCATTGAGAGCGCTCATTGCGGCTGTTGCCGGGCTTGCGAGGTGAACTTCGCCGTTGCCCTGTTTCCCTTTGAAGTTTCTGTTGGATGTGGAAACGATCACTTCTCCGTCTCCAGTCATTCCTATCTGTCCTGAAGCGCAACCGCCGCAACCGGGATTTGCAATGACGAATCCGGCTTCAAAAAGAGTTGCGATCAACCCTTCTTTCAGCATTCTGCCATAAATCTCCTTTGTTGCAGGAACAATATAACCATTTGTTTTTATTGTCTTTCCTTTAACTATTTCAGCAACTTCCTCAAAATCACTATACCTGCCGTTCGTACAGCTTCCGATGAATACTGTGTCTATTTTTTTACCGTTGAATTCCTTCAGTCCTTTGACATTATGAGGGTAGGGTGGAGCGGCAAGCTGCGGCTCAGTGAGTTCATCAAGATCTATTTCGTATTCTTTTTCATAATTTGCATCCTTATCAGCTTCTATGATCTCAAGCCCGGCAAGTCCTTTTGTCGGGATCATAATTGAAATAACGCCCATTTCCGTTCCCATGCTGGCTATGGTAACCCTTTCATCAAGAGTCAGTTTTTCCATTTCGTCGCCGTAAAGTTCAACGACTTTGCCAAGGAATGTTCTTGAACCGAACTTTTTGAGCATGAAGAGAACGATGTCTTTTGCTGTAATATTATCATTTCTTTTCCCTTTCACAGTAAGCTTGACAGATTCAGGAACTTCAAACCACGTCCTTCCTGTTTTCCAGATATAGGCAATGTCAACATCACCCATTCCCTGACCGAAACAGCTGATAGCCCCCATTATATTGAAATGACTGTCTGTTCCTACAACGGTCATCCCGGGTTTTGCATAACTGTCTATTAAAATGTGTGAACCGATGCCTGCGTCAACATCGTAAACCTTCAAGCCCTCTTTTCTTGCAAAATTGCGGCATATCTGCTGATTTACTGCATAAGGAATCGTCTTTGCCGGAGCGACACAGTCAAAAGTGAACATTGTGTTTTTCTTATCGAAAACGAGTTCTCCGGTAAAACTTGTCTGAAGATTGTTGACGACATTAGCTCCTCCGAAATCGCGTGCTGTTTTGTAGTCAATATTTATCCAGACGATCGAACCCGGCGTAACCGGCTCATTTTTGTCAAGAAGATGATTGTAAAAGATTTTCTCAATGATCGTTTTTCCCATGATTTCCCTCTTTAGTATTTAAATAACAATAAAATTCACGCGGAGATAATAACAAACCAAATATCATTTGTCAAAAAGAAGTGAAAGATCAGATAGTTTCAAGAAATGCTTCGATCCTTGTTGCGACGCGGGCATCTACATTTCCTGCCGGCTTGTCAAATTCTATAGTTAATACAGGTGCTTCCAGTTTGAGTTCTGAAAGAGCCGTTCGGAGTATTATATCTTCAAGCTGGCGATGGCAGAATGACTGGACATAATGAATTATCCCGTCGGGCTTTCTTTTTTTTATTTCCGACAGTGCTTTTTCAAATCTGAAACGGGCGGAGTAGGGGTATGAATAGTTTGTGTACTGCAAAGCGAGTGAATCGCATTCATCAAGCATGGCAAATTCACGCTGGATCTCGTTATAAATGACGACAGCACCTTTTTTTTCAATGAATTCATGGATCGGCACTATCGGAGGAACGCCGAGATAAGCGATCTTTTTAATATTTTTCTCCTTAAAACCACTCTTTCTTTCTTCAACCGTTTTCAGAAAGTCATCAACATTTTTTTCAAATAAGACTGGATCACCGTTGAAATCTGATGAGCTGACAAGAAAAAGATGGTTCTCGACACCTTTGATAATACCTGGGAATTTATAAGACAACTCATCAATATATTTAAGTTTTTTTCTAAGTGATGAAAGTGAGGAACGGACCGATTCACACTTTTCTAAAGTTGTCCCCATAAACTTAGCAAAACGGTCAATTTCATCTGACATTTTAGCGGCATCTCTTTCGTAAGGATAGTTGAAAATGAAACTTCTGATCCCTGTTTTCATGGAAACTATCTGCTCAAGCACTTTTGCATTTGAACAGTCTCCCTCGGTCACAGCAATGAAAACATCGGTCAAGGGATCAAGAAAACCGCCTGTCATGACTGAATAAAGCCCTTTTATCCAAGCACAACTGCTTCCTGCAAAACCTTCAACTTCGGCTTTCTCAACAAGATCATAAGGATTTTGAGCACTTACGAAAATATTGTTAAGGTCGAGCGGTTTGAATCCCGCCGCAAGGATCACTTCAACAGGAACAGATGTTGTAAATGCGGCGGTTCTTTTCATGGCATTTTTATATTAAGAAATCTTTCAAAGTTGTCTTTCACTTTTTTCTGCATGCCGGAAACTTCAATATTCAGGAATCTGCTTGCAAATTCATATACATATCTGACTTTTGCAGGTGTATTTACCTTCCCCCGGAAAGGAACAGGGGCAAGAAAAGGGGAGTCGGTTTCAAAAAATATTCTGTCAACAGGAGAATTTTCTAAGATTTTCTGAAGTTCGATAGATCTATTGAAAGTTACAATTCCGGAAAAAGAGAGATGCCAGCCGTTTTTAAATATTTTCATGGCGGTTTCCAAAGACCCGGTGTAGCAGTGAAAAAGGACTTTTTTATCTTTCAGACCGTATTCCAGCAGTGTTTCAATGATCTCATCCTCACCGTTCCTTCCATGTATTATCAGCGGTTTTTGTAATTCTAAAGAGAGGTCTATCATTTTTCGAAGCATTTTTCTCTGAGTTTCTCTGGGAGAAAAGTCATAGTGAAAATCAAGTCCGATTTCACCTACAGCGGTAATTGAGTCACTGTTGTCTGAAATCCAGCGGGTAGGGGAATCGATGAATTTCTCTGCCTCATGAGGATGAAATCCAGCTACTGAAAAAAAAGAGATTCCGCTATCAGAAAAAGCACTCCGTATCTGTTGTGAAAAGATCAGCTCATCTTCGTTTCCGCATATATTCATCACTGCGCCCACACTGTTTTTTTTCATTTCATCAATTATTTCAGATATTTGACATCCTTTTTCCTTGACAAGCATATGAATATGGGCATGAGAATCAATAAACATTTCAGGAGTTTTCTTTCTTCTGATTGAAATTTTTTCTGAACTTTCTGTTCCGGTTAAATTTTTTATGGTTATCGCCGCTCTTTTTCTTTTCCTGGTTTTCTCCGTTTTCTTCGCTCCGCTCTCCGGATCTTTTTTCACCCAGAAGCAGCTCTTTCTCTTTTGCAATAAATGGAATTATGTTCTTGGAATCCTTAGATAAACTGCTTTCTACCGGAGTGGCTACAGGGATTATTACCCATTTTCCGTTCTCCTTCCTAAGAGCTTCTTTCGGGAAAGTCTTTTCTTCGTTTTTTTCCTTCCTGTCATAATTCTCGCTGAAAAAAACGGTAAGATTTTTTGTGATTACATTGATCTTCCTGACAACGCCTTCTCTGCCGGATGCTTTTTCAACTATTCTTGTTTCTTCTTCAGGATAATCCTTTCTCATTTCTTCATAGGAGGGGTTTTCATATCCAAGACAGCAGAAAAGCCGCCCGCAAATACCCGATATCTTATTGGGATTAAGAGACAGGTTCTGATCCTTAGCCATTTTTATTGAAACCGGAATGAAATTGTGCATATGCCTGCTGCAGCAGAGATCCATTCCGCATGGGCCGAGCCCTCCCATTATTTTTGTAGTGTCTCTTACTCCGATCTGCCTCATTTCAATGCGGCGTCTCAGTTCGTATGCAAGCCGTTTGATAAGTTCTCTGAAATCAACCCTTCCGCTTGATGAAAAATAAAATATCGCCTTTGAATCGTCAAGGGTATACTTAACCTTGATGATCTTCATTTTTATCCCAAGCTCTTTGTTGAGCCGTTCAATGGTCTCCCATGCCTGTTCAGCGTTCTTTTCAAGTCGCTTGGCTTTCTCCAGATCATCAGGACGGGCTTTTCTTAAAAATCCGTTCTTTATGAAATTTATCTTGTTCTGTCTTTTGAACTCGTCAGCACTTTTATTAAGAACATCGGCAAGTTCCATTCCCCGTTCACTGTATGCAACGATGACATCGCCCTGTTTTAGTTCATTTCCCTGATTTTTCTGTTCAGGATAGTAGTACCAGTAAACTTTTCCCGCATTCTGGAACTGAATGGCAATAACATCTTCAAAAGCAGGAAATTCATCACTATAATCAAAATAGACAGCGTTGCCGCCACCGAGAGGGGCAATAGGGGAACCGGCTTTCTTATGTTTGGGGTTCTCTTCGTCCTTAAAACCCTCATCATTTACTTCAAGTTCCTGTAATTTCCTGAATTCTTCTTCAGAAATATCGATGTTTCTGTTTATGTTCCTATTGTTCTTTTCCAATTTCATCTCCTATAATGTTATAAAAAACAGATGCATCAAACGAGAAGTACTGATTGTTTTTCAGAAACTGTGCAATTCTCAATGATACATCAGGGAATCTATTTTTAATGTAAAAAGAAAAAAAAGCAAGCCGCATTCTTATATACATCCTTTTATGGTATTCGGTTTTTTCAGCGGTTGATACATCATTTGTGCTACCAGCCATATTGCTGATGTCAGTTATTATTTCAGCCATTTTATCGATCCAGCCAAGAGAGTTGGGATTGATATTCATAGTTTCCATTTCCATTTTTTTCTTTTCCGCCATGACTGAATCAAGACCGATCTCTTCACCGAGAACTTCAAGAAAAGTAAAAAAATCAAAAGGGGTTATCTCGCCGTTATCACTTTTTTCAGGAGGAACGAATATCGCAATGCTCCTTGAAACAATTGTGGGAAGAAGGGAGTTCTTTTTATTTGCAGAAAGAATGAAATAGGTGCGGGCCGGCGGCTCTTCGATCTTTTTTAAGAGCGCATTCTGTGCTTGAGGAGTCAATGTTCCGGCATCCCTGATGAAAATGATCCTGTTGTCGGATTCGTAGGGTTGATAACAGATGATATTGTCAAGAGCCAGAACATCTTCGATCTTTATTGAACCTGTAGAACCTTTTGAAAGTGTAATGAAGTCAGGGAATGATTGCGATGAACAGAGATCGATGAATTTCTGAAAGTCAATTTCCCGTTTAGGTTTTATAAGCGTTTGCGCAAAAGAGTTGACAAGATTGAATATGGACTTATCGCTGGGTCCGTAAAAAAGTATTGTCTGAGGAAGGTTCTTTTTGTTGACTGCATTCAGAATATTATCTTTTACTGTTTTCTGTGACATTTAGTTTACATAATATATGTTATGCGAAGTTGATGGGATGAAACGTCAATCATATTAAACCCTTCCTGGCTTTAGCAATTGTTGCAATCCTTTCATTTTCCCCTGCTTTCTTGAGTTTGAAGTACAGAGATCTGTATTCAGGTGTAAAACCGAAAGAGAAAACTATGAACTTGTAATTGATGCTTCCATTGGAGAAAATTATTTCATCTGCTGTGTCGCTGGTTATGATGTTGAGATATTTGTCAAAATCCATCTTTCTCCCTTTTATGAAGAATATGGCACTGAATTTTCTGAGTATCGCCTCGTCCTTGAAATGGACATCTATAAGACAGTTATGCTGCTGCGCAAAATATGTTAATGATATGAAATCATTCCACATTCCCTTCGGCGTTGTCCTTTTTGGTATCCAAAGGACCTTCCCTGAAGGATCTGTCGGGATCGTGCCTAGATCAATGATCAGTTCTTCCTCTTTATCGCTTTCAGTTCTGTTTTCAATGCACTCGCATTCAACGGTTTTATCAACTATTGATGTTGTTCTGTATCCGAATCTTTCGTTTCCCGGATCATTGAAAAGATACGGAGCCGCCTGCTGAAGATCGTTTGCAAGTGACCCCTTGTATGAAGTGCTCGAAAAAAAGAATGAAAACAAACTCTTAGATGCTATAGTTCTTCCTGATCTTGATAGCATCATAAGAAGTTTTGATTCGTTTGTATTGCAGAAATCAATGGTTATGGACGGTTTTACCGTCCAGATGAATTTAAAGAGAGAAAAATTCTCTGACGGCTCTGAGTAGCTCACTCCGCCGCAGTTTACAACGGCCGTTTTTTCCGTGTCGCAATCAATGACATAAACTTTTCCCTGAGGATTGAACGAATCGCTTGAACACCATTTTAAAGATTGCTCAATAATAGAGATGAAATTTCCGGCATCAGTAAGGATCATTGTCGTAAACGGTACGATCCTTCTAACAAACTTCATAGTTTTTTGCTCTTTATGTCAATAATATCAGCTACTTTGTTAATGATGCCATTAACAAAGGAACTTGATTCCTTGCTGCCGAACTTTTTTGCGATGTCAATAGCTTCATTTATCGTGGCCTTAAATGGCACGCCGTTCGTTTCGTCTATCAGTTCAGCAACAGACATTCTCAGAATATTCCTTTCTATGAGGGCGATCCTTTCAATACGCCAGTTCGTAGCGGCCTCTTCGATGAGCCGTTCTATTTCAGAAAGATTTCTGCTTACTGTGTTAAGAAGATAAACTATGAAAACATTCTCCTCTTCAGGAGTTTCATTGTCACAGTTTTTCGAGGAATTTATATTGAAATACTTAAGATATATCCCAACTGCTTCTTCCACGGAGTTCTTCCTATTGAATTCCATACTGTAAAGGATTTGGAGTGTCTTTTCTCTGGATCGTCTTCTAAGTCCCATGATTAATTCTCAAATTTTATCAGTTACATTTAACATTTCTATTGCTGCAAGTGCCGCGTCAAACCCTTTGTTGCCCGCTTTTGTTCCGGCCCTTTCAACTGCCTGCTCTATTGTGTCTACCGTAAGAACACCGAAGCTGATATAAACGCCGGTTTCAAGTGAGACATGAGCTATTCCTTTTACTGTTTCAGCAGCGATATATTCGAAATGAGGAGTATTGCCCCTTATTATCGCACCGATACAGATGATCGCGTCATACTTTTTTGTCAAAGCCGCTTTCCTTGCTGCAAAAGGGATCTCAAAAGCTCCAGGAACTTTTATTATCTCCGCATTTTCAGCTCCGTGTCTTTCCAGACAGTCAATTGCTCCGTTCAAAAGCGCTTCGCTGACAAAACTGTTGAAGCGGGAAACCACTATCCCGAACTTCTTTCCTTTTGCTGTAAGTTCTCCTTGAAAGGTCTTAGTCTTCATGTTCATCTCCCTTGGAAAATATTTTGTGGCCCATTTTATTCTGCTTGGCCATGAGGTATTTTATATTTTTCTCCTGAACTCCGCAAATATTTGGTATCTGGTCTGTTATTTCAAGACCGTAACCGGCAAGACTTACCATCTTTTTCGGGTTGTTCGTCAGAAGCTTTATCCTTTTCACCCCTATCTCTTTAAGTATCTGGGCGCCTATGCCGTAATCTCTCATATCGGCGGGAAATCCAAGAGCGATGTTGGCTTCAACTGTGTCCATGCCGTTATCCTGAAGATGATATGCTTTTATTTTGTTGCCAAGCCCTATTCCCCTGCCCTCCTGTCTGAGATAAAGGATCACTCCCCGTCCTTCCCTGTCAATTATCTCCATGGCATTCTGAAGCTGATATCCGCAGTCACACCTGACACTTCCGAGTGCATCTCCTGTCAGACATTCCGAATGAACCCGCACAAGGACAGGTTCAGCGGTAGTGATATCCCCTTTTATCAATGCAACATGCTCAAGTCCGTCAACCATGCTTTTAAAAACCTTTATGTTGAAATCGCCGCCCCATTTTGTGGGAAGAACAGCATCAGCCATTTGTTCAACAAGTGACTCTGTCATAAGACGGTATGCAATAATATCTTCAATGGTTATGATAGGTATATCGTATTTAGCTGAAAATTCCCTGAGTTCGGGCATCCTTGCCATTGTGCCGTTATCATTCATTATTTCACATATTACAGCGGCAGGTTTCAGTCCGGCGATCCTTGTAAGATCAACCGAGCCCTCTGTCTGACCGGTTCTTACAAGAACTCCGCCATCCTTTGCTCTAAGCGGAAAAACATGACCAGGCCTTGCAAGGTCCGTTGGAACCGCTCCGTCCTTTACAGCGGACATGATCGTTGTAGCCCTGTCTGCGGCTGAAATTCCTGTGGTCACTCCGCACTTTGCCTCTATTGAAACAGTGAATGCCGTTCCGAACCTCGACTGGTTGTCAACGACCATCGGAGGAAGATCAAGCTGGTCAGCAATGCTGTTCTCAAGAGCAAGACATATAAGTCCGCGACCGTTTTTTGCCATGAAATTTATGTTTTCAGCATTTGCAAACTGAGCGGCTATTACGAGGTCTCCTTCATTTTCACGATCTTCATCATCGACCATTATAACCATTTGTCCGGCTTTTATCCGCTCGACAGCTTTTTTTATATTTTCGACCAATTCAGGTCTGTAAGACATAATAACTCTCCGTCACTTCATAAGTTGAATAAACTCTTTTCTGATTATCGTCTCCTCCCTTCCAGGCCCGACGGAAACTATTGAGACGGGAACACCGAGCATTGTCTCAATAAGTTCCACATATTTTCTGGTCTTTTCAGGAAGTTCTTCATATTTTCTTATTTTGGAAATATCCTCTTTCCATCCCTCAACTTCGATATAAACCGGCTCGATGTTTTCGAGCATTTCTATCGAAGCAGGAAAGCCGTTTAATTTGCGGCCTTTGCAGTTGTATCCTGTCGCAATTTTTATCTTCTCAAAGTTGTTGAGAACATCAATTTTTGTAAGTGCTATCGATGTAAATCCACTCATGTCAAAGATATATTTAAGGGCAACCATGTCAAGCCAACCGCATCTTCTCGGTCTTCCTGTGGTCGTTCCGAACTCGAAACCTGTTTTTCTGAGCTCATCACCGTCAGGTCCGTGATCTTCAGTCGGAAATGGTCCTGCCCCCACTCTCGTTGTGTACGCTTTTACAAGTCCTATGTTGTCAGAGATCCTGTCGACCGGAATTCCGCAGCCGACACCGAAATAACCTGAAACGGTGTTTGAAGAAGTTACGAACGGATATGTTCCGTGATCTATGTCAAGCAGTGCTCCCTGAGCACCCTCCATGAGTATTTTCCTCTCTTTTGAGAACCCTGCAAAACTGAAATCGGGTTCCTGAATGTAGGGTTTGAGCTTCAAGCCGAGTTCAGAATAAGTTAGGGTAAGTTCTTCTGAATCAAAAGGATCCTTCTTGTAAAGGTCTGTAAACAGTGCATTTTTCTCTTTCAACGCCGCTTTTATCTTTCTGCGGAGATGGTCTTTGTCAAGAAGGTCAATCGCTCTGATGCCGATCCTTGATATTTTGTCTTCGTATGCAGGGCCGATACCCCTTCCAGTTGTTCCTATTTTGTTGTCTTTTTTGGCTTCCTCTCTGCATTTATCAAGAATTTTATGATATTCCATGATTATTGCCGTTTTTGGGGAAATGAGAAGTTTCGAAGGTGAAACATCTATCCCTTTACTTGCGAGTTTTTCCGATTCCTCAATGAACTGTTTCGGGTCAAGGACTACGCCGCTTCCGATAAAACTTATCACTTTTTCTCTGAGTATTCCGGAAGGTATCGCATGCAGATCATATTTGACACCGTCAACAACTATCGTATGTCCTGCATTGTTGCCGCCCTGGTATCTGCAGACAATGTCGACCTTTTCGGTAAGAATATCAACTATTTTACCTTTCCCTTCATCACCCCACTGGGTTCCTGTAACAAGATGTACTGTCATTTCGGGTTCTCTCCGTAACAAATTTTCATTCTTCGTTAGCATCAAGTACTGCCAGAAATGCTTCCTGAGGTATTTCCACATTTCCAAGCTGTTTCATTTTCTTTTTTCCTTCCTTCTGCTTTTCGAGAAGCTTTCTCTTTCTTGAAACATCACCGCCGTAGCATTTGGCGGTTACATCTTTTCTATATGCTTTGACTGTCTCTCTTGAGATTATGTTCGACCCGACCGCCGCCTGAATCGCGACATCATACATCTGTCTGGGGATCACTTTTCTCATTTTAGCAACGAGCGATCTGCCCATGTAATAAGACTTTTCCTTGTGAACTATGACAGAAAGAGCATCAACCGGATCGCCATTTATAAGAATATCCATTTTAACAAGATTTGACCGTTCATAGTCAAGAAGTTCATAGTCGAGTGACGCAAAACCTCTTGAGATGGATTTAAGTTTGTCATAAAAATCATAAACGATCTCGCTTAGAGGTATTTCATATTCAAGTATTACCCTGTCAGTTGTCTGATAAGTAAGATTTTTCTGCCGTCCGCGCTTATCAAGACACAGTTTGACCAATCCGCCGATGAATTCAGCCGGAGTGAATACTGAAGCTTTGACAAATGGCTCCTGAATGTGGTCAATCAACTGCTGTTTAGGAAGCTTGTCAGGGTTTTCAACAAAAACCTCTTCGCCGCTGTTGAGGATGACTTTATATGAAACGCTCGGAGCTGTGGTGATAAGTTCAAGATCAAATTCCCGCTCAAGCCGTTCCTTTACAATTTCAAGGTGCAGCATCCCCAGAAATCCGCATCTGAAACCGAAACCGAGAGCACTTGAATTTTCGGGTTCGTGAGAAAAGCTTGAATCGTTAAGTGCCAGTTTTTCCACAGCTTTTTTAAGTTCTTCATATTTTGATGTCTCTACAGGGAATATTCCGCAGAACACCATTTGTTTCATCGGTTTGAAACCGGGAAGCGGCAAAGGAGAGATATCGTTCTTCAGAGTTATTGTTTCGCCGATATTGACATCGTGAATAGTTTTTATCCCTGCCGCTATGACCCCTACTTCACCGGCATTGAGTTCGTTCACTTTGACTGGATGAGGAGTATATCTGAGTATTTCGATCACTTCATATTCCATGTTCGAGTGCATCAGATATATCATGTCGCCGTTCTTTATGCATCCGTCGAACATTCTCACAAGCATTCTCACACCGACATAGGCATCAAACCAGCTGTCGAATATCAAAGCCCTTGTTTTCATTGCCGGATCTGTTTTGGGGCATGGTATATCGGTCACTATTTTGTCAAGAAGCTCCCTGACTCCGAATCCCGTTTTGGCAGAAACTTCGAGTGCATCGGTTGCATCTATTCCGATTATTTCGATGATCTCGTTCTTTGCTTTTTCAGGATCTGCACTCGGAAGGTCGATCTTGTTTATAACAGGAATTATTTCCAGGTTGTTATCTATCGCCATGTAGACATTTGCAAGCGTCTGGGCTTCGACACCCTGAGTCGCATCAACGACAAGAAGAGCTCCCTCGCAGCTTGTAAGCGCTCTGCTCACCTCGTAAGAAAAGTCGACATGTCCGGGAGTGTCAATGAAATTAAGCTCATAAACTTCCCCCTGATATGTGTGAAGAACAGTGACCGCCCTCGCTTTAATGGTTATTCCCCGTTCCTTTTCAAGTTCCATATCGTCAAGGAACTGTTCCTTTTTTTCCCTTTCTGTTAAGCTTCCTGTCATTTCGAGGAGACGGTCGGAAAGAGTGCTCTTTCCGTGGTCGATATGGGCAATAATCGAGAAGTTCCTGATATTCCTGATGTTTTTCATTCAAATTCCCACAAGGCCGAAAAAATTTCAATCTCAACAAACAAAAACGCTCGGTTTTATACAATAACATAAGAGAAATTACAAGAATATTGTTTGTATATCAAATAGGATTAGATCTAGTGGAGTTTTTTATTGTCCTTTTACGGTTTTTCAGTGTTTTGGTCATTTCGTTTTTCAGTGATTCTTCGCTCGGGAGATAAAGATCGTACTGACTTG
>ENA-UOWO01002962-UOWO01002962.1-activated-sludge-metagenome-genome-assembly--contig:-NODE-2962-length-20303-cov-7.580551_pt1 | contig 20303 bp, 14 predicted proteins | sample MGYA00238148_ERZ761564 | MGnify/ENA primary metagenome ERZ761564 (study PRJEB28885, sample SAMN05720194) | activated sludge metagenome | isolation source: Anaerobic digester | place: USA... | reverse complement strand
TGTTGCCTTCCTGGATCAGGTCGAGGAACTGCAGGCCGCGGTTGGTGTACTTCTTCGCGATCGAGATCACGAGGCGCAGGTTGGCCTCGATCATCTCCTTCTTGGCGTCGCGCGAGGCCTTCTCGCCCTCGTTCATGCGCTTGTTGATCTTTTTCAGATCATCGAGCGGCACGACGGCACGCGCCTGCTGGTCGGTCAGCTTCTTCTGCAGTTCCTGAACCGGCGGCAGGTTGCGCGCCAGCACGACGCTGTAGGGCTTGTTGGCCGCCACTTCCTTTTCCGCCCATTTCAGATTGAGGATGTTCGGCGGGAAATGCTTGATGAAATAGTCCTGCGGCATGCCGCACTTGTCGACGAGGATCTTTCGCAGTTCGCGTTCGTAGCGGCGCACGTCATCGACCTGAGAACGCAGGATGCCGCACAGCTTCTCGATGGTCTTGACGGTGAAGCGGATCGTCATCAACTCGCTGCTGATGGCCTGCTGCGCCTTGCTGTAGGCGGGCGACTGGTAGCCCTCCTTCTCGAAGGCCTTGCGCATCTTGTCGAAGTTGATCCGCAGGTTCTCGAACTTTGCCAGGGCTTGGGTCTTCAGTTCCTCGAGCTTCTTGGTCAGCGCCTTGCTGCCGCCGTTGCCGTCGTCATCGTCGTCCTCGTCGAAGAAGTCGACGTCTTCCTCGGCCACGTAATCGTCGGCTTCGCCCTCGGATACGAATCCGTCGACCACCTCGGAGATGGTCATTTCGGCTGCCGTGATGCGATCGGCGTAGACCAGGATCTCGGCGATCGTGGTCGGCGATGCACTGATGGCGTACATCATGGCCTGCAGGCCACCTTCGATCCGCTTGGCAATCTCGATCTCACCCTCGCGGGTGAGCAGTTCGACGGTGCCCATCTCGCGCATGTACATGCGGACCGGGTCGGTCGTGCGGCCGAACTCCGAGTCAACGGTCGACAGCGCCGCTTCGGCAGCTTCCTCGGCTTCCTCCTCGGTCGCGGTCGTGGTGCCCCCGCCGGCGATCAGCAGCGTGGCGGCATCGGGTGCCTGCTCGTAGACCGCGATGCCCATGTCGTTGAGCATCGACACGATGGCTTCGAGTATTTCGTTGTCAACCAGCTTTTCGGGCAGGTGATCGTTGATTTCCTGGTGCGTCAGGAAGCCGCGCGTCTTGCCCATCTTGATGAGCGTTTTCAGCTCCTGGCGGCGCTTGGCGACTTCTTCCTCGGTGAGAGCCGTCTCGTCGAGACCGAACTCACGCATCAGCGCGCGCTCCTTCGCACGCGACACCTTCATGCGCAGAGGCTTGACCTTGACCTTCGAGTCCCCGTCGTCGGCCGACTCGGCGACCTCGGCTTCCGGTTCACCCTCGAGATCGGCTTCCAGGTCGGAAAAGTCCTCGTCACCGAGTTCGGCCTTCTTGCTCTTGTCGTCGCCCTTGGCTGGCTTGCGACCGCGCTTGGGCTTGTCGTCGCCCGCTCCCGCCTTGGCCGTTGCCTTGGCTGCCGGCTTCGCTCCCGCGGCAGATTTGACTGCTGTCGCCGAGGCACGCGTCTTCGCAGCCAGCTCCTCCTTGGCGCCGCTGGATTTCGAGGCGGCACCCTTCACCGGAGTGGCGGGCTTGGTGGCCGCTGCGGGCGCGCTTTTCTTCGCAGTCATGCAATTCCTCAATAGGTCGGCGGTTCAACGCCGGTACTTCAACAAGTGGTCCCGCAGGTGTCGACTCACAAGATCGTTGCGGATCGGCGGTTGAGTTCGCAACTCCTGATGGAGCGCTGTTTCAACATGTGAGTCAGCTTGCCAAGGGGGCGCGGAGGCCCTCAGACGGTTTGAAAGGTGATCCTTGCGGTGTTCGAATGTCCCTGTCGCCACAACCGAGATCAGGGATCAGACGGGGACCGAAGGCTCCGCAGTCACTGCCGACCCAGTCGGCGCAGCCGAGGATTATACCGCCCGGTCATCGCGAACCGAGGCTTTGAGCCGCTTGCGAGGCCGGATGCAATCGTCAAGCCGGCGACGATGCGAGGCCGCTCAACGTCGCCTTCAACCGGGCTCGGCTCTGCATCAGTTCTGCGCTTCGGGCCTGGATGTCCGGTGACATGAGACCGGACTCGAAGAGTTGCTCGAGTTCGGCATCCACGTCGCGCAGCCGAAGGTGATCGAGGATCAGGTCGAGCTGCTGGCGCAGGTCGGTGTGAGGCTCGGGCTCGTGGAACAGCGCGATCCGCTCCAGTGCCGCTCGGGCATGTTCGTCTTCGTGCACCGATTGCGTCAGTTCGGCCAGCAGCGGGGCCGGGGCCAGCGGCCCATGGTCGTGGAGGCAGCGCTCGAAACTGCCGAAAAGCGCAGCGTAGGGCGCCACGCGGTCGGCCAGCAAGTCGTGGCAATGTCCGTCCAGATCCCACCACATTTCTGCGCGATGCAGCAGCAACCACAGCGCCCGATCGAGCTGATTGGCCGCACCCTGGCGAGCCGCGCGAACGAGACGCGGCCTGGGCGGCGTCTCGTTGCGCGCCGGCTGTCTGAGTGTGGGAGGTGAGGCCTGCCACATCACGGACAGTTCTGCCGGGTCGAGCTTGGCCACAACGGCCAGATCTCCAAGCAGCTGTCGCTTCAACGCGCCATCCGGCAGTGCCGTCCACAAGGGACGCGCCATGGCCAGGAATCGGGCTCGGCCTTCGGCTGTCGCCAGATCGCATCCTTCCTGGGCCATCGCGACGACCTGGCGCGACAAGGGGACAGCCTGTCCTATGCAGGCAGCGAAAGCCTCGGTGCCATGCTCGCGAACATATGAATCCGGATCGTGCTCGGCCGGCAGGAACAGGAATCGCACGCTGCGCAGGTCGGTGGCATGAGGCAGCGCAGCCTCGAGGGCGCGGCCGGCAGCGCGCCTTCCTGCAGCATCGCCGTCGAAGCTGAAGACGACCGAATCCGTGAAGCGGAACAGCTTCTGCACGTGTTCGGCAGTGCACGCGGTGCCCAGCGTGGCCACGGCGTTCGGAAAACCCAGCTGGGCGAGCGCCACGACGTCCATGTAGCCTTCAACGACAAGGACGAAGCCGTGCTGCCGGATGGCGGTGCGAGCTTCGTAGAGGCCGTACAACTCGCGGCCCTTGCTGAATACGGGTGTTTCCGGCGAGTTGAGGTACTTGGGCTCACCGCGGTCGAGCACACGCCCGCCGAAACCGATCACCTCGCCCTGCACCGATCGGATCGGAAACATGATCCGGTCACGAAACCGGTCGTAGCGCTTCGAGTCGGCCCCGGGAGTCGCCTCTGCGTCCTGCGCGATGACCAGACCGCTTTCCTCGAGCAGCGGGTCGTCGTACCGCGGAAATGCGCCAGCCAGTGTGCGCCAGCCTTCGGGGGCGTAGCCCATGGCGAATCGGGCCGCCACCTCGCCGCTCAATCCGCGCTGCTTGAGATAGTCGATGGCCCGCGGGCAGCTCTTCAACTGCTTGCGGTAGTGGTCCGCGGCCTTGGCCAGCACATCGTTCAGCGTGCCTTGCCGCTCCTTGGTCTTCTGCGCGCGCTCCCGCTCCTCGGGGGAGCGGTCGTCCTGCGGGACGGCGAGGCCTACCTGCTGTGCGAGGTCTTGCACCGCGTCGACGAAGCCCATGCCGGAGTGCTCCATCAGGAAGCCGATCGCGTTACCGTGGACGCCGCAACCGAAGCAGTGGTAAGTCTGGCGGCTGGGGCTGACGGAGAAGCTGGGCGATTTTTCGCCGTGGAATGGGCACAAGCCCATGTGGTTCGCCCCGGACTTCTTCAGCTTCACGTAGCGGCCGACGACGTCCGCGATGTCGACTCGGCCGAGAAGATCCTGAATGAACGAAGGCGATATCACGCCTTCAGTTTAGCGGTCCGGCACCAGGTCAATGAGCCCGCAGATCTGCAAGGCGTCCAAGAAAAATGCCGCGCAGACCTTTCAGGCCTTCGCGGCATTCGGCGGCGACGCTCGGCCGAGACTCAGACAGTGAACTCGCTCAACTGGTGACCTGCCGACAAGGCAGCCTTCAGCCACTTGGGTTGCAGGCCACGGCCACTCCAGGTTTCGCCGGTCGCCTTGTTCCTGTACTTGGCAGCGACCTTGCCGCCCTTGGTTGAACTCGCGGCACGGACCGGCGCCTTGTTGGAGATATCCGAGATGGTCAGACCGTATTCCTGCATCAAGGCACGAACCTTTTCGATGGCGTTCGCATGCTCTTGCTTGCGGGTCGACTCGATTTCTTTGTCCAACGCTGCCTTGCGGTCCAGCAATTCTTTCAATGTCGACATGGGGATTCCTCTTGGGTCAATTAATGAACCGTCGAATAACGACAAGCGGTTGCAGTATACAAAAATCGACTTGGAGGTTAAACCCTCACCCCGGAACACCTGTTAATTAATCCATAAAACGACATGCGGTGACAAATTCCCATCGTCCGCAATGCAAATCTTGAATCGGGTTATGCAGAGGGCGGTACGTAACCGGCCGGCTGCTCGGCACCGGTGCCGAAAAAGAAATTCTCCATTTGACGTGCCAAATACTGCCGCGCCCGGAGGTCAGCCAGATTCAGTCGGTTTTCGTTCACCAGCATGGTCTGGTGTTTCAACCACAACTGCCAGGCTTCCTTGCTCACCTCGTTGTATATGCGCTTGCCGAGGTCGCCCGGATACGGCGCGTAGTCGAGTCCTTCCCCTTCCTTCTTCAAGTGGATGCAGGTGACGATGCGTGCCATGTGTTAACTCCGATAAAGATGGTTTCAACGAACTGTGGTGCTGTCATGCATGGGCGTTGCCATCAGGACAGCGTCTTGACCAGAACCTGCGATCTTCGATCCCAGTTGTACTTTCTCTGGCGCGCCTCTGGCAGCCATTCCGGCCCAACCTGCTCGAATCCGCGCTTGATGAACCAGTGCATCGTGCGTGTGGTCAACACGAAAATGCTCTTGAGACCGAGGGCACGCGCGCGCTGTTCGATGCGCTTGAGGATGCGTTCCCCGTCACCTTGCCCCTGCACGTCGGGCGACACCGTGAGGGCCGCCATTTCGCCCGTCTGCTTTTCTGGATAAGGGTATAGCGCCGCACATCCGAATATCACGCCGTCATGTTCAATCACCGTGTAGAAATCGATATCCCGTTCAATTTCTGTTCGGTCTCTTTTCACCAGCGTGCCGTCGTTTTCGAAAGGCTCGATCAGTTGCAGCACGCCGCCTATATCGTCGGCCGTCGCCTCGCGCAGGCTCTCGAGTTTTTCATCGACGATCATCGTGCCCACACCATCATGCGTGAATGATTCGATGAGAACCGAACCGTCGACAGAAAACGGAACGATGTGCACTCGGTCCACGCCGCTCTTGCTGGCTTTCACTGCGTGCTGCAGATAAAACGCGGTGTCGGTGGGTTGCTGTGGATTCGGCAACGAGGCCAGCAGTTTCTCGGCATCGGCCAGCGCGAGCTCCTGGTCTATGGCGCTGTTTGGATCCGAGATATCGAGAGGTATGCCTCTGACCTCGGTGAGATAAATCAACTTGTCGGCCTGCAATGAAATTGCCGTGCTTGCTGCGACGTCTTCCATGCTGAGGTTGAAGGCCTCGCCGGTCGGCGAGAATCCGAACGGAGACAGCATCACGAGTGCACCGAAGTCGATGGCCTGCCGGATGCCGACTGCATCGATCCTGCGGACCAGGCCGGTGTGGATGAAGTCGACTCCATCAATGACACCCACCGGTTTCGCAGTGATGAAGTTGCCGGACACCACGCGGATCTGGCTGCCGGCCATCGGCGTGTTCGGCAGGCCTTGCGAGAATGCGGCCTCTATCTCGTAGCGCAACTGGCCCGCTGCCTCTTGCGCGCAATCGAGCGCCACCGCGTCGGTGACGCGCATGCCGTGGCTGTACTTCGAGACATGGCCCTTGGCCTTCAGCTGCTCCTCGACCTGCGGCCGAAAGCCGTGCACCAGCACGACCTTGATGCCCATCGCGTGGATCAACGCGAGGTCCTGCGCAAAGGCGCTGAGCTTCCCCGCGGCAATCAGCTCACCGGCGATGGCGACCACGAAGGTCTTGCTGCGATGGGCGTGGATGTACGGCGCGACCGAACGGAACCACGGAACAAACGTGTGCGGGAAGACCAGGCTCATCGCGGCGCTTTGAAATAATGTTCGATTTTGCATGAAGGCCCGATGACGTCTGCCCCGCGAGTCCGCTCGACCCCCCGTCCGAACGCGCTCCCTGCGAACCCCATCCCGCCCATCACCTTTGCGGATTCGCTGCCCGTCTCCGCTCGCCGCGACGAAATCGCGACCGCGATCCGTGATCACCAGGTGGTCATCGTCTGCGGCGAGACCGGTTCGGGCAAGACCACGCAACTTCCGAAAATTGCACTGACCCTCGGGCGAGGGCGGGGCGCGGGCGGGAGCGGCCTGATCGGTCACACGCAGCCGCGGCGGATCGCCGCGTCGAGCGTGGCCAAGCGAATCGCGCAGGAGCTCAATTCGCCGCTCGGCGAAGTCGTTGGCTACAAGGTCCGGTTCCAGGACCGTTTGTCTCCCGGAGCCACCGTCAAGCTGATGACCGACGGCATCCTGCTGGCCGAAACCCAAACCGATCCGCTGCTGCGCGCATACGACACGTTGATCATCGACGAGGCCCACGAGCGCAGCCTGAACATCGACTTCCTGCTCGGCTACCTGCGTCAGTTGTTGCCGCGTCGGCCCGACCTCAAGGTGATCGTTACCTCGGCCACCATCGACGCCGAACGATTTGCGCAGCATTTCGCCGGCAGGAACGGACCGGCACCGGTGATTCAGGTCTCGGGCCGACTTTTCCCGGTCGAGCAGCGATGGCGACCCTTCGAGGACAGCCGAGAGTACGGACTCAATCACGCAATTGCCGATGCCGTCGACGAACTGTGGGCGTCGGGTGGAGCCGGCTCGGGTGGCGATGTCCTGGTGTTCCTGCCTGGCGAGCGTGAGATCCGCGATGCGGCCGACCACCTGCGCCGCCACCATCCGCCAGGCGTCGAGGTGGTGCCACTGTTCGCGCGGCTCAGCCAGGCCGAGCAGGACCGCATCTTCGAGCCGCACAGCGCACGCCGCATCGTGCTGTCCACCAATGTCGCGGAAACGTCGCTGACGGTGCCGGGCATCCAGTACGTGATCGACGCAGGCACCGCGCGGGTCAAGCGCTACAGCTACCGCAACAAGGTCGAGCAACTGCTGATCGAGCCGACCAGCCAGGCGGCGGCGAATCAGCGTGCCGGTCGCTGCGGTCGGGTCAGCAACGGCATCTGCATCCGGCTCTACGACGAGAAGGATTTTGCGGGTCGCCCCCGTTTCACCGACCCGGAAATCATGCGGTCGTCACTGGCCGGCGTGATCCTGCGGATGAAGGCGCTCGGGCTCGGGCTGGTCGAGGACTTCCCGTTCATCGAGCCGCCGCCGCGCCGCGCCATCGCCGATGGCTACCAGTTGCTGGCCGAGCTCGGCGCGGTCGACGATCAGAACGAGTTGACTCCGATGGGCCAGGAGCTCGCCCGCCTGCCGCTGGACCCGCGGGTCGGCCGGATGATTCTCGAGGCGCGCAATCGACAGGCGCTCACCGAAGTGCTGATCGTCGCCAGCGCGATGAGCGTGCAGGACGTGCGTGATCGTCCGCTCGAAGCGCAGCAGGCGGCCGATGCGGCGCACAAGAAGTTCGACGACGAGCGCTCCGAGTTCCTCGGGGACCTGAAGCTGTGGAAATGGCTGGAGGCGTCTCGCGGCGCAGGCCTGACCGCCGAACAGCGCGAACACAAGCTCAGCGCGCGCAAGCAGGAACAGTTGCTGCGCGAAAACTTCATTTCGCCACGCCGTGTGCGCGAATGGCGCGACATCCACTCGCAGTTGCTGACCGTGGTCGCCGAGCACGGCTGGCGACTCAATGCGTCGCCAGCGACCTATGAGCAACTGCACCTCTCGCTGCTGGCGGGCCTGCTCGGCAACATCGGTGTCAAGAGCGACGAGGAAGACTGGTACCTCGGTGCGCGTGGCATCCGCTTCCACCGCCATCCCGGCATCAACCTGTCTAAGAAGCCGGGCCGCTGGATCGTCGCGGCCGAGCTGGTCGAAACGACGCGACTCTATGGCCGTGGCATCGCGGCGATCGAACCGCAGTGGCTGCCGCAGATCGCCGGCCATGTCATCAAGACCCAACTGCTGGAGCCGCACTGGGAGAAGAAGGCTGCCGAGGTGATTGCTCTGGAGCGAGCCACGCTCTACGGCATCGTCGTCTACAACAACCGGCGGGTGAACTTTGGTCTGGTCAATCCGGCCGAGGCGCGGGAGATATTCATCCGGGAGGCGCTGGTCGCCGGCGACTGGGAGACCCGGCTGCCGTTCGTCGCAGCCAATCGCAAGCTGATCGCTCAGGTCGAGGAGCTGGAGCACAAGTCTCGTCGTCAGGACGTGCTGGTCGACGATGAACTGATCCATGCCTTCTACGATCAGCAGTTGCCGGCCGAGGTCTGCAGCGGCGCGACGCTCGAACGCTGGTACCGCGACGAGATCAGGCGCCAGCCGAAGCTGCTGATGCTGACTCGTGACGAGCTGATGCGACACGAGGCGGCCGGCATCACGACCGCCGCGTTCCCCAAGACCCTGCGGATGGGCGGCGTCGATTGCGGCGCGATTTACCTGCACGAGCCCGGCGACGCGAAGGATGGCGTGACGGTGACGGTTCCGATCTACGCGTTGAACCAGGTCAGCGAGGAGCGCTGCGAATGGCTGGTGCCCGGCATGCTGAAAGACAAGGTGCTGGCGTTGGCGAAAAGCCTGCACCAGCGGCCGCGCTCGCGTCTCGTGCCTTTGCCGGAGTACGCCGCTGCCTTCATTTCATCTGTGGAGGCCGCCCATGGATGGGGCAGTGGCAGTCTGGTCGATGCCTTGCTGAAGCATGTCCGCGACAGGACGCAACTCGACGTGAAGCGTGCCGACTTCAAGCTGGAGCAGGTGCCGCCACACCTGCACATGAACTTCAGGGTCGTCGACGAGAACGGGCGTCAGTTGGGCATGGGTCGCAACCTGTCGACCTTGAAAGCCGAGCTCGGCAGCCAGGCGCGCTCCGCCTTCCAGGCGCTGGCTCAATTGAAGAGCGTCCAGCCTGAGAGGCCGATCGCTGCCGACACCGCGTCGTCGGTCTCTCGGAAACCCGGGGCCCAACGCGTTGCCGAGGCACCTGCTGTGTCGCCGGCAGGGCGCGCTTCAGTCCCACCCGACAGCGCAGCGGAGCACTACACCGACTGGACCTTCGGAGAGCTGCCCGAATTGCTGGAGGTCCGCCGCGGTGACCAGACGATGGTCGGATTTCCGGCGCTGATCGACCGCGGTGGCGCCGTGGTCATCGAGGTGTTTGACGAGCCCGAGGCGGCTGCGGCACGCCATCGCGAGGGCCTGCGCCGGCTGGTGTCTCTGCAGATCCGCGATGCATTGAAGTATCTCGAGAAGAACATTCCAGACCTGCAGAAGATGTCCGTGCTCTACATGCCGCTCGGAACGGCAGATGAATTGCGTGAGCAGGTCATCTCGCTCGCCATCGATCGAGCGTTTCTTGTCGATCCCCTGCCAACCGATGCGATTGCTTTCCGGCGTCGTGTCGAAGAGGGGCGGGGCCGGCTCACGCTGATCGCCAACGAGATCGCGCGCAGTGCGCAGGCGGTGCTCGTCGATCACGCGGCGGCCTTGCGCAAGCTCAGGGACGCCCGCGCTCCAAAAGAGGTGTCGGAGGACATCGAGGCGCAGTTGTCCAGGCTGGTCCCCAAGCGATTCCTGGGCGCGACGCCCTGGTCCCAGCTGTCGCACCTGCCGCGCTACCTGCGAGGCATCGTCATGCGTCTCGACAAGTGGCGTGCCGATCCTGGACGCGACGCATCCCGGATGGCCGAATTGCGACCGCTCGAGCAGCGATACCTGCGAACCGTGATCGAGCGCAAGGGCGTGCGCGACACGCGGCTCGACGAGTTCCGCTGGTTGCTCGAAGAACTGCGCATCAGTCTGTTCGCTCAGGAGCTGCGCACGCCGCAGCCGGTCAGCGTGAAGCGACTGGAGAAGTCCTGGCTGCAGATGACGCAGTGACCCCTGACCATGTCGTTGCTGAGATTCATCGAAGAAAATTGTCGCCTCCTCGACGAGGCACCATTTGCCGGCATACAATGCGAGGCTCGGGGCGTAGCGCAGCCTGGTAGCGCACCTGGTTTGGGACCAGGTGGTCGTGAGTTCGAATCCCACCGCCCCGACCATATTCAGATTCAACCTCAGCAGTCTTCGCTGGGGCTCTCCGGTGTCACGTTCCTGGTCCGGCTTGGTTGTCTGAACTTCTGAGCCGCCCAGTCCAGTGTCAACGGTGGCGGTAGCTCAACCGGATAGAGCACCAGCCTTCTAAGCTGGGGGTTACAGGTTCGATTCCTGTCCGCCGCGCCCCGCCCCGTCAGTGCTCGGCCGCCTCGCCTCGAGGCCGCCGAATACACTGGGAGGCTATGGAAGCCCTGGTCCACTTCGCCCATCCGATTCGCCACGCCGTATCAGGCGCTGAGGTGCGTGCATGTTCGGTGCATTGAAGCGTTTGTTGGCGCTCGGTCCCGGGCGAGCCGGAGGTGCGCGCTTCGACGCGATCGATTCCTGGGCGGATCGCTCTGGATTCCGGTTTCGCAGGGCCAAGGACGGTCTGCGATTCGAGCTCGAGGCGGCATCCGGCGGACACGTGGTTCGGATGGAGTGGGGGCCGTCCCAACGCAGCTACATCGAGCACAGCGAGTTGCGCATGCGCGTCGACATGAATCTGCCCGGTTCGTTGCAGATGCTCGTGCTGACGCTGACCTTGAAGGAACGGCTGGAGTCCGAAACCTTCGAGCGCTACACGCAGGACGCGCAGACCGTCATCGACATGTCGACCCCGGAAGAGATGCGCTGGCTGGCGATGTTTCCGAAGGCAGATCTGTCGTTCGACACGGTCTTGCGGGAGCGTTTTGGTGCGCTCGGGGCGAACCCGGCGTGGGCGCTGGCCTGGATCAACGGTCCGCTCGGTGCGCAACTCGCCCGCGCGGTGCCCGATCTGATCGGGCCGGATGTCCCGTTCGTGCTGATGACAATGCGCGGCAGGATCTACCTGCGCATGCAGCTCGCCGACCCAGCACCCGATGCGCTTTCCCAGTGCCTCGAGGTGTTCGATTCGGCCATGCGGTCGGTCCAGCAGATCACCGGCCAGATCTCGCCGGACGACGCCGAATGGGCGTCGACCGCCAGCACGTCCTGGCAGACCCAGTTGCCCGACGACGAAGCGACGGATCCGACACGCTTTTGACGTGTGTCACATGACTCTGCTCCGGCAGGTGCGTGCTAGAGTCATTTTCGTTACGTTTCTTTACGGCGAGCATGCTGAAAGCAATAACGACTGTCGCCGCGGGGTTACTTCTGGCCTTGTCATCGCAGCCCCTGATGGCGGTGGGTTTCGGTCGTTTGGTCAACGCCACTTCGCTGGGACAGGCTCTCGACGTGAGCGTGGCTCTCGACGCCGACATCACCGAGCAAGTCACGTCTGATTGCGTCAGCGCCGAAGTGGTGGTCGGCGACAGTGTCCTGCCGCGCCCGGTGGTTCGGGTTCGACTCGAACCAGCTGGCAATGCGAGTACGCGTTCCTTGCGCGTGACGACCACGGTGCGCATCCACGAACCCATCGTTCAGGTCACGGTCGCAGCGGCGTGCCCGTCGCGAGTCAGCCGACAGTTCGTGGTTCTGATCGATCCTCCTCTGACTGCGTCCGAGCCCGCACTCGCAGCGGCTGAGCCACCTGCTGTGGCCACGCCTCCCGCATCCCCCGCGACTTCGGTGTCTGTCGGAGCACTGCCGGATCCGGGGTTTGCACAGGGCATCTCCGACGCGGCTGCTGGATCGGGGGTGCTGGCTCCACCGCCAGCGCCGGCGCCGCCGGCATCAGCCCGTCGCGCGACGCGATCGACATCGAAAGGCGTGGCGAGCGGGGCGAAGGCGGCCCGTCGGGCGCAGGCAGCCACCCCGCGCAAGGCTCGACGAGCATCCGTCAACCAGGCGCGGGCGCGCTCTTCCCCGCGCCTTGAACTCGAGCGCGGCGCCGGCCCACTGGCCGCTGCTGCAGCCTCAGCTCCGCTGGCGGTGGCTGGTGTGCTGCCGGTGGCTCTCGCCGCGAGTGCTGCCGCATCGAGCCCTGCCGAGTCAGTGGCCGAACTGCAGCGCGAGGCGATTCAATCGCTTCAGCAAAGACTCGACAAGTTGCAGGCCGATTCCGAAGCGTCCAGCAGGAGCATCGCCGATTTGCAGGCTCGCCTGCGTGCTGCCGAATCGTCACGCTCCACAGGATGGCTTTCATATGCACTCGCAGCGGCGGGCGCCGCGCTGCTGCTGTGGTTTGGTCAGATGATCGGGCGCCGCGCTGCTGCACGGCGTCCCGGCACGCCTTGGTGGAAGGCCGAAGCAGATGCGGCTGCGGCGAAGCCGGTCGATGCGGAGGACCGCGCATCCGCCAGGCCGGCGTTCGTGCAGAGCGCCCTGGCGAGCCTGCCGGAGGCCATCGAACTGCCTGATGAGGTGCTGCCGACCACCCCGGCTCCGCTCGTCGTCCCAGATCATTCGCGACTGCCCGAGCCCTTGCGTCCTGTGCAGGTTTTCGGCGACACGGTGGCGTCGGTCGGAACGGCTCTGGCGGTTGAGCCGCCCGTGGCCCCGGCGTCCGCGCTGACAGCCGATGAACTGATCGACCTGGAGCAACAGGCGGAGTTCTTTGTGGCGCTTGGTCAGGACGATTCAGCGGTCGATCTGCTCAACGCCTTCCTGCGCGGGGGCGGTGGCGCGAGTCCGCTGCCCTACCTGAAGCTGCTGGAAATCCATCGGCGTCGGGAAGAACGCGACGCTTACGAGCGGATCCGGGATCGCCACGCGAGACGTTTCGGTACCGAAGCGCCGAAGTGGGAGGACCAGACGGCAGCCGCCGTTCTCGCGGACGGACAGTCACCGGTGATGCGTCAGATCGAGTCGGTCTGGGCAGATCCGCCCGAGGCGATGAAGCTGATCGAGTCGCTGCTCGTGAGCAGCGACCCGGCAGCGGCGCCCCTCGACCTGGCGGCCTTGACCGATCTCCAGTTCCTCTACCTGCTTGCCCGGGCGGTTCGCGAATTCGAGGATCAGCCCGCCCAGCCTTCTGCCGAGTCGACGGTGGACCTGCTGCTGCCCCTGTCTCATCAAGACGAACACCGGTCGGTGGTCGCCTCGGTCGATTCGGGCTTCTCGACTCCGTCTGACATCGACCTCGAGCTGGATTTCCTGCCGCCACGGAACGACCCGAAGCCGCTGGCCTGAGGCCGTGGCGCTGCAGGTCAGAGCCTGCGCAATCTCTCCAGCGCAAGTTCCAGCGTGGTGGTCTGCTTGGCGAAGCAGAAACGGATCAGCCGCTGCTCGAGCGCATCGGCATAGAAAGCCGACATCGGAATGGCGGCCACGCCGGTTTCGCGCGTCAATCGCTCGCAGAACGCGCGCTCGGGTTCATCGCTGATGCTGGAGTAGTCGGCGCACTGGAAATACGTACCCGCGCTGGGCAGTGGCCGCAGGCGGGTCGCCCGCAGGCCATCGGCGAAAAGATCACGCTTGCGCTGGTAGAACATCGCCAGCCCGAGGTGAGGCCCAGGGTCTCGCATGTAGGCAGCCAGGCCGTGCTGCACCGGCGTGTTGACGGTGAACACGTTGAACTGGTGCACCTTGCGGAACTCGGTGGTCAACGCGGCGGGAGCTGCCACGTAGCCGACCTTCCAGCCAGTCACGTGGTAAGTCTTGCCGAAGCTCGACACGACGAAGCTGCGCGCCGCCAGCTCCGGCCAGCGGGCGATGCTCTCATGGCGGATGCCGTCATAGACCATGTGCTCGTAGACCTCGTCGCCGATGACGAGCACGTCGGTCGGGCGCAGCAAGTCGGTCAGCTGCTGCATTTCGGCGGCTGTCCACACCGTGGCACTCGGGTTGTGCGGCGTGTTGACGACGATCAGACGGGTGCGCGGTGTCAGTGCCTGTGCGATACGGTCGAAGTCGGGCCGGAAGCTGCCTGGAGTGAGCGGTACATGAACCGCCACTCCGCCGGCCAAGGCGACGTTCGGCTCGTAGCTGTCGAAGCACGGGTCGAGCAGGATCACCTCATCGCCGGGATGAACCACGGCCAGCATGATGGTCAGGATCGCCTGCGTGGCACCCGCGGTGACCGTGATCTCGCTGGCTGGGTCGTATCGACGCCCGTAGAGCGACTCGATCTTGCTGGCAATCGCTTCCCTCAGGGCAGGCACACCCGGCATCGGTGGGTACTGGTTGTGGCCGCTGCGCATGGCGTGATTCACGGCATCGAGCAGTCGAGGATCGCATTCGAAATCAGGAAAGCCCTGGCCCAGGTTCACGGCGCCGTGCTGTTGTGCCAGCGCGGACATCACCGTGAAGATCGTCGTGCCGACCTGCGGCAGGCGACTGGTTACTGGAGGCGTGCGGTACGCCGTCTTGGCGTGGGTGCCCAGGCTCATTCGGTCGATGGCACGCCGTTGATGCTGCGGGTGATCAGGGCGCGGCTCAGACGCTCGGAGATCATCTCGGCGAACACGTAGACGAAGTTGCGCAGGTAGGCACCACGCTTGAAGGCGATGCGTGCGACGTTCTGGCCAAAGAGCTGGCCGGCCGGGCGCCACACCAGATCCCCGCCGGGCGGATCGTCGCGCACTGCCATTTCGGCGACGATGCCGATGCCGAGCCCGAGCCGGACGTAGGTCTTGATCACATCGGAGTCGATCGCCTCGAGCACGACGTTCGGCCGGAGCCTGCGCGACTCGAAGGCCTGATCGATGCGGGTGCGGCCGGTGAAGGTCGGGTGATACGAGATCAATGGCTCGACGGCGAGCTGCTCCAGCGTGAGTCGTTCGACCTGCGCCAGCGGGTGCCCGGCGGGCATCACGATGACGTGCTGCCATTCGTAGCAGGGCAGGGTGACGAGTTCGTCGTAGCGGTCCAGCGATTCGGTGGCCAGTCCGACCTCGGCGACTTCCTCGATGACCATGCGGGCCACCTGTTGCGGGTTGCCCTGGTGCAGGCTGACGTTGACCTTCGGAAAGCGCTTGCGCAACCGCGCAACCGGTTCGGGCAGCACGTAGCGCGCCTGCGTGTGCGTGGTGGCAATCGACAACGTGCCTGCGTCCTGGTTCGAGAACTCGTCGCCGATACGCTTGAGGTTGTTGACCTCGCGCATGATGATCTCGATGGCCTTCAGCACTTCCTGGCCAGGCTCGGTGACGCGACGCAGGCGCTTGCCGTGGCGGGCGAAGATGTCGACGCCAAGCTCGCCTTCCAGCTCGAGGATGGCCTTCGACACACCGGGCTGCGAAGTGAACAGGGCCTTGGCGGTCTCGGTCAGGTTCAGGTTCTGCCGAACGGCCTCCTGAACGAAGCGGAATTGATGCAGGTTCATGCCGAGTCCACGAGGCCGGGTTTGAAGAGTACGTTGCCGGACACGCCTGCCAGCGCGGCTTGGGCGATGGCATCGATGACGACGGGCGCTTCACCGATCGACGCCCTCACGGCCCAGACTGCTTGCGGATGTGCTGCACGCAACTGCTCGACCTGCAGCGGCAGATCCTTTCGAACGTGCCCACCGGTTCCGAGGAACAGCGGCACCACGTCAATCTGCGTGCATCCTGCCGCGGCCAGCGCGTGTCCGGCATCGAGCAGGTTCGGGCTCATGAACTCGAGGAAGCACAGTTCGACGCAGACATCGGGTGCGCGATTGCGCACCGATTCGAGAACGGCCCGGAATGGCAGCGACCAGTTGGGGTCGCGCGCACCATGGGCAAACAGGAGCAGTCCGGTCTTCATCGGTATCGGACCAGCCAGGCAAAGGCGGCCATGGACATCAGCAGGAACAGCGCGCTCGGAGCCGCGGCAACGATCCAGGGCGTCCAGTTGCGCAGCAGTCCCAGGTGACCTGTGAGGTTGTTGAGCAGCACGAAAGCGATGCCGAGCATGATGCCGCCGAACACCTTGAGGCTGATGCCTCCGGCCCGCGCATGCAGGTAGGCGAACGGCAGCGCCAATCCGACCATCACCAGGCAGGCGAAAGGATAGAGGGCCCGCTTCCAGAACTGGATCTCGTAGGCCTGCGCTGCTTGCTCATTGGTGTCGAGGTGGCCGATGTATCGCCAGAGTTCCAGTGTCGACATCGTGGCCAGCGGCAGCAACGCCGACGCGACGACGTCGGCCGACAGCCCGCCGTTCCATTGCCAGCGCGGCAGCCTCTCGGTGCTCACCTGAGGAGGCTGCGAAGCCACGGCGGGGATCCAGCGTGTGAGCGTGACATTCGACAGCGTCCAGGTGGATTGCCCTTCGACCACGCCCGACTCGGCCGCGACTTGCCGGATCAGCCGGGCGTCGCCGTCGAACTCGAATATCTTGATGCCCAGCATTTCGCCCTTCGTGCCGGTGCGCGCCACGTTGATCGAGTACGAGCGCTCGCCTTCGGGCGTGGTCTGGCGGTCCTTCAGCCAGGTCCCCGATCTGCCGAGTGCAATGCCTCCGCGTGTCAGCGCCTTCAGTTGCACGGCTCTGCTTTCCGCCAGCGGCGTCAGGTAGTCCCCGACGAAGAAGGTCAGTGCGCCGAACGAGAGTCCGAGAGTGGCGAGCAGCCGCAGTGCCCGGCCCGGGCCCAGGCCCCCCGTGCGAAGGATCGTGAACTCCGACGACTGCGCGAGCCGAGACAGCGCGTAGATCGTGCCGATCAGCACGGCGATCGGCGCCAGCTCGTAGAAGTGCCCGGGGACTTCAAGCAGGCATGTCGCCATGGCCGTCAGGACCGAACTGCCACGCTTGGCAGAGTCGGACAAGGCATCCACGAAGTCGATGAAATAGAACAGCGACAGGAAAGCCAGCGAGACGAAGGCCACCGCCGTGACGATGTCGACATAGAACAGGCGCCGTACCGTCTTCATCTTGTGGCCAGTCGCCGGCTGGCGGACGCCTGGATCCAGTTCGGGCGGCTGGTGGCGGTGTCTCTCCACCATATCAGCCCCAGCGCCAGCATCAGTGCGCCGCCATGTGCTGCGATCAGCGCCGTGCCCATGTCCAGCTTGCCGCTGGCCACCCAGGCCTGCGACAGCGTGATCACGTTGTAGTAGACGACAAAGGTCAGCAGCGCAAACAGCAGGTTCCAGTTGCTGGCACGGCGTGGATTGATGGCCGCCAGGCCGATGGCGAGCAGGACCATGTTTGCCGCCGCCAGGCTGAGACCCAGGCGCCACGTCAGCTCCCCGAGGTACGCAGGCGTCGCCTTGCGCCACAGTTCCCTCGTCGGGCGGGCCTTCGGTGGCAGGTTGTCCGCGCTGCTCACGAGCCGGTCACCGACCACGACCTTGTAGCTCTGGAATTGCGCGAGTGTCTTCTCCGAACTCTTGAGATCCACCTCGTTGCGCTGACCGTTGCCCAGTTCCAGATAGCGATTCTCGTCTTCGACCTCGACGCGGCCGGTGCGCGCCGTCGTGACCGACTCGGCGCCCTTGAGTCGACCGTAGATGAAGACGTTGCGAGCGTTCGAGCTGTCCTGCGAGTCGCGCTCGATGAAGAAGACCCGGTTGCCGTCGCTCGACGACTGGAACTGCCCTGGTGCCACGCGCGACAGGTCTGACCGGCGGTCGAACTGATCGCGCAATGTGGAGCTGCGCTCGTTGACCCATGGCCAGACGAACAAGGCCAATAACAGGACCACCAGCAGCACCGGCCAGGTGGTCCGAAACACCGGACGCACGAAGCGGGACAGGCTCACACCGCTGGCAAACCAGATCGTCATTTCGCTGTCGCGATACATCCGGCCGAGCGTGCCGACCACCGCGACGAACATCGACAGCGCGAGCATCGTCGGCAGGTGGGCGAGTGCGGTGTAACCGAGCAGAAGCACCACATCCTGGGGTGACACCTTGCCGCCGGCGGCCATCCCGAGCGTGCGGATCAACATCATCGTCAGAACGATGGTCAGGATGACCACCAAGGTGGCGCCGAAGCTGCGAGCCAGGTCACGACGCAAGGTCGAATCGAATAACATCGTCAGCCCAATTGAACAGTCGGCATTATGGACTTCAGACACCTCGTTGCTGCCCCCGCTACCCTGTCGACTATTGCTGCCGACGCGCTGTTGCTGGTCGTCCACGGCAACGCGCTCGATGCCTGTGTCGAACCGGCACTGGCCGCGCTCATCGACGAGGCCGTTCAGGCCGGTGACTTCCAGTTCAAGGCAGGCCGAACCCTCTACGTGCATCGGCCTGTCGGCTTCAAGGCGGCTCGCCTGATGGTCGTCGGTGCGGCAGCCGCGAGCGTCAAGTCGTTCAAGGCGGCAGTCGCGGCCGGCCTGGGTCAGCTGAAGGGTACGGGTGCCAAGCACATCGTGGTCGCGGTGGCCGATTCGTTGCCACTGACTGCCCTGCATGGCGAGGCCCTGGCGGCCTGCGCGAACGAGGCGACCTACGTCTACCGTCACACCAAGCCGAGCGCACCCAAGGCTCCTGCCATGGCGCGTTTCACGCTGGTCTGTGCCAAGGCGCAGGCGCGCGATGTCGCCGCCGGCCTGCAGCGCGGCTCAGCCATCGCAGCCGGTGTGACGCTGGCGCGTGAATGTGCGAACCGGCCGGGAAACGTCTGCACGCCGACCTTCCTCGGAGAGCAGGCCAGGCGTCTCGGCAAGGAGCACGGGCTGAAGGTCGAGGTGCTTGATCGCAAGGCGGTCGAGAAGCTCGGCATGGGGGCATTCCTGGCCGTGGCTCAGGGCTCCAGCGAGCCCTTGCGTTTCATCGTCGCACGCTATGAAGGTGCTGCGAAATCGCAGGCGCCGGTGGTGCTGGTCGGCAAGGGCATCACATTCGACACCGGCGGTATCTCGATCAAGCCGTCTGCCGAGATGGACGAGATGAAGTACGACATGGGCGGTGCTGCGAGCGTGCTGGGCACCTTGCGCGCGGTGGCCGAGATCAAGCCGAAGCTCAACGTGATCGGCATCATTCCGTCGTGCGACAACATGCCCAGCGGCCACGCCGTCAAGCCGGGCGACGTCGTCACGAGCCTGTCGGGGCAGACCATCGAGATCCTGAACACCGATGCTGAAGGCCGCCTCATCCTGTGCGATGCGCTGACTTATGCCGAGCGATTCAAGCCGGCGGTGGTCGTCGACATCGCGACACTGACCGGTGCCTGCGTGATCGCCCTGGGGCATCACCGCTCGGGGCTGTTCACCGCCGACGACGCGCTGGCCACCGAACTGCTCAATGCCGGCGATGCCGCGATCGATCCATGCTGGCGCATGCCGCTGGACGATGAATACGACGAAGGCCTGAAGAGCAATTTCGCTGACATGGGCAACGTCGGCCCGCGCGCTGGTGGCGCCATCACGGCGGCGATGTTCCTGAAGCGTTTCACCGCCAAGTACCGCTGGGCCCACCTCGACATCGCGGGTACGGCCTGGAAATCGGGGGCGGCCAAGGGCGGCACCGGGCGCCCGGTCGGTTTGCTGACCCACTTCGTGCTGTCACAGGTCAAGTGATCGCCGCTACACCGCCCGACTCGATGACCGCGGTGCAGTTTCACGTCAATGTGCGGGACCCTCTGCAATACACCTGCCGTCTGCTTCGCAAGGCGGCTCGAATGGGTGCCCGGGTCGCTGTGACCGGGACGCCCGCCAGGCTGGCCGAGCTGGATCGGGCGCTGTGGGTTTTCGAGGCCGAAGAGTTCCTGCCGCACGCGGTGGTACTCGACGCTGCGTCGCTCACTTCTGCCCAGCGTCGGGCCCCGGTGTGGCTGGTCCGGCAGGCCGAACTGGGCGCTGACCGATCCGTGCTCGTCAATCTGGGAGCGGATGTGGTCGCGGGCTTCGAGTCCTATGAGCGCCTGATCGAGATCGTGTCGGCCGATGAGGACGAGCGGGACGCGGGGCGCAGGCGCTGGCGTGAATACCAGGCCCGCGGATACTCGCCTGCCAAGCACGAGGCCACGGCATGAGCGTGGCCACCTTGCCGCCGATGCGGGTGCCGACGCTGACCGAGGTCGTCGAATGGCCGCCGTCGCTGCTCGAGGGCTCCGCCATACCCGGGTCCCCGGACGCGGAGCAACTGCCGGTGCTTTCGGAGGCCGTGCAGCCGCAAGAATTTGCGCCCTCCACGGGCGAAGCCGAGGTCGAGCCGGTCGTCGAGTCGATTGAGCTGGAGGCCGAAGCCGAAGCCGAAGCCGAAGCCGAAGCCGAAGCCGAAGCCGAAGCCGAAGCCGAAG
>ENA-UOWO01002959-UOWO01002959.1-activated-sludge-metagenome-genome-assembly--contig:-NODE-2959-length-20319-cov-6.164874_pt1 | contig 20319 bp, 26 predicted proteins | sample MGYA00238148_ERZ761564 | MGnify/ENA primary metagenome ERZ761564 (study PRJEB28885, sample SAMN05720194) | activated sludge metagenome | isolation source: Anaerobic digester | place: USA... | reverse complement strand
ACTGAAAATTGCAGTACGACTTTATCGTTATACGTTTCCGGACTTGTACTCATGCTGCTCTCCATTGAATCTGGGGTCATTTTCAACCGGATCGGTTTGCGGTCATTTGACCCAGATCAAGTCGGTCAGGCCTCGGGCTTTCTGGGCTCTGCTCGCCAGCGCACATTCCACGCCTGCAGTACTTGTTATACTGGACAAACAAGCATTGGCGTGGATTTCAAACGTCCAATTCAATTATGGAGTCTTGATCCCCCCATGTCCGAGCCGGTAGTCGATCTAGCCCGTTTGCGGCAGAGTTGCGCGAAATGTTCGCTGCAGACCCTGTGCCTACCCGCGACTATCGGGCTGGACGATCTCGATCAGCTCGATCGCGTGGTCAAGAATCGCCGTCCGATGAAGCTTGGCGATCATCTATATCGTTCCGGGCAGACTCTGGGTGCCCTCTATGTTGCCCGCGAAGGTGCGTTCAAAACCACGATCACCGACGAGCAAGGCATGAGCCAGGTGATCGGCTTCCATTTGCCGGGAGAACTCATCGGGCTCGATGCCTTGGGATCGGGTATTCATGCCTGCGATGCCGAGGCACTGACCCAGGCCAATGTCTGCGAAATTCCACTATCGCAACTGGAATCGGTGGCGACACAAGTGCCCGGGCTGCAACACCAGCTATTGAGAATTATCGGCCAAAGCATCAACCGCGATCATAGCCATCTCGAAATGCTCGGCGTAAAAAGCGCCGGTGACCGGATGGCCTTGTTTATCCACGGTATGGCCGAGCGTTATCGCTTACTGGGACGGCCGGCCGAACTACTCGTGTTGCCGATGAGCCGGCAGGATATCGGCAGCTATCTCGGCCTGGTGATTGAAACCGTCAGCCGTACGCTGAATAAAATGCAGGAAGACGGCGTCATCAGCGTGCATGGTCGCCAGGTCAAAATCCTGGACATGAAGCGCCTGGCGACGATGGCGCACATCACCACCGACAAAGTCATCAGCCATAAATTCTGAGGTCAATGCGCGAACAGGATCGGCACCGGCGAGTGCTGGCTCAATTCCCGGGTAACGCCGCCCAGAATGAACTCGCGAAAACGCGAATGGCTATAACCGCCCGCCACGATTAACTGCGCATCAGTCTGTTTGCCGTATTCGACAATCGCCTCACCCGCGGTTTTGCCCATCGCAGGTTGCGTGACCACGCGCACATTCAAATCATGCCGTGCTAGATGAGCGGCGATATCAGCTCCGGGTTGTTCGCCGTGGGCGGCTTCGCCGACTTTCGGATCAATTATCAGGATATCGATGCTCTTGGCCTGTTTCAGGAAGGGCATCGCGTCGTGGACCGCACGCGTTGCCTCGCGGCAAGGCTGCCAGGCAATCACGATCCGGTCAAAAGTAAAATCGGTCTCGCTTGAATGCGGTACGCGCAGGACTGGCCGGCCTGAATTCATCAGCAACTCGATGAAATTGTTTTCCAGCGGATAATTTTTCTGATCCGGCGCGCCGGCACCGACGATCACCAGATCGCTATAGCGAGCATGCATGGCACAAGTTTGCGCGCCAGTCATCAAGACCGTGCTTTCAACGCGAACTTCGAATTTGATGCCCTGCTTGCCGAGTTTTTCGCGCAGCTCATCGGCCAGGATGTTCGCGTTTTTCAATGCGTCATCGTAGAAGGCACTGTACATCTGGTAGGGATACACGCCCCACTCATTCGGCACCGGCACCGGAAATTCCACCGGAATCACCACGGCCAGATGGGCATCATCCCGTTCCGCCAGTTGCATGCCGACGGCTAAAGCTGCTTCATCACCCTGGAAGCGGGTGATGGCGACCATAATATCCTTGAACATGGCGAGGCCTCCGATTGAGTGTTAACTGTATGGATTCAGCCTAGTCCTTGTCGCCTGAACCACATTGATCTCAATCAAATTTGACCGTCTTATTTTGTTATCGATCAAACGGTTTTTTCCAGTGTCGATTTCAGGGCCTCCGGCTCTGGCTGAAGCAGATCGGCATGGGCGGGACGATCCAGCAGTTTCTGTAAAGGCTCCGGAACCGTGATGCTTTGTTGAATCAGTGGTTCGACCACGGTTTCGAATTTCGCCGGGTGGGCGGTGGCGACGACGCACCAATCGCGCTGATCACCGGTATCGCGCAAGCGCTCGAGTGCCACCATGCCGCAGGCTGTGTGCGGGCAGACAATTTCATCGTATATGTCGAGCGTTACCGGAATGGCACGGCGAATTTCATCGTCGCCAACGCTTTCCACCTTGACTATGGCCTGATGGATTTTCTTGTCGGGATACAAAAAGCGCAGACGTTCAAGATTGCTGGGTGCGCCGACATCCATCGCGTTGGCAAGCGTGCTGACACTATCGCGTGGCCTGTATTCGCCAGTATCAATAAAATCCTGCAGTACATGGTTTGCATTGGTGGCCAACACGATATCGCCGATCGGTGCACCCGCGGCTTTCGCGAGAACGGCGGCAAAGGCATTGCCAAGGTTTCCGGACGGGATAATGAAATTCAATGCTTGCGTGCTGTTTTTCAACTTAGCGTATTGCACTGCAGCCCAGGCGTAATAACTCATCTGTGGCAACAAGCGGCCGAGATTGATGCTGTTGGCCGAGCTGAGTGCATGGCGTTCCGATAAAGTCTTGTCGGCGAAGGCGGCTTTTACCAAACGCTGGCAATCATCGAAGCTGCCCTGCACGCGATAGCTATGGATATTGTCGCCAAAGCAACTGAGCTGATGTGCCTGTCGCGCCGATACCCGGCCATCCGGAAATAAAACCATGACGCGCACATTTTCATGTTGATGAAAAGCCGCCGCGACTGCGCCGCCGGTATCGCCAGAGGTGGCGACCAAAATGGTTCTTGTTTTGTTCTTCGCGGGAACGGCGGCGAAACATTCGGCAAGAAAACGTGCGCCGACATCCTTGAAGGCTGATGTAGGGCCATGAAAAAGTTCGAGCAGAAAATCATTTTTCGTGTTCAATGATTTTAACGGCGTTGGAAAATCAAAAGCGCGCTCGATCATTGCAGGCAGCTTTTCTGCCAGAAGATCGTCAACGAAAAATGGCGACATTACCTGCAAGGCAGCTTGCTGGTAAGTTTCGGAAGCAAGCAAGGCCGCCAGATTGATTTGCGGTATGTGTTCCGGCAAATACAAGCCGCCATCGGGCGCGATACCCTCGATAATTGCCTGATGCAAGGGAATTGCCGGTGACTGACCGCGTGTGCTTATGCAGAGCATGACAATACCTCGGCGCGCGGCCCCGTCACTTTCGAAATGAAAATATCGCTTTGCAAACCCACTTCGAGAAACGCATGCTGCATATGTTTTGCAGTTGTCGCTGCGATTTCCTGGCTCACACACCAGGCAAAAATACTCGGGCCGGCACCGGAAATGCTCGCACCCAAGGCACCGTGACCGAGTGCGGCCTGTTTCACTTTTGCAAAACCGGGAATCAAGGGCGAACGTCGCGGTTCGATCAACACGTCATTCAAGCCGCGCCCGATCAATGAGAAATCGGACTTGAAACAACCGGTCAATAACAAGGCCAGACTTTCGCTTTGTCCGACAAATTCTTTCAGCGCGTAATGACCGGCCAATGCTTCGCGCGCTTTCCGGGTTTCCAGAACGAAATGTGGATGCACCAGGGCGCAGTACAAATTATCGGGGGTCGGAATCGCGATGATCGAATCCTGCGTTGCCAGCACCAGCCCGCCCAACAATTGCGGGCCGACATTATCGCCGTGATAACTGCCCGAGGCTGCAGCTTCGCCTTCGAGTGCGTAGCGGTACAAGGCTTCGCGTGGCAAGGGTGTTTCGAGCAAGGCGTTCGCGGCAACCACGGCTGCGGTGGCGCTGGCGGCGGAACCGCCCATGCCGGAACCGAGTGCGATACCTTTTTCGATTTCGATGTCATAGCCGTAGTCGAGATTCAAATCTTCCCGCATTGCTCGCAGGGCGCGAGCGGCGGTGTTGTTTTCGGTTTCCAGTGGCAGTTCGGTCAGCGTGCCGCGAATCGCGATCACGCGAATATCATTCGTATTGGTGCGGCGCACGGTGACGGTATCGCCCGCACCTTCGATGCTGTGGCCGAGAATATCGAAACCGACCCCGACATTGCCGACCGAAGCGGGAGCAAACGCGGTTGCAACATTCAAACTCATAACTTGGCTCCCAGATGCGCGGCTACCCGCAAGACATCGGCATAAACACCGGCAGCCGTGACTTCGGGGCCCGCGCCAGGACCTTGTACGACCAGCGGGTTTTTCTGATAACGACGCGTGGTGAATTGCACGATATTGTCGGTCGGTTTCAGGCTGGCGATCGCATGGGATTTTTCCAATGCCATCACCGATACTTTCGCGACGCCATCAGAGTTGAGGCTCGCAACATGTCGCAACACCTTGTTTTCTTTTTCCGCAGTCTTGAATCGTTGCAGCATATCGGCATCCATTTCATTGATTCGTGCGAAGAACTCTTCGCGTGGCAAATTTTGCAGGAACGAAGGCACCAGACTTTCGATCTCGACCTGTTCCAGACTTAGTGCATGGCCCATTTCGCGGGCGAGGATGACTAGTTTACGCGCAACATCGACGCCGCTTAAATCATCGCGTGGATCCGGCTCGGTATAGCCGAGTTCGCGCGCCTGCATCACCAATTGCGAAAAAGGTTGCGAACCATCGTAGCTGCCGAATAACCAGGAAAGCGTTCCCGAGAAAACGCCATCGACCGCCTGCACTTCATCGCCGGTATCGAGCAAATCTCGCGTGGTCTGGATAATCGGTAGACCGGCGCCTACTGTGGCTTCATAACGGAAGCGTGCACCACTGTGCTGACAGGCCTCGCGAATGGCCTGGTACCTTGCGAAATCGCCGCTGCCCGCCTGTTTGTTCGGCGTAATCACATGGATGCCTTGCTGCAACCACGAGGCATAGCGCGATGCCACCTCGGTATTGGAGCTGCAGTCGATCATCATGCAATGAGGGCCGTGGAGGCTGCGCAAATGTTCGCCGATGGCATCGAGATTCACGGGTTCGGCGGATGCCAATTGTTCAGAAACATTGCTCAAGTCCAGTGCCGTTTCGCTAAGCAGCATACGGCTGGAATTGGCAATCGCACAAAGGCGCAATGCGATATTGGATTCTTTCAGCAAACGTTTGCGGGTCGCTTCAAATTGTTGCAGCAACACGCGGCCGACATTGCCCGGGCCAATCAAGCCGACCGAAATCGTCAAGGCCGACAAATAGAAACCGGCATGCACGGCACGCAAGGCGCGCGCAATATCGCTCGCGGCGACCGCAACAGAAATATTCCGTTCCGATGAACCCTGCGCTATCGCGCGCACATTCACGCTAGCGCGTGCGAGGCTGTCGAACAAGCGGCTGGCAATGCCATGCGTGCCCACCATGCCGTCACCGACAATCGCAAGCACTGCGACTTCTTCCTTCGCATCGATATCGGCGATTTGTCCGAGTTGCAACTCACGGGAGAAAGTGTCGCGCAATGTCTTTACGGCTGCTGCGCGATCGTTCAAACGCACGGTGCAACAAATCGAATGTTCGCTCGACGCCTGCGAAATCATGACGACCGAGACGTCGGCCTTATGCAGTGCTGCGAAAACACGCTCTGCCGTTCCGGGCACGCCCATCAGGCCGGTGCCTTCAATCGTGACCAAGGCCAAATTTGTAATGGCGCTGACCCCTTTTACCGGTGGTTGCGTGCTCGGTATTTTTGAAATCACGCTGCCGGGATGTTCCGGCTTGAAACTGTTGCGGATACGCAGCGGAATATTCGCTGCCATCACCGGCTGCAGACTTCTTGGATGCAAAACCTGCGCGCCAAAATAGGCAAGTTCGCAGGCTTCCTCGAATGACAGGCTTGGCACCCATTCCGCTTCCGGCACCAGACGCGGATCCGCCGATAGCACGCCGTCGACATCGGTCCAGATCGTGAGTTCTTTAGCAGCAAACAGTTTTGCGAAAATTGCGCCAGACCAATCGCTGCCATTGCGGCCAAGAACACGCGCCTTGCCATCTTTATCGCTGGCGATAAAGCCGGTCACGACAATACGGTCGGCCTGATGTCGTGCCTGCCAGTTTTTCAAATTTTCGGCACTCGAAGCCCAATCAATATCGATGCCGAGATTATTATCATCGTGCACAACCAGTACTTTGCGTGCATCGAGATAGTCGGCCGGCACGCCAAGCGAAACCAGATGCGCGTGCAATAAATACGCCGACCAGACTTCGCCCAGACCCTGTATCCATTCGAATGCAGTTTCGGGCAAGGATTTCAGCAGGGACAATGCATGCAGCACTTCGCGCAAGCGTTCGCTTTCGGCATCGAAAAAGGCATCGGCTTCAGTGCGATTGACCGTCAGCAAATCATCGGCAGCGTCGCGATGGCGTTTCAGCATTTGATCGAGCAGGGATTGCCAGCCGGAATTCTGTGTCGCTGCCAGTTGCGCGCAGCGAATCAGATTATCGGTAGTGCCTTTCAAGGCCGAGACGACGGTGACCTGGGTAGTGAATCCGGTTTCAGCCAGCAAAAGTTTAGCTGCATGCGCAATTCGAGTGGCATCAGCCATGCTTGTGCCACCAAATTTGTGCGCAAGGACGGAAGGAACGGGTGCCGACATGTTGAATCTCCTACGGGTTGGAACACCGCGGAGACTATCCCCGCGCTGTTCGCGGGGCGGGGGTTGAACTAAAGGTTCATTCCACGCACCACGAATACCGGCAACCGGTAGTTGTAGTGGTGGTAGTAATGAGTACAGACATCAGGCGCGCAGCCACGGAACCGGTGTGGTTCAATGGCTTGCTTGCGAAGATGGGCTGTGCGAAGTTCATGGTCCGACTAGACCGCATCGGCGGGGGGCTTGTCAAGTCGGGCCGCCATTTAGAGCAAAGGTGTAAACTAGCGTCATGAATATTTTCAAGATTTTTACCCTCGAAGCCGCCCACCGCCTGCCGAACGTCCCGGCTGGCCACAAATGCGCGCGCCTGCATGGTCATTCGTTTCGGGTCGAATTGCATCTCGATGGTCCGGTCGATCCGCATACCGGCTGGGTGATGGATTTTTCCGAAGTCAAAAGCATTTTCAAGCCGCTTTACGAGCAACTTGATCATCATTATTTGAACGATATTCCCGGGCTGGAAAATCCGACCAGCGAGAATCTGGCGATCTGGATCTGGAATCAGACCAAACCCTTGATGCCCTTGCTATCCGAAGTGGTCGTCCATGAAACCTGCACTGCGGGATCTCGATATAGCGGTAAATAAGCAGGTAGGAGCGTCCTTTAGGCGCGACAAACCACGCCAGATCTGTCGCTCCTAAAGGGCGCTCCTACGTTAATTCCGATGTAAGCAATGCCACAAATCCATCAAGCTGCGCCGGCTTGCCGGCAAATACCTGACCAAGAAACGGCGTCGTCATGCAACGTTGCAACGCTTCGAAATACTCTTCGGCAAACAATAGATCCGGATCGGTACCGGCGGCAATCCAACCGGCACAATCAATACCGTCTTCCTTCAATGCGCGTTCTGTCAGCCGTGCATGGTTGATGCAGCCGAGCTTCAAGCCAACCACGAAGATCACGCGGCAATCGAGCGCACTCACCAGGTCGGCTTGATCAAGCGTGTCGCTTAAAGGTGCCAGCCAGCCGCCAACGCCTTCCACTAAAATAATTTCGGCTTCTGTTTTTACCAGCCGGTATGCATTCAAGACAGGCTCAAGCGAAATGGTGATGCCGTCGTGCTTGGCGGCAATTTCAGGGGCCGTGGGCTCACGCAACGTGATTGGATTGATCAACGCGTATGGCAAAGAAATCGAGCTTGCTGTAATCAATTTTAAAGCGTCGTCGTTGCGCAAGCCGTCACTGCTCATTTCACAGCCGCTCGCTATCGGTTTCATGCCGACGGCTTTCCTGCCGTTGACAGATAAAGCTTTCAGGCACTCGGCCGTTACCCAGGTCTTGCCTGCATCGGTGTCGGTGCCGGTGATGTAAAAGGTTTGCGTGCTCATGCAATGTTTTTCTTTTTGTAATGCCGGCGCATGAGCAGCTGGACAATATTGAGTCCGAAGAAAATAAAGCCGGGCATTCCAATCCATAACCCGCTTTCAGGTCTTGCAGGAATCAGGGCTGCCAATATCAGCGAAATTATCGAGAACAGCACAACCGTTCCCCACATCAGCCGCTTGAATTTGGCGTAGGCGATTTCGGCTTCGCTAAACTCCATTTCCGGGCCAAGTTTTACGGCTCTTGAAAATAACAGGCACATCACCAATGCCATTGCCCCGAAACCAATGGCGAAGGTTTGAAAAAGGGCGGGCACTTGTAGCCAGCCATCAATTTCGAAATGGGTCGGCAAATAATTCTGCGACAGCAATGAAAAAAACGAAGCAAAGACCATCTTCAGCGGATAAACGAAAATCAGCAGGACAAAAACCAGCATCAGGCTCAAGCGATCACTGTAAGTGTCTTCCAAACCGAAGCGTCGGCTCCAGTCGGCATGGTTGAGCCAGAACTGCATGATCAAGGCGAAGCTGGCGGCATACGATGGCACCTGTTTAAGCGCATCCAGCAGCATCGAAATGCTGGTGGGAATTTGATCGCCGGAGATCACCAGCAAGGTCACCGCGAACGCGAATGCGGCATCGACAAAGGCTTCCAGTCGCGTCACTTTATCGCCGCGTTCCAGGCCCAAACCGTCTCGAATGGTCTTCATCGTGTACTGACCTCTTTGTCTTACGCTGCTACACTTGGGGCACTCCAAGGAGCCCCCCATGTTTGAAAGCCAACAGCTTACCGGAACTCAAGCCGAACAGTACGAGCAACTGCTGCAGCAGGCATCTGCCCTCGTGCATGGCGAAAACGACAAGATTGCGAATGCCGCCAATTTGTCGGCCCTGGTATTTCACTCTCTGCCGGATTTGAATTGGGTCGGTTTCTATTTTTACGACGGCAACGAATTGGTCGTTGGCCCCTTCCAGGGTTTGCCGGCCTGTGTACGTATTGCATTGGGACGCGGAGTTTGCGGTACTGCCGCTGTCACAAAACAAACACAACGCATTGCCGATGTTGATGCATTTCCCGGGCACATTCCCTGCGATTCTGCCTCGCGCTCCGAGTTAGTGGTTCCTCTATACAAAGGTGAACAACTGGTCGGTGTGTTTGACCTTGATAGCCCCCGATTGGATCGCTTCAACGAGGTTGACCAGAAAAATCTCGAAGCCCTGGCCGATATTTTTCTGGGAGCATTGAAATGAGTGCAGAAAAAATCAAGAACATCGGCCCGAAAAGCATGGCGTGGCTGCGTCAAACCGGTATTCGCACGCAAGCCGACCTGGAGGCCGTCGGTTCGCTCGCTGCCTATGTGCGCATAAAGCGTGCTGGCTTCAAACCGAGTTTGAATATGCTGTATGCGATGGAGGGTGCGATTCTTGGTTGTCATTGGCAGGATATTCCCGCCGAGCGTCGCAGCGAATTGATCGTTGCCGCCGATGCCGAGGTCGCCTTATTGCCGCAGCCTAAATACAAACGTATGCCGGTCGCCGGACCGGTGACCACCACCAATATGGAACCGGAAGACCATTCACCCGCCGATGACCATTTTGGTTTTGATGACCCGATGTCATCCGGTAGCGACGATCACTGAGCAGCAGGAAATTGAATGCACGATCAAGGTAATCTCGAACTGGTATTGATTTTCCTGTTATCGGCGGTGATTGCCGTACCCCTTTTTCGGCGCTTCGGTTTGGGCGCGGTCTTGGCCTATCTGGTGGCCGGTGTCGTGATCGGGCCATTTGGCCTGAAAGTGGTCAAGGATCCTTCTAGTACGCTGGCCTTATCGGAGCTTGGCGTAGTCTTGCTGCTGTTTATCATCGGCTTGGAATTATCGCCGGCACGTTTATGGGTCATGCGGCGTCCGGTTTTCCTGATTGGCGGATTGCAGGTGTTGCTGTCGGCATTGGCCATTGGTGCGGCATTGATGTTTTTCGGCTGGAGCTGGAAAACCAATCTGATTATCGGCCTGGGCTTGGCGCTTTCATCGACGGCAGTCGTGCTGCAATTGCTGGCGGAGCGCAAGGAACTGACGACCGGTTATGGTCGGCTTTCATTTGCCATCTTGCTGTTCCAGGATATTGCCGCCATTCCCTTGCTGGCATTGATTCCCTTGCTGGGGGAAGCAAAAGCTGCCGCGCAATCGACGCCACCGTTGGATGGCATCGTAAAAGCACTCGGTATTATTTTTCTGGTCATCATTCTTGGTCGCTTGTTGCTGAAACAGATATTCCGCATCGTGGCCTGGACCCAGAGTAGCGAAGTATTCACCGCCACCGCCTTGCTGGTCGTGGTCGGTACGGCTTACTTGATGCAGCTTGGTGGTTTGTCGATGGCGCTCGGAGCATTCCTTGCCGGCGTGCTGCTGGCCGATTCCGAATTCCGGCACGAACTGGAATCGCAAATCGAGCCGTTCAAGGGTTTGTTGCTCGGACTGTTTTTCATCGCGGTCGGCATGAGCATCAACCTTAAAATCGTGCTGGCCGAGCCGGCATTGATTCTCGGTGCCGTGGTCGCCTTGCTGCTGGTGAAATCCCTGATCCTGATGTTTCTCGGCGGATGCCGCCTCGGCAAATTGTCCGCTCGTGAAGTGGTGATGCTGGGTGCGATGATGGCGCTCGGCGGCGAGTTTGCGTTCGTGGTGTTTTCCGAAGCCTTCAAGTACGGCTTGCTGGAGTCCGCCATCCGCGACCGTTTGATCGCGGTTGTGGGGCTTTCGATGGCGATATCGCCTTTGACCGTGCTGGCGCTATCGGCATGGTGGAAACAGAATCCTGCCGTGAAAGAGGAAATCGTGGCCGACCAAATCGATCACGACAATCCGCGGGTCATCATTGCCGGCTTTGGCCGCATGGGTCAGATCGTCGGCCGAATGTTACGCGCCCAGAATATTCCGTTTACGGCGCTTGAACACAGTGCCGAGCAGGTGAGTTTGTCGCGCCGCTTCGGCAGCACGATTTATTTCGGTGATCCTTCGAAACCGGATTTGCTGAAAGCCGCACGCACCGACCGCGCCGAAATTTTCGTATTGACCACCGATGATCCGGAAGTGACGGTGCGCACGGCAAGATTGTTGAAGCGTCTGTATCCGCATCTGAAAATTTTCGCTCGTGCCCGCAATCGCCAGCATGCATTCAAGTTGATGGACCTTGGGGTCGAAGTGATTCGCGAAACCTTCCATTCCAGTCTGGAATTAAGCGAGCAGGTGATGCTGGCGCTGGGCGTGCCGAAAGATCTTGCGGCAGAACGCCGTGAGCGTTTCCGTGCCCATGATGAAGCCATGTTGCAGGAACAGCATCTGGTCTATGACGATGAAGCTGCATTGATCGCGTCATCGCAACAGGCATTCAGGGATCTGGAAAACCTGTTTGCGGCGGATGAAAGGCCTGTCGTGGAAATTGGCAAATCAGGCGCCGAGCAAGCCTGATTCACTCGATCGCCAAGGCCGCTCGTTTTACCGAATCACATGATCCTTGCGGTACCGGAGACCCGAATCGAACTGCCCGGCGCAGCTGGAATTTCAGCTCGAAGTCGCGAGCGCATACCCATGTCTTCGCCTTGCACGATATCGATCACGCCGCCATGCGGCCATCCGATATCACGCAGGTAACCCGCAAACGCAGCCGTGGCTGCGCCGGTTGCCGGATCTTCGTAAATGCCGCCGGAAGCAAACGGATTGCGGGTATGGAATAACTGCGGAGTCTCTGCGTAGGCAAGCAGGATGGTCACGAGTCCTGCATGGTTCATCAAAATCCGTCCGGCATTCAAATCGTATTTCATGTTGGCGAGTGCTTTCCGGCTACTGAGTGCCAGCACCAGATGATCCGCACCACCGTGGGCGATTGCCGGAGGAATATGCGGATCAAGATCTGCTTCGCCATAACCGAATAAATCCATCGCCGCCCTTGTGAGTTCGGGCGGAGCAGATTTGCTACGGGTCGAAGGCGATTGCAGTGCGGCGGCAATCACGTTGCCGTTCTTTTTCCCTTCCACCGTGATGTTTGCCTGGTTGAGAGCCAGTGCAAATATGCCATCGCCGTGCTGGAGTGCGAGCGCGGCTCCGAGCGCAATGGTGGCGTGGCCACAAAACGGCACTTCGGATTCCGGCGAGAAATACCGTACACGCCAACCAGTATCGTTCGGCACAGCGAAAGCGGTTTCAGAAAAACCGATGTCCGCCGCAATCCGCTGCATCTCTGCGTCGTCGGGAAATGTGTCGGCAATCATTACGCCGGCGGGATTGCCACCGGTCTCGCCGTCTGAAAAAGCGGCTATTTTCTGTACTGTCATTTTCGCACCCGTTTCATTCCATTGCAGCGCCAATTGTCTGCCGTACAGGAATGCCGGCAGGGTCAAAATCATGCAGGCAGAAAACATTGATGCCAAGGTAGTCAGGCGTCACCCGCTTCCTGTGAAATGGATAGATGCCGCAGACCCTGCAGAAAAAATGCCGGGCGGTATGGGTGTGGAATTGATATTCCGACAGGAAATTTTCACCCGCCAGCAGTTTGAATTTACCTTCGTGCACCTTGACCATCAGCGCGTTTTTTCGGCGGCAGATCGAGCAATCGCAGGTCGTCAGTTCGGGGAAATCAGTTTCGATTTCGAACCGCACCGAACCACAGTGGCAGCTGCCTTCGTAATTTTGGAGTGGACGATGTGACATCAGGCGCAGCCTGCCGGTTTGTACACGCGTTCGGTCGAAGCAGGATACTTTTGGATTGCCTTGCCTAAACGGGTGGGGCGTTTTGAAAATGCACCGCCGCAATTAGGGCATTGGCGGCAGAGTTTCGTTTCAACGCAGCTTGTGCAAAAAGTGCATTCGAAAGAACATATCCATGCCTCATTCGAATCGGCTGGCAAATCGATATTGCAGCATTCGCAGTTCGGTCGCATTTGCAGCATTTGAATCTCTCCGCAGACAATCTCATCGTTTGGTTTGCATGAATAGATACGTTGATACGGCAATGATCAGGCAAAGCAGGGCAATCATGTCGGCCGCAAATACCCGGGCAATCTGTGCATTGTATTCGCCAGTTGATCTGGCCAGCAAAAGAAACGAAACCACGCTGGCGAATCCGGCGATGAACGCTAGCGGCTGGTAGCTCGGCTTGAATGCCGCGAAGACAAAGAACAAACCGAGAATGCCGAAAAGCACCGCACGGTGCCGCATCAAAATCGCGATATTGGTTTCATCCAGGGCCAAACCGTAAAGCTGATAAAGCTTTTCGCCGCCAAAGACACCCGATAAGGGCAGCAAATGGATGATCCCCACGATCAACAGCATGGCTGAAATCAAATAGCGCATAGAGTTGTCTCGACATAGTTTCCGACGCTTGAAATTCTATAGTCATCTGCTGTGAAAATAATACAAGGCGCCAGCCAAGGCGGCCAAACCCGCAAGCCAGCCAAGCAGGTTCACACCGGCAGGCTTTTCTATGGTTTGGCGCTGCTGTTTTTTCGCTATCGTAAATTCGGAATCCGACATGGCTTCGACGGCATCCTTGGCTTCTTTCAATCCAAGGCCTGTTTGTTCCCGCAGGAGTTTGATGGCTTCGATCTTGTTGCCACTGTTCAGCGCGGCGTGTACCGAAGCCGGTAATAACGTCCCTGAAGCGCTTGCCGTTGCAGGAGTGGGTTTGCCCTGCTGATAGGCATCAATCCTGTCTTTTGCTTCTTTCAAACCCAGGCCGCTGGATTGGCGTAGCAGCTTGATCGCCTCGATGGTCTGGCCTTCCTGTAAAGCCTGCAGCACGCTATCGGGCAACGTGTTCTCGTTATTCATGTCTCTCTACTCCCTGAGCCATCGAATCATGTGGGGATAAGCGGGAACTCCCTCGAGTGCGGCGTCGGCAGACAGGCGTGTCATACCTGTCTGGGCCAGGCCAAAGCAGCCCGGATAGACGCCAAGTTCGTAGGTAGCGATCAGCTGTGCGGATCTCCCGTCGTAGCCATCCGGATGAAAGAGCACCGTGAGAGGCAAGCCGAGGCGGACAATCGCAGCATAGGCCCATGCTGTCGCCTCGACTTCGCCGCCATGCGGAGTTGATGGCAACTCATCGAGCGAGTCATTCAGCAGGCTTCGGATGGCCGCCGGTACTGTCGCGATGTGGCCGGCTTCATGCAACAGATCACCAGGCCAGCGCAAAGCATTACGGTCGTAGACGAGTGAGCCGTGGCGGATGCACAAACCAGGTAGAAATGAATCAGCGGCTACTTGGCCTTCGCAAACGGGAATGCCGATGCTGCCAAGAAAATCCACGATGATTTGTGTAGTGTCGTGCATGCAGATGCTTTGCCAATAATTCAGGAATTAACCGGCAAGATAAGCGAACGCCGCGAGCTATGCAAAAGTTTGGATGTCGTAGTGCCACGTAATCGACGATATCAGGTCGCTGCAGAGTGCCTTCAGATCGATTCCAGCATCAGTAAATGCCCGATACTCAGAGTTTTAGTTGCCGAATCCAATCAGCTTTCTCGACGTAAGCTGAAATAATTTTTGAATACATATCCCCATGGCACTGCGATAACTACCAGGATGACGGGAAAGAATACCGTTGTGATGCCTTCGGCAGATGACCCTGCCAGGGTGCCATTCGACCAAAGCGGATACGCCACAATAATGAGCCAAAGCACTTTATAGAAAATCTCCAGCAGCAGCAGGGGTAGCATTTTCAAAGGATGCAGAATGCCGAGCCCGGCCAGCGTCGCAAACCCCGTCCATACCGACCAAGCCACGGCCTTGTTGGGCTCCCATGGGCCTTGGTGGGTCAGAATTTCCGTCCATGTCGTGTGGCCCAGCATGAAGAACATCAAGGCATAAAGAAGTCGCATCAGGTAGATGTTGATTCTGCGAACTCCCTCGTATTTTTTGTGATCGGGTTTGAAAATATTTCCGATATTGAATGACATCGCCATAGTCCTCGATAGTTTCAAACATCATGCTCCGCCATAGTCGAGTTGGAGCGTGCTATTTGTCACCCAACTTAGGGCATGGATATGGAGATGATCCTTATCCTCGATCTGTGATTTGCCATCGGCTTGTCAGGCCTTCATTGGAAAATCACTCCGGAACAGGACCAAACAAATCCAAAGTGGGCATGATCGGAATAATTTCGTTCCAAACTAGCCTGTCGGCGTGGGGAACTCGAGTGCAACACGTTTGGGCATCAAAAGCACATTGAAGATTCGACGCGATAGATGAAAATCCGCATGAATCATGTGCTCCCACGAAGATAGCCACATGTTGCATTTACAGCTTGTTGCGAATGGCGATCTCGACGTTTTTGACAAGTTCGGCAGGCATGATGTCGGGACCTGAAGCCGTACTGCCTGCCCAATTCATGCCGGCAAGCAGGCCGTCTCTCGTCAGGCCGGGAGCCCATTTGTCTTTGAAGTCTTGCCAGGAAATTTCGATGGGATGAAAACCATTGTAATCGGCAACATTCTGGACGATGAGTTCGGCAAGTGAGCGCGAAGACCAAAATGGCATGGCTTTCATGCCGTCATCGCTTTCAGGCACGGGAATGCCCGCTTCATCCCGTATCGTCCAGACGGAAAGCGTCGCGGCCACTTGTTTGTAAAAGGCTTTTGCTTGCAGTTCTGGATTGGACATAAGCACGCTAACAACCGGGATCAAGAAATTGTAAGTCGAATGATAACTCGTTTGAATCCGACGTTTCCACGGAGCCCCATGAATTGCATGCAGCAAGGACTAGTCGTAATGGGTTACTTCAAATATCAAGCGCGGGACATTCGAGTCACAGCCTGTTTTGCATTGATAGGTTGCGGTCAGTGTGGCGCCACAGCGATCCTGACTGTCTATCAGTTTTGCCCGGCGAGCGGCTTGTGTGAAGAGCTTCCATGTATCGGTATTTGCCAGGATAGGCAGGAAAGAGACGGAAGCTTTGGCGCCAGCCTGATGCGTGTAACTAAGAGCAAGCGCAAGTTCGCCAGTAACTTTTTTCGTTGATGATGTCGACGCAAGCCAGCAGTATCTCAATTTTCTGTGTTTCATCGAGCCGTAGATAAAATTGCTATTCGACCAGGAGGCAGGGTCGGAGACGAATTTCAGGCGCACGAGTTGGTTGTTCGGGTTTAATCCGGGTATTCGGTATCTTCGGCGCCTGCTGCAAAAGCCAATGGCGGCAAGAGGGAAAGAGCAAGAAAAAAATGCACATATAAGGCCATGTAAAAAACAAGCGACCTACGCTGCAGATGGAAACTTGAATCGAGCAATCTCACTGCGCACCCTTAGATGGCTTGGTTGGGTCAACGCATCTTGATCACTGACGGGTAAGAACTACGTGTGTGGCAAGTGGTGAGTGCTCGTGCCGGGTACATTCATAACCCAGGGCAGGAAGATTGATTCCTTGAAAGAGTCTTTCGCCTGCGCCAAGCAGGATCGGCGAAATAGCGATGTGCATTTCGTCGATCAGTCGCTGGTGAAGATACTGCTGAATGACGTTTACGCCGCCGCCAAGACGTACATCCTTGCCGTCCGCCGCCTCGCGAGCTTGCGCCAGCGCGGCGGTAATCCCTTCCGTAACAAAGTAGAAAGTCGTTCCCCCCTCCATGACCAAAGGTGCGCGCGCGTGGTTGGTCAGCACGAACACCGGAACGTGATAGACAGGGTTCTCGCCCCACCAGCCCCGCCAACTTTCATCAGGCCAGGGTCCGCGAACCGGTCCGAACATATTCCTGCCGAGGATCCATGCGCCGAAGTTCCTGAAGCCTCGTGCAGCAAATTCTTCGTCGATACCTTCCGTCGATCCGCCATCGCCACCGAACACGTTCTTCTGAAACGTGCGTGTGCCGAGAGCCCAGCCATGAAGCGAAGTGCCACCCACGCCGAGTGGATTGTGGATGCCCTGGTCCGGTCCGGCGCCGAACCCGTCAAGTGAAACGGTGAAACTTTCTACACGAAGCTTGGACATGGGGTTTCTCGAAGTGGTGACTGAAATGAAAGAAGGCCGAGGGCACCTGATGACCACTATAAAGTAGCGATACAAGGTATGGAAACTTGAACCCAGGATTCTCTGCCGATCTCTTTGACTATAGGGTCAGGCGTTTTGCGAGAATACTTTATGTGACTTGCTCGTCGGGAACAATAAACCTTGATTCAGTTCCACAAGTGCCGGTATTGGATCATCTGCAAGCATTACCAAGTGACAAGGCCACTCACCGCTTTGCGGCGTCCAGCCCATAGGCTTGCCAAAGTGTAATTGCCAGGTGGCTGAACCTTCCTGCAGTGAGCCTACGATCAGAATGTTCTCCGAGTCACTTCGATCCACCGTCAAGTGGAGCATGCCTTGCACACGACGACCGGTTCGCGTCGCACGCGCTGCACGTTTTAATTGGGGGAGGTGGGTCAAGATTGCGAATGCCAATAATCCGCAGACGCCCGCAACAAAGAGCAAAAAAACTTTCAGCTGCTCGTGGCTTGCAACATTGAAAGCATAAATCGCAGCAACAGAAATTAGTGCAAGGACAATAGCCGCCTTACTGAGCGGCCAGGATTCACCGAACTGACGCACGTAGTGAATCTGTTGTTTCAAGCTCCACTCCTGCTTTGTTTTCATAAAGGGAGTGAGTGCCTAACAAGCAACATAAAAAACCGACACGCGGGATATAGGTTCACTTGAATGCCGTTTTTCCAGGTAGGGCCATTGACTGTGCAATCAGACGTTTTCTGTTCCCTGATTATATTTTCTCGTTATGTCTCGGGTCAAAGTTCACCATCCATTCGATTCCATATTTATCCCTGAAACAACCAAAGTATGAACCCCAGGGGCTGTCCCCCATTGGAAACTCAATTTGTCCACCCGCCGAAAGTCCGCTGAATAATTTATCGGCTTCGTCTTTGCTTTCTGCACTAATTGAAATTTTACTTCGATTTTCGTTTTCATTTGTCCGTCCCATGCTTTCCGGAACGTCATTAGCCATCAACATGCTATTACCAATAGGTAGTGCGATGTGCATTATTTTATTTTCTTCATTTTCTGCTACTGGATATTCAGGGCTTGCGAGATCTTTGAAACGCATAAGCATTTCAAATTCACCGCCAAACACCGATTTGTAAAAATGGAATGCTTCTTCTGCATTTCCGTTGAAGTTAATGTGTGGGTTGATATGAGCCATATTATTTTCACCTTATTGCTTGATTTCACAGTTAACTGCGCTTTTGATTTTAGTCGGCATCAATTCTTCATGAAAGTCGGAGGAGGAAATTGTGCAATCTTGGCTTCCTCTTTCACGCCACGCTCAGCGGTCCAGCTTTTCTGCAGAAATTCGTGAATTGCAAGCGCCTCCTCATCAGTTAAATAAGAAAGTTGTTCCCGAGCCACAATTCCCATGATGCTGCCTTGCGCGTACATGTCGCGGCCGTTGCGAGTAACGCCTGTTTTCAAAAGCGTCTTGAACTCCGGCAAAGAATAGGACTTAACGATGGTGAGTGGAGGAGCATTAAGAATCTCTTTCGGAGTTTGGTGGTGACAGTTCACGCAGCCAACAACATAAACAAGACGCTCTCCCGAAAGCGGTTGCGGAGTTGCAACGATGACCGGGGGAGCAGAGGCATCCGTTGAACAGGAAGATAGAAAGATTGCGAAAGAAGTTGCTACAACCAAAAATGCTGTTCGATTCATAAGGCTCTCCTTTTTCAAGCCGCTAACAACCAAAATTAGGGACCGCCGCGCCGGATGATAACTCGCTTGAATGCCATGTTTCCACGGAGGTCCCCTTGATTGCGTAGTTAGAGCCCACTTGCGAGACCATTTGCCATCTCCTCCAACTGTTTAGCTCTCAATACTGCGTGCTCGGCCTCGCATGAAATGCTCAGTGGATTTCTTGAAGCTCCGTCTGCAATGTCGAACACAGCTGAGCAGTCCAGATCGCGGAAGTGCAGCCATGCACGTTGAGCCTGAACGACTGATTTCTTGGCTTGCTTGTGATGCTCGGCCATTCCTTCGGGAGGATTGTCCAGTACTTTGAGCAAATTGCGGTATGCAGAGTTCAGCTTTGCATCAGCAGCGTCTAGTTCCTCACAAGCACCAACGATGTCAGGCGGGCCATCGCAAGAAGCTAAGGCTTGCTTTGCATTGAGACTCAGGGCAAATAACAAAATCAAAAATAAATGTTTCATGGGCGCTAACAACCAAAATAAGGGACCGACGCGCCGGATGATAACTCGCTTGAATGTAAAGTTTCCACGGAGGTCCCCTTGATTGCGTAGTTAGCTGCCGACCTTACATGTAAAAGCACCTGAAATGCCACTTACTATTTCAAGACACGAGTAAGTCTGCTTGGATTCTGTGTCGTAGCATCTTGGTCTAGAGCTAACACTACTTTGGTAAAAGTTTGGGTGCCCTTTGAATTTTCCGTTGCAGTGTTTGGCTGCATTTGTTTTCCACAGTTTTTTGAGATCCAAAGCAAGTCTTTGGTTTTTGTATGCGTCATTTGCAAGCGCAATCTTTAAAAAATGTTCCTTCTTGTTATTGGTACTAATAGTTGCTTCATAGACCAATTGCGTCAAATTTTTATAGTCACTTAATGGCAACGTCACGTCTTGTGCTATTGATTTTGCACTATAGAAAACGAAGAACATGAATACCGATGACGAGAAAACAAATTTACGAAAGATCATAGCGAATTTTCTCTTAGGCAGCTAACAACCAAAATAAGGGACCGCCGCAGCGGATGATTCACTTGAATGTTGAAGTTTCACGGCGGTCCCTCTTGATTGCGTAGTTAGGCATTTTTTCGCGCAAAATTAGAAGTTAAGATTCAAAATTAGGAACGGATGGTTTGTCAGGACTGTACTGCATAAACCAAGAATTACTTATCGGCACATATAGCAGAATGACAGCAGCAGCTCTAATTGCCCATAAAATGTAAGTGAATAAATCAAACTCAGGAAGGCGACCGACCGCTCCGAAAAAGCCAAGAAGAAAAAATATTGTGTACGTTATACGCGCCCATGACTTTCCGATCACGATAAAGTAGAGCCAGATAACCAACAATGCACAAAGTCCAGCTATAGCGATATACATAAACTGCATTGGTATGCCGCTGTCCTGAGCCCAAAATATTGCAGGCCACAGAGCAGCGATATGAACCGTTAAAAGCAGTACCGCAGATAGAATTACGATTTTGGGTGCCTTGATGCGCATTGATTTTTCCAAAATGCCTAACAACCAAGATAAGGGACCGACGCATGAGCGCCGGATGAAAATGATTTGAA
>ENA-UOWO01002956-UOWO01002956.1-activated-sludge-metagenome-genome-assembly--contig:-NODE-2956-length-20352-cov-4.927674_pt1 | contig 20352 bp, 11 predicted proteins | sample MGYA00238148_ERZ761564 | MGnify/ENA primary metagenome ERZ761564 (study PRJEB28885, sample SAMN05720194) | activated sludge metagenome | isolation source: Anaerobic digester | place: USA... | reverse complement strand
TTGGTAATGATTGGGGAGGCGCCATGCAGTTTGGCGGTGGCAGCTCTTCAACAAGTGGTTTTACCAAATTTGGAATTTCAATTTTTGGTACCCCTGGAACCGGTGGGAAAGTGGTAAACCTTATTGTTAAAGGGGGGACCAAGGAGGAGAAACAAATCACCATTATAGAAGGTGAATGGACAGATTATAATTTTTCTCTTAGTTCAGATTTCGGAAGTCCAGCAACGATTACTGAAATGTTTTTTCAGGACCGAGGATTTGCAGGTACAATATATGTCGATGGCATTGGCTTGAGACCATAATAGAAATCTTAACTTTCAAAGGCCTGGCAAGAACATGCCGGGCCTTTGATTTTTTAATAGTGACATAGATGTTATATTTTTTTAAATCTATCTTCAGGGGGGTATGAGCCAGTCCAACCTTTGCTCTCATGCATTTATTTTTTTTATAGCAGTAGTATTTCTTTTTACTTCCTGTTCGGATCAACATGAAACACTCTTTACAAAATTAGAATCAGCAGATACGGGTATTGACTTTATAAACGAGAATCATGAAACAGAGCAAAGTAATATTCTTACGTATGAATATTTTTATAATGGAGGAGGAGTAGCACTAGGTGATATTAATAATGATGGTCTGGTCGATATTTATTTTACTTCTAATATTTTCAGGAATAAATTATACCTAAATGAAGGAAATTTCAAATTCAAAGACATTACGGAGCAATCGGGCACCGCTTGCGAAATAGGATGGAAGACAGGCGTTACCATGGCCGATGTTAATGGAGACGGTCTTTTAGATATTTATGTTTGCCGATCGGCAAGCCCTAATGCAGAGCGAAGAAGAAACATTCTTCTGATCAATAATGGCGACCTCACCTTCACCGACAAAGCAAAAGAGTATAACCTTGATGATGCTTCGTACTCAACCCAAGCGGCTTTTTTTGATTTCGATAATGATAGTGATTTAGACATGATACTGCTGAATCATTCCTTGTTGGAAATTTCTAATGTATTTAATCTATCGGTAAAAAATTCGAATGCGCGTTTCCCGGATGTAGGCAATCGGCTCTATCGAAATGATAATGGTCATTTTACAGATGTTAGTGATACAACAGGAATCTACGGCTCAGCATTTAATTATGGATTGGGAATAAGTCTTTCGGATATCAATAACGATGGATGGATAGATATGTATGCCGGCTGCGATTATACAGGAAGAGATAAACTGTTGCTCAATGATCATGGAAAATTTTTCAACGATGTAATACAGGAGCAACTCAGTCATATTTCAAAATTTACAATGGGTACTGACATTGCGGATATTGATGGAGATCAGAACATGGATATTATTACGCTGGATATGCTTCCTGAAGATAATACCAGGCAAAAGCAATTGATGGGCTCTGATCGTTACGATGTTTTTAATTCAATGGTGAAAAGCGGATTGCATGCACAGTACATGCGTAACATGCTTCACCTTAATAATGGTAACGGAACATTTAGTGAAGTTGGTCAACTGGCCGGAATCTCCAATACCGACTGGAGTTGGAGCGCATTAGTTCAGGACTTTGATAATGATGGCATTCAGGATATTTTTATTTCGAATGGTTTTAAGCGCGATCTCACCAACAATGACTTTGCAAAGTTTGAAGCTGCGAAAAGAATTGATGCATCACGAAAAAAAGGAGAGAAGACCAATTCGTTGGACGTCATCGGACAGTTTGAAGAGAACAAACTTCCAAATTACAGTTATAAAGGTAATGGTGATATTACGTTTACCAATGTAACAAAGGCCTGGGGCTTTGATGAGCCCTTTATTACCAATGGTGTGGCATACGCTGATCTTGATAACGATGGTGATCTTGATCTGGTAACTAACAACATGGACGATAAAGCCGGTGTGTATCGAAACAATACCGATCGCTTGCAGAATAATTTTATAACTATAAAACTGAGCGGTCAAAGAAACACCTTTGGTGTTGGCGCACGCGTAACGGTCTTTACCAAAGAAAAGAATTGGGTTAAAGAAGTTTTGCCCGTAAGAGGATTTCAGTCTTCAGTGGATTATACCTTAAATTTTGGTTTAGGAAAAATTTCAACAATAGATTCAGTAATGGTTCAATGGCCGGCTAGTGAAACATCGGTTGTGTATAAGGTAGCAATCAATAAACTTTTAACAGTTCAAGAAGGTGATCATAAGAAGATAAATACAGTTGAAAAAAGTACACTCTTGTTTCAGGAGGTTTCCGTCATTGATTTTAAACACAAGGAAAATCAATTCAATGATTTCGATATTCAACGGCTTTTGCCAAACATGTATTCTTCAGCAGGTCCTGCATTGGCAAAGAGCGATGTAAACAAAGATGGGCTTGTTGATGTATTTATCGGAGCAGCAAAGAACGAAGCTTCCATGCTATTCATACAAAATTCATCAAAACAATTTTTACCGAAAGAGCAAAAAGCATTCGAATCATTATCGGGTACAGAAGTGGTTGATGCTGTCTTTTTTGATATGGATAATGATGAAGATGATGATCTGTATGTTGTTACCGGAGGGTATGAATTTGCAGATAACGATAAAGCATTGATTGATCATCTTTTTGAGAATACAGGTAATGGAAATTTTGTTGAAAAGAAATTACCTGTTTTTACCTCCAGCGGTTCGTGCGCAAGACCAAACGATATTGATCACGATGGTGATCTTGATTTGTTTGTAGGCGGAAGACTTATTCCGGGTAAGTATCCTGAATGTCCTGAAAGTTACATACTGTTAAACGATGGTAAAGGCAACTTCTCGATTGATAATGTGATATCAAAACCTATACAGAATATAGGTATGGTGACCGATGCTTTGTGGGTTGATCTGAATAAAGATGGTTTGGAAGATTTAGTTGTAACAGGTGAATGGATGCCATTGAAAGTTTACATCAATACCAAAGGACAATTACAAGATCAATCTTCCAGCTATGTTGGTGCACATACAGAAGGATTTTGGTGCAGTATAGCCGGAAATGATTTTGATGGTGATGGAGATATCGATCTGGTTGCCGGAAATTATGGAATGAATAATCAGATGAAGCCATCAATTGATCATCCAATCAAAATGTATTATGGGGATTATGATAACAATGGTTCGATCGATCCTATTCTTGAATATTTCATTTTGGACGCCAGTTATCCATACGCTTCCCGCGATGAGTTGACAGAACAATTACCTTCTTTTAAAAAGCGGTTTACCAATTATAAATCGTACGCTAATGCAAAGATGGCCGATGTTCTGAATGCGGATGAGATAAAAAAATCAAACGTGCTGACAGCATATACTTTGCAGTCGTGCTTGTTTAGAAATAATGCTGGAAAATTTTCCGCTGAACCATTACCTATGGAATTTCAATTTGCTCCCGTTTTTTCAATGGTGGCAATGGATGTAAACGGAGATGGGAATTTGGATCTTGTAGCAGGAGGTAATTTATCAGCAACACGTGCCAGAACAGGAAAGCTAACCGGTAACTGTGGTATCGTAGCATTGAATAATGGAAAAGGAAAATTTACAGTACTGAAGCCTTCGCTGTCTGGTTTGAGCCTGAGTGGAGACGTTAGGAGTTTCATCGTAGCAGATGATATACTCATGACAGGAATCAATAATCAGAATATAAAAACATATCGGTTAAGGAGCGAGCAAGAATGATTGAGAACGAAGGGTTTGAGTTTTTTAAATAGAGATAGAATAGACATATTTTAAAAGTAATTATGAAAAGGTATCACATCGTATTCCTGATTTTATTTTTTACAACTCCAGCATTCGCACAAAACCCACAAGGATTTTTTCTGGATGATGCAGAGCCTAAATCCATAACCAATCCTTCATCAGAGGAATTTGCGAAACCAACACGACCGGGTACAACCTCAGTCTCGGTTGATTTTACAAATGTTATTACTCCTGTATCTAAATATGTGTTCGGGAATAATGCAAATATCTACATGACGCAGATGGTGGATCAGCCAACGTTGATTAATCATATTAAAACACTTTCCCCAAATCTTCTTCGCTTTCCGGGTGGCAATCTCAGCAGCGTTTATTTCTGGAATGCGAAAACAAAAAATGACCTTCCACCAGATGTTCCTGAATTTTTGTTGAATGCTGATGGTGTGGCAGGTAATTCGTATGACTATTGGTATGGCGGCAATACCGATAGCTGGACGATGTCTCTTGATAATTACTATGAGATGCTGGATATGACAGAGAGCACAGGGATCATAACGGTTAACTATGCCTATGCTCGATATAGCAAAGATATGTTTCCTGTTTCGCAGGCAGCGCATCTTGCTGCAGATTGGGTTCGCTATGACAATGGACGCACAAAGTTTTGGGAAATTGGAAATGAAAGTAACGGTACCTGGCAAGCTGGTCATCGAATTAAGGTAAGTGATAATCAGGATGGACAACCTGAAATTATTACCGGCAATATATATGGAGAGCATTTTAAAATTTTTGCAGACTCCATGCGTAAGGCTGCAGATGAAATTGGCGCAACGATTCACATTGGTGCCCAGCTTCTTCAGGAAGAACCAGCAACTTGGTGGAACAATACAGACAAAAACTGGAACACGGGTATTTTCGAGAAAGCGGTAAACCTTCCAGACTACTACATCATTCATAGTTATTACACACCATACGCTACTAACTCAACAGCAGCAGAAGTTCTGAACACAGCAGCGGAGGTAACAACGGATATGATGAATTATGTCACCAGTGCAATGACCACTGCTGGAGTTACAGCAAAACCTATTGCGCTAACAGAATGGAATATTTTTGCTGAAGGATCAAAACAGCAAGTGTCATTTATAAATGGAATGCATGCGGCAATCGTACTGGGCGAGTTAATCAAAAATAAATACGGTCAAGCAAGTCGTTGGGATTTGGCAAATGGTTACGGAGGCGGAAATGACCATGGTATGTTTAGCAGAGGCGATGAGCCCGACAATTCAACATTATGGAATCCACGTCCTGTTTTTTACTACATGTATTATTTTCAAAAATATTTTGGTGATCACATGGTGAGCTCCACGGTTTCAGGTAGTGCTGATATTTTGGCTTATGCTTCAAAGTTTGAATCCGGACAATCAGGTATTGTGGTTGTTAATAAAGGAAGTACGGAACAAACTGTAAACATCAACATCAGTCATTTTGGATTTGGTGATCGCTATTATGTTTACACCTTAACCGGAGGAACTGATAATGGAGAATTTTCCCGAAAGGTAGTAGTGAATGGAAGAGGAACAACATTGGCTTCAGGAGGGCCTCCTAATGTAACTACCATTCCAGCCAGAGCAATGGATATTGGTTCAGGCATTGTCATTACGGCTTCCGCCAAATCAGTGAGTTATATTCTGGTAGAGAATCGTGAGAATATTATCACGGCTAACGAAGGTGATGTAAAAGAGAATTTTGTTGTTTACCCAAATCCATCAAAGGGAAGTATTCATATTGATTTTCCTTCAGCAGGGTTTACCAAAATCGAATTGATGGATTTAACGGGAAGTATTGTTTGGACTCAAATGGTTAATGCAAACCAATCATCTGCAGAAATACAAACCAAAATACCTTCTGGTCTTTATATAATGAGATTGACGAACAAAACGAAAACTTTGTCTTCTAAAATTCAGATTGAGTAAATACTGCAGTAATGCAAGGACACAAGGAAAGCGAATAGAAAGATTAGGTGAGCATTGAAGTAATAGAACAAAACGTAAAACGATTATTATGGAATTAAAAATGATTTATAACATAAATATGGCGAAGAGAATTTTATCAGCGCTTTGCGTTCTTTTTATCGTAAGCTTATTTTCCTGTGGTGGAGATCCGGAGCCAACACCGCCACCCCCACCCCCACCACCGGTTGTTGCTGGAAATACCATTACCGTTAATCCGGCCGATCTTAAACAAGAAATGGTAGGTTTTGGTGGAGCATTAACCTGGTATTGCAATTGGGTAACAAACAATAACAAGAAACAGGAAATTGCTGATTTAATGTTTGATGATCTCGGCATTGATATTATCCGATTTAAGAATTGGTATTACCCGGGAAATTACCCAACAAATAAATCAACTGCTGATATGCCTGATGTCGATAACGATTATGCAAAATCGCATTGGGATGCAACAAATGAATTGTATGATCTGGCAATGGCGCGCAACCCAAACATTAAAATATTGTTGAGTTCGTGGGGACCACCAACAGTATTAAAGAGTAACAGTAAACTTCAGGAGGGAACTCTTAAAAAAGATGGATCGGGTTACATGTATGATGAGTTCGCAGATTATTGGGTAGATGTCCTGGATAATGTTCCATTCGATCCTGATTATATCAGCATACAAAATGAGCCTACCTTTTCCACTTCAGGATGGACAACCTGCAAGTGGGAAATTAATGAAACCGCTTCGTTAGCTGGTTATAACACAGCCTTCAATAAAGTTTACGATAAAATAAAGGACAGAACACATGTTCCGGTTATGCTTGGCCCCGAGTCGCAAGATGTTTCAACTTTTGTAAGTTTTGCGAATGTGTTGAAGGATAATCCAAACTGTCCGATGTATGCATTTCATCCCTATAATATTAATTCAGGCACAGCTGCTTCTACTGTAACTTCTTCATTGAAAAGTGTGGGAAACTTTACAAAGCCTAATATGATGACAGAGTTTTCAGATAATCTAACAGACTGGTATTCGAATGCTTTGTTTATTCATAAAACATTAGTGGACGCAAATTCTTCTGGTTACATCTATTGGAAACTTAGCTGGAGTACACCCGCATCAGGCGAAGATGCAGCTATGATTAGCGTTGGAAGCGGTGCTGCCACGCCCTACAAGGTTACACCCTACTACCATCTCATCAAACATTTTTCGAAACACATTGATGCGGGGCATCATCGTGTGGCGGCAACTTCTAGCAATGGATCAATCTTTACAAGTGCGTTTATCAGTCCGGATAATTCGAAACTTACCTTAGTGATAATCAATGACAAGACCACTGCAGAGTCTGTCAAAATAAACGTGACGGGAAAGACAGCAACAGCCATTAATGTTTTTCAAAGTAAAACAGGTTCATTTTATAAAACAGTTACAGTCAGTTCACCTGCTGATGCAGTTTCGCTCCCTTCAAAATCGATTACGACTGTGGTCTTGGATATTTAGGTTTGCAGGCATAGGATATTAGTTTGGGAGAGCAAAGAAAAAAATGAAACGAATGAGAATAAATAAATTTTGCTTTTTGGCAATACTGATATTACCAGGAATAAATTCCTATTCACAAACGATTGCTGATTTTGAGTCACCGACTTTAACACCTACACTCACACCAGCAGGAGCAACTGTTGTAGACAATCCTGATAAGAACGGTAATACAAGTGATAAGGTAGCCCTTTATCCAAAACCAGCGGGTAACTGGCAAGCTGTTTATTTGAATTTTGGTGAGAAGAAGAACGTTGGAAAAAATGATCGACTTATTTTTAAGTTGAGAAGCAGTACTCAAGGTCGTGTTTTTGTAAAGTTTGTAAATAACGGAACAACCATTCTTGAGCATTGGGCTCCGGAGTATGGGTTTCAACCAGAAGCAAACAAGTGGACAGATTGTTCTCTGGATATTTCTACCCTTACAGATCAGGAATTTGATCGTATTGAAGTCAATGCATCCGTAGATAATGAAGCTGCTGCCAATGTTTATGTCGATCATTTCAAACTTGCTAATTCTCTTTCACCCAATGGTGAACCCATCATTGATGTAGTTTTATCGTCCAACGAAATCACCCTGGGTGAATCCATTCAGTTTGATGCATCCGGTTCTATTGATCTTGATGGAACGATTACTTCGTACACCTGGAATTTTGGAGATGGAACGAGTGCAACGGGTGATGGTGTCGATCATACTTATACAACCGATGGAATTTTTAATGTTTCATTAGTCGTGAAGGATAATGACAATCATCAATCGTTTTGGAATTCAACCATTAATGTTTTACCGGCTTCGGGAAAATTGGGAACAATTGAATTCAGGTCAGTCAGTCCGAAGGTGCACGAAAAAGTAGAAGGAATATTTTTGGTGAAAGGTAATTATACCAACGCATACGATCCTGACATCGTTAAGGTAGATGCGATTGTAACCCGACCCGATTTAAGTACGATTACAATACCATGCTTTTTTTATCAGAAGGCTACTTATCAAGCCACGGGTGATCAATGGAAAAAAGAAGAAGGTGCTGGTTATTGGATGCTTCGTTTTAGTTCTGCACAAACCGGGCAACATCAGGTTCAGTTACAACTTACCGATGCAAGTGGTACAACAACATCACCATTGAATCCGCTGACAATAAGTGAAGGAAACAAAAAAGGATATGTTAAAATGGATTCAGAAAGTAAACAGCATTATCGTCACACAACAGGCGAACCATTTTATCCGATGGGTATTAATGCCGGGTGGGATAACACATCCAACTATACAAAAATCATTGATAACCTTGGCGCAGGTGGAGCAAACATCGTTCGCTACTGGCAAGTACCTTTTGACCGACAAGGATTGGAATGGAAGAATGGTAGCGGATTTTATAAGGGACTCGGTGTTTACAGTCAGGAAGCAGCAGCGGAACAAGATTCTATTTTTAGCTTGTGTGAAGCGAACAATGTATATCTGCAGATCGTTATTTTTCAGCACGGCATGTTTTCAGAAACGGTAAATTCAAATTGGTCTGACAATCCTTATAATAGCGTAAATGGTGGACCGCTTACGAAAGCAGAACAATATTTTTATAACACTGAAGCAAAAGCCAGAACAAAAAAGCTATTGCGTTATATTGTGGCGCGTTGGGGCTACTCACAAAATCTGTTTGCATGGGAATTATTTAATGAAGTGAATTTCACAGGTTCTCATCCTAATCAAACTTCACAATGGCTTCCGGGAGTGATGACCTGGCATGATGAAATGGGACAATACATTAAAGCTCAGGATGCATTTGATCATCCCGTTACAACCAGCTCAGACGAATCTCATTTAGTGGCAATGGATGAATTACAAGGACTGGACATTGTGCAGTATCATTTGTACAACACGAATCTTCTCACGGTACAGATTGAAAAAGATAAGGCACTACTAAATGCAATGACGCGCACCGGTGTGATCAACGGTGAATACGGATTAGACGTAACCACTGCCGATGTTCCATTTGATGTTCAGCGTATTTCCATTTGGACGGGTGTGATGACCCAAGTACCACATTTGATGTGGTTGTGGGAGAATTATACTAATACAACCTGGTCGAATTTGTTCAAGTATCCTTCACAATATTTGGAAGACGAAGATTTTGTTAATAATGGAATACCTATCGATTGGAACTTTGAGGTAAAGTTGGGTACTACAAAACTATCTTCAGCAGGATTTAGAAGTGACGAGAATTTTTATGCCATTGTGTACGATGGTTTAAATCGAAATAGTTTGACCAACGTTACGTGCGATTTTTCTGCATTGCCATCCGGTAATTATACTATTACCTTATACAATGTTCAGAATGGAACAACAACCAGTGAAGACCGCAACATATCATCACTCGAGGAAAGAACGTACACGCTGCCTGCTTTTTCCAAAGCTGTTGCGCTTAAGGTAAAACTTAATTTTGCAATTGTAGTAGGTATTGAAGATGCTAATTCATCGGTGTCCACACAATTATATCCTAATCCAACAAAAGGTGATATACACATCGATTTTCCTTCGGCTGGTTTTTCGAAAGTAGAATTAGCGAACGCGAACGGCAAAACTGTTTTTTCGCAAGCTATTGATGAATTGCAAACCTCAACTCATCTGAGACCAAACGTATCTCCGGGTTTGTATTTGATCAAACTAACCCATAGAACAAAAGTGTACACATCGAAAGTAGTAATAGAATAAAGGCATTTCTAAAAACTTCATCTGTCCTTCTCTTACCGGAGAAGGCAAGGGATGAGGCTAATAAAAAATAGTTTTTAGAGATGCCTATACTTAATATAAAAACAATGAACTTAAAAGATTGTAGGTATTCGCTTGTTCTCATAGCGCTGCTACTCGGCATGGTAGCATGCGCACAGGAAAAAGTTTCTGATCCTGTTCGCTTGAACCAAATTGGTTTTTATCCGACTGCGCAAAAAATAGCCGTTGTGATTACCGATGTAGAAAATGAATTTTACATCGCTACTCCAGACTTAAAGAAGAAATTGTTTTCCGGAAAACTAAGTGAAGTTCGATCTTCGCCTTACTCATCGAAGAAAACGTGTATCGCAGATTTTTCAGCGTTTACCAAAGAAGGTAATTATGTTTTGGTAGTACCCAATATTGGGCAATCCTATTCTTTCGAAATAAAAAACAAAGTGCATGATGATGTGGTAAAGGCATCCATCAAGTCTTACTATTTTCAACGTGCATCAACAAGTTTGCAAGAGCAATATGCTGGTAAGTGGAAACGCAAAGCCGGACATCCAGACGACAAGGTATTGATTCACGGATCGGCAGCCTCCGAAAAAAGGCCGGAAGGTTTTGGGATTTCAAGTTCACGAGGTTGGTATGATGCCGGTGATTACAACAAATACATGGTGAACAGCGGCATTACAATGGGAACCATGTTATCTGCCTATGAAGATTATTCAACCTACTTCGGTCAATTGAATCTTGATATTCCAGAAAGTAAAAATGAAGTTCCGGATTTGTTGGATGAACTATTGTGGAACCTTCGCTGGATGTTAACCATGCAGGATCCGAATGATGGTGGTGTATATCACAAATGTACCAATGCAAAGTTTGACGGAATGGTAATGCCTGATTTCACAACACTTCCAAGATATGCTGTACAAAAAGGAACGGCTGCCACTTTAGATTTTGCTGCTGTTACAGCTCAGGCTTCACGTGTTTACCGAAAATTTGAAAAGCAATTTCCGGGTCTTGCTGATTCATGCCTTCGCGCATCGGTTAATGCATGGCAATGGGCAGTGAAAAATCCAAACATAGAATACAATCAGAATGCAATCAATAAACAATTTGATCCGGATATTTCTACTGGAGCCTATGGAGATTCCAGTTTCAAGGATGAGTTTAGCTGGGCAGCAAGCGAATTGTATATAACAACAATGGATGATTCATATTATCAATCGATGATCACATATACTGAAAGTGAAATGACGTTGCCATCATGGGCATCCGTTCGTGCTTTAGGACAATATTCTCTTTTACGTTTTAACAAATCGCTTACACCCCTTGCTCAGAAAGATTTTGATGAACGTAAAAGGAAACTAATCGCAATGACAGATACGTGGCTGAAAGACATTGACAACACGATTTATCAGACTGTGATGGGACAATCGAAAAGAGATTTTGTTTGGGGTAGTAATGCTGTTTGTGCGAATCAAGGTATTGCGTTGCTGTATGCTTACCAGTTTTTGGGTGATGCAAAATACTTAAATGCCGCACTGAGTAATTTAGATTACCTATTGGGTAGAAATGGAACCGGATATTCTTTCGTTACCGGATCAGGCGATAAAACTCCGATGCATCCACATCATCGTCCTTCTGAGGCAGATGGAGTTGTTGAACCGATTCCGGGATTACTAGCTGGCGGACCAAACCCTAACATGCAGGATAAGTGCAATTACTCATCATCTGTTGCTGATGAAACGTATGTTGATGATGTGTGTTCGTATGCATCTAATGAGGTCGCAATTAATTGGAATGCACCACTGGTTTATCTTGTAAGTGCCATTGAAGCAATTCAATTGCAGAAAGGCAAGTGATTACTCAAAAAAAAGTACTTAGCGATTACTTCTTTTTCTTTTGCTCTTTGAAGTTCAACGTCATTGTGAGGAAGCGTCACGCGAAGCGCCTGACATACTGACGTGGCAATCCCCCGACTATGAAATGCAAAAGAACGAGTACATGTTTGTAGAATCTACTCTTGTTAACGTCACTGCTTCTTTTCTTCTTTACTTCGTAGTATGAGGATTGCCATACCCGAGACGGGTTCGCAATGACGTTGAACTTCAAAGAGTAACTCCGCAAATTACCGCGTCATTGCGAGGAGGCGTCCACACTCTCAATACCTATCAGGATATTATATGCTGACGTGGCAATCCCCAAGCTATGAAATGCAGAAGAACGCACACATCTTTTAGGAATCTTCTTCAATTCAACGTCATTGTGCCTTTACTTGTGTACTCCTTAGTTACGGGATTGCTTCGCGCTTCGCATGACGGAACTTCGAAGAGCAATCAAACACCTATGAAACACCTATGAACGAATACATATTTTATGAATCTGTTTGAACTCAACGTTAGTCTGTCTGGTAATTTTTCCACTTGTCATTTTGCTTTCATAGAACTGCAAATCTTTTGCTACTTTTATAGACATCCAAAAGACGCCCGCATGAATACTACTTATTTAAAGCAGAATCCAAATCTCTACGTATTCCTTCCCATCTTTTATGTTGTATGGTCTGATGCAGTGCTTACCGCAAGCGAAGCGAAAGCACTCTATACCTTAATTGATCAACAGACTTGGTTGAAGGATGAAGAAAAGAAATTTTTGTTGGCACAACTCAATCCGGCATCGCCTCCATCGCCCGATGAATTTAAAAATTGGTTGGAAGAAATTAAGAAAGTAATTCCAGCGTCAGCAGATACAAAAGAAAGTCTGGTGGACATTGGAATAAAATTGGCGGAGTTTCACAAAGGTGATTCTAGTAAAAATGGTTTTGCAAAAGAGCGTGAATCGCTTTCGCGGATGGAGGATAGTCTGGGGATGATCAGCAGTGAATCACTTTTTCATTTCTATCCTGAAAGCAGAAAGACGATTACGCAACAGCAAACTACCCAACATACTTTTGATGTTAAATCACTTTCAGAACTTTTAGATGGCAAGCATGCTGATATCATTCAAAAAGTAAAAACGGTTGTCAGTGATCCTGAATTCAAATACCTCGACAGTGATAATTTATCAGAGCAACGCGAAAAGGTATTGAAGTGGTGTCATCATTTGGCAGACCAGGGATTTGGAGCAATGGCCTTTCCGAAAGAATACGGAGGTGGTGGAGACATGGCTTCTTACTTCGCGATTATGGAAGCACTGAGTTATCATGATTTAAGTCTGGTGATCAAGTTTGGTGTGCAGTTCGGCTTGTTTGGTATGAGTGTTTATTTTTTAGGAACGGAAAAACATCATAAAAAATATTTGAAAGATATTGGCTCGCTCGATTTACCCGGATGTTTTGCCATGACGGAAACAGGTCATGGATCAAACGTAAAAGGAATAGAGACGACCGCGACCTACATGCATACTACACGGTCATTTAGTATCAACACACCGAATCAGCTTGCGCAGAAAGAATATATAGGTAATGCAGCGGTGCATGGACAAATGGCAACCGTATTTGCAAAGTTGATTGTAGAAGGAAAAGATTACGGTGTCGGTGCATTCTTAGTTCCGCTTCGCGATAAAAAAGGAAATACGCTTTCTGGAATTACCATTGAAGATTGTGGAAGAAAAATGGGATTGAATGGTGTTGATAATGGAAAGATACGATTCAACAACGTTACAATTCCCTATGAAAACATGCTGGATAAGTTTGCGCAAGTAACAAATGATGGAAAATTCGACAGCCCGATTGCGAGTGATAATAGAAGATTCTTCACCATGCTCGGTACTTTGGTTGGTGGGCGCATAGGTATTCCACGTTCAGGGCTTAGTGCAGTGAAGTCAGGATTAACCATTGCCATTCGGTATAGCGATCAGCGAAAGCAATTTGGTCCTGAAGGTGCTGCTGAAGTTCCGATCTTAAACTACAGAACACATCAGCGAAGATTGATGCCTTTGCTGGCGAATGCATATGCTTTGCATTTTTCATTGCAGTATCTCACTGACAGATTTTTAAATCGGAAGGAAGAAGACATGCAGGAGATCGAAGCACTGGCCGCTGGACTAAAAGCATTCTCTACCTGGAATACTACGAATACCTTGCAAGAATGTCGTGAGTGTTGTGGTGGCAAAGGATATTTATCAGAGAATAGAATTGATGCGTTGAAGAATGATTCCGAAATCTACACCACGTTTGAAGGCGACAACACCGTGTTGATGCAACTTGTAGCGAAAAGCAGATTGTCTGAGTTTAAGCAAGAGTTCAGTAATATGAACCTCTTTGGAATATTGAACTATGTTGCTGATCAGGCCAAGACATCCATAACCGAGTTGAATCCATTGATCGTTCGCAATACGGATGAAGAACATCTCCTTGATTTTGAATTTCAATTGAATGCTTTCAAATATAGAGAACGGGATATCCTTACCTCTGCTGCCAAACGTTTAAAGCGCCACATCGATGGTGGCATGGATTCGTTCGATGCGTTTAACGTTTCGCAGCATCACTTAATTGAAGTTGGTCACGCATACATTGGCCGGATTATACTTGAGCAATTCATTTTGCAGATTGATAAAACAAAGGATAAAGGTTGTAAAGCTATTCTAACCAAACTTTGCCAACTCTTTGCGCTTTCGCAGATTGAAAATAATAAAGGATGGTATTTAGAGAATGGCTACATGGAAGGTGTTAAAACAAAAGCAATTCGTAAAATGGTGAATCAACTTTGTTGGGAGATCAGGCAAGATGCCGTTCCACTTGTCAATGCATTTAATATTCCGGATGCACTACTTGCTGCACCTATTGCTTTAACAAAATAAAGTTCCTGGTTCTAAACTCCCAGTTGAGTTCTGTATCAACCTTGAACTTGGAACTTTAAACCTGGAACATTTTTATTTCACCTTTATCAAATATGCCTTCGGCCAAAATTTTCCGGTAACGAGGAGACATTTTGAATTTTTGTCGTAGGCAATCCCATTCATTTCGTTTGCTTGCGGATTGATTGCCCGGATCTCATTGTTTAAGGCTGTAAGATCCAATCGGCCAACTACCTTTCCACTGGAAGGATCAATCTTTACAATGAAATTAGTTTGCCAGACATTGGCAAAGATGTAGCCGTTCACAAATTCGAGTTCGTTTATTTGTTTTAACCGGCTTCCATTTTCTTTAACAGAAATGGTCTTAACTGTTTTCAAGGTAACAGAATCTAAAAAATAAAGATGTTCGCTGCCATCACTTATAATGAGATTTGTGTCATCGTGCGTCATACCCCATCCTTCTTTTGTAGAAGTGGTAAACGGAAATTCTCCGATCTTTTTATAGGTTTTAGCATCGTAAATAAAACCAATGTTGTGTTTATAGGTAAGCTGATAAATCTTATTGTTTAATAATGTGATGCCCTCGCCAAAATATTGTCCGTCTAAGTTTATTTTTTTGTCATGCTCACCAGATCCGGGATTTACCTCCGCTATCCACGAGTGATTATGTTGACCTGTACTCTCCAATATTTTTCCGTTGTGTATTTCCAACCCTTCAGTAAAGGCTTCAACGCTATGGGGTAAGGTATTGACTACGGTGAACTCAAGAACGAGGCTATCGCGAACACTTTCTGAAGTAGATTTAGGATCGCCACATGAGATTAAGCTGATCATGGCAATAACAGGTAAAACGAGCAAATGGGTGTACTTCATGATCTTGCTTAAAATTCCAATCCGAAAAGAAATAAAATTTTGGTTAATACCCAACAAACTGGGCGATTAGAATGGGCATTAATTCAAAGTGTGTAAGTATTGAAGTATGTGTGTAATTTAAAGTCTCACGTCTTAAATCTAAATACTAAAGTCTAACACCAAAAAACTATTTCAAAAACCGTTCAAGGTCCTCATCACCCTCCAGATTTTTCATTTGTTGAACAACCCATGGATATCGTTTTGTAATGTAAGCCGAAGGAGGATTGACTTTGTAAAGTTTAGGATTGGGTAAACATGCTGCAATCTTTGCTGCTTCGGATTGCGTTAATTTCTTTGCCGGCTTTTTAAAGTAAGATCGTGCTGCCGCTTCAATGCCAAAAACACCTTTCCCCATTTCGGAAACATTAAGATACATTTCTAAAATTCTTTCTTTACCCCAAACCATTTCAATCATAAAGGTAAAGTACACCTCAAGTCCTTTGCGTGTCCAGCTTCGGCCCTGCCAGAGAAAAACATTTTTTGCCACCTGTTGACTTATCGTAGATGCACCCCGAATACGACTCTTCTTTTTAGAATTATTCATCAATGCTTTTTCAATGCTCTTGATATCAAAGCCATTGTGATCGGGAAACAATTGATCTTCATGTGCGATAACAGCAAGTCGGGCATTGGGCGACATCTCACTTAATTTGATGTAATCGCGTTTTAATCCGTAGCCACTTACCAGGCTTACCAGCTGCGTAATGGTGAAAGGTGGATCAACCCATTTTAGTGCAACGATGTAAAGAAGCTGAGCAATAAAAAGAATGATGAATATCCTTTTGATTTTCCTCCAAAGTCGCTGAAGCATTCCATTCTTTTTCATTCTAATTTAATTGAACATTATAAATCTGACCAAGTCCTCGGATTAAGGATAGCCGTAGTGCAACAATCGGTTTTCTTGAATGACTCATCGATGTAAGCTTAAAATAGGAAAACTGGGCTCAACTTTTCACTATTAACAATTAACTTTTCACTCCCCTTTAACCCTTCCATCCTGCAGGATCCACACGCCATGCTTTTAAAGAAGTAAGTTGGGCGTCACTGATGTATCGTTTGTCGAGGGCATATTTGAGCAACTGGCTGTAATCACTAAGGCTAATCAACGATGTATTGGCATCATAAAAATTTCGGGTGGCAATGTCGAATCCATAGTTGAAGATGGATACCATACCCAATACTTCGAAGCCAGCATCGCGTAAAGCCTGAACTGATTTTAAAGAGCTACCTCCGGTTGAAACCAAGTCTTCCACCACTACTACCTTTTGGCCGGGTGTAACTTTGCCCTCAATTAAGTTCTCCATACCATGATCTTTTGGCTTTGGCCGAACATAGAGAAAAGGAAGATCTAATACATCGGCAACCAAAGCTCCCTGAGCAATACCTGCAGTGGCCACTCCTGCAATGGATTCAACGGTAAAGAAATTTTCTTTAATAGCCTGAGCCAGTCCGTCACGAATGCTACTTCGTATTTCAGGATACGAAAGCGAAAGGCGGTTATCACAGTAGATTGGCGATTTCCATCCCGAACTCCATGTGAATGGTTTTTCGGTATTTAATTTTATCGCTTGGATGTGTAACAGCATTTCGGCAACGCGAGCGGCTGTTTCTTCTTGTACTTTTATAATGGGCATAGTGGGCGAAAGGTAAAACTAAAATCTTGTCTGTTAAAAAAATGTATGGCTTAGGATAAGAAAGACGCATTTAATTCTTTAAGCTTTGTTTCCCCAGAGAATTAAAGGCAAAAACCACAGAGGGCGCAGAGATACGCAGAGGAATTCGTAAAAGCATTCGGTATTCTTCTGCTATTATGGAATCTGAACGAGTAAACTTTATGGGTCTTCTCTGCGTATCTCTGCACCCTCTGCGGTTTGTATTTTCTATTTGACGTTGTAAAAAAGAAAATCAATATCCAAGCGCAAAAATCATTAAATCTCCTTGCCTCCTTCTAAATTATTTATTCTTTTGTAGCTACGGTTTTAACTCTACCCAAGCCAACATGATCCTTTTTGTTAACGATATCCCCGTTCGACTCTTAAAAGCCGATGAAGTGGTAGATTCTGGTAGCGTTAATTTCACAATCGATGCAGCAAAGGAGCCGATCACCCCGGCCAAACTGATTCATCATGTATGGGTAAAACGTGCTTCGACTGATCATTTTGATGAATTGCTGGGTTTTCTAAACTCTAAGACTCCAACCAACCTATTTTCCTTAATTGTATCGGTTAATGATTACGATGCCATTAAAGAATTTCTGAGAGGTAAATTCAAAATAGTGAAGGCAGCAGGTGGCTTAGTCCGCAAGAAGGAAAAGTTTCTGATGATCTATCGAATGAAAAAATGGGATCTTCCCAAAGGAAAACAGGAGAGAGGAGAAAAATCAAAGCAAACTGCTGTTCGTGAAGTAGAAGAGGAATGTAATGTAAGTGTTAAGCTCGGTAAAAAGATTTGTACTACCTGGCATACCTATACCATGAACAAAAGTGCCATGCTAAAGAAAACACGCTGGTACGTTATGGATGTTGCAGACGATGCAAAAATGAAACCCCAGGCTCAAGAGGATATAGAAGAAGTTCGTTGGATGAATAGAAAGGAAGTGTATCACGCTCTTGAACATTCCTACAAATCCATCAGCCACGTTGTTGAACAATATTATGGAATGAAGGGCGTGAAATCAAAGTAGTTTTTTTTGTGATCTCCATTCAAAACGCTTAGCGATATCTAAAGCGCTCAACAATTTTGTTGAAAATTGAATTAATTTCCAGAGAGCTCTTGCTGAGTAAAATCAATGCTGAAAAGCACAAGGTAATGATGGCCGATCGATACAGAACATCGATGATTACGGTATTTAGTTTCGGTAGTATCAGATTCAATCCAGCAACCAGAATGGCAATACCAATCACTTTCAATGTTCCGATGGTAAAGGGCTGAATTTTAAATTTAGAATAGATATAAAAAAACTTTACGGAATTATACACACCAAGTGCAAACAAGGTTCCATAGGCAGCGCCATCAATACCGAATTTAGGAATGAGTATGTAATTTGATATAAAAACAATGATGGCCAGGAAACTTATCGAGACCATGTTAAACTTATAGTAACGCGACAAGCCAATAATTTCGCTGCTTGGCCCAAACGCCATGTCAATTAATTTCCCAATACCAATTAACAGTACGATGTTCGTTCCGGAAGCATAGAGGTCTCCCTTCGGCATGAGTGAAAAAATATTTTCGATATTAGCCCACACACCAGTTAATAGGAGTAATCCAATAATGAGTTGATTGATGGAGGTTTTGCAATACAAGAGATGTACTTCTTTTATATCATTTTTTTCCAGCGCCCGGGCAATCAATGTAGTGGTAGTTTGGGTAATAGCACGTTTAGGTATTTCAATTACGGTGGCCATATAAAAAGCGGTAGTGTAAACAGCAACTGAAGTAAGCCCCAGAAAACCAGCCACCATCAGGCTGTCCATTTTACCTACTAGAATCATGGCGCTTACACTGATGAAACTAAATGCACTATATTTTATAATCTCTAAAATCTTTTGACGCGGGATTGTTGAAATGTCTTTGAAGCTGAATCCAAAACCACACGACTTATATAAATAAAATGCAAGAACGAATAGCGACAGCATGTAAATTAATACGGAGCCAATAATAAGTTGATCGAACGTAATGATGCTGAGAAAATAAAGACTAACCAATACGCCCTGAAATACGCGGATGCCAATCTCTTTCAGAAAATTAGGTAATACTATTTTTAATATAGCTTTCGAAAACTGATCAACAATGGCAATGAAAACCAAAATAAAGGTAAGCCAGAGTATGAGCGTAAGATTATCAACAACATCGCTTGCATTCTTCGCGAAGAAAGAAATGATGTAGGGTTTTAATGACAAAAAGATCACAATAAAAAAACCATAGCCGGCAACACCAAGCAGCATGATAAGTCCGGTGAAGGTATTCGTCTGACTTTTGCTTATGGAAAATTGAGGAAAGTAGCGTGCGATACCTTGAGCCAAACCGACAGTTGCAAAAGGTGCCAGCAACAAAGCAGAATCCTGAATAGCACGGAGAAGTCCGATTTGCTCGGGCACAAGAAACTTTGGGTATAGGTAAAGTAAGTTCACATAACCGATGAGCACTCCGATGTAGGATATAATAGAAGTAAGAATGCTTTGCCGGATGACAGACCCCATGGTTGAATTAACTTTTTAATACTTCAGAACATCTTCAAAACCAGTGAACCTCTAGGGCAACAATAAAATCTGGTCTTCTGCAATGCCTTTGAAGCTTGTAAAGATTACATTTGGCGAAAAGTATAAAATAATCTTATCTATTACATGTTTAATAATTGGCTTGGCTGGATGTTTCGCACGATTAATACCCGGTTGTTGTATTCTTCGTTCTGGCTTGAAGAAAAATTCGTAAAAGTTATCTTTCTAATCTCGATCCAGTTTTACAAATCCTGGAAGCAGAAAGTCCATAAGCCTACGCCTTTTGTAATCCGAAATATTGACCGGAATATTGTAATGAAAGTTGACCTTTCCAAATCAATGGGTGCCGCATTTTATTGGATGGGGTTCCATGAATTGAACGAGTGGCGGTTTCTGAATCATTACCTTAAACCAGACATGGTGTTTGCAGACATTGGATCTAACCAGGGTGAATTTGCCTTGTTTGCTGCCAAACGATTAACC
>ENA-UOWO01002953-UOWO01002953.1-activated-sludge-metagenome-genome-assembly--contig:-NODE-2953-length-20360-cov-6.577345_pt1 | contig 20360 bp, 14 predicted proteins | sample MGYA00238148_ERZ761564 | MGnify/ENA primary metagenome ERZ761564 (study PRJEB28885, sample SAMN05720194) | activated sludge metagenome | isolation source: Anaerobic digester | place: USA... | reverse complement strand
ACATCAATGTCCGCATGGCCACCATCGTCGGTTTTGTGGGCGGCGGCGGGATCGGCCTCGCCCTGAACCAGCAACAGCAAATGCTGGCCTGGCGCAACGTCGGCCTGATCATGTGGCTCATCGCCCTGGTGGTTTGGGTGATGGATATGTTCAGCGGCTACATCCGCGAAAAACTGGTCGTCAGCTAAAGGAATCCGATGCAAAATTACAATCCCGTGGAACTCATTCTGGCCAAGCGCAACGGCCAGGCGCTGAGTTCCGATCAGATCAGCTGGTTTGTCCGCAGTTTTTTGGCGGGCAGCATCCCGGAATACCAGATGAGCGCCCTGCTGATGGCCATTTTCTTCCGGGGCCTGGAGGAAGGTGAGATCTCCGCCCTGACCGAGAGTTACATCTCCAGTGGCAAGACCATCTCCTTTGCGGATTCAGTGGCTGTCGCTGACAAACATTCCACCGGCGGCGTGGGGGACAAGATCAGTTTGATGCTGGCACCGATCGCTGCTTCGCTGGGCCTGGCCGTGCCGATGGTTTCGGGCCGCGGACTCGGCCACACCGGCGGCACTCTGGACAAGCTGGAATCCATCCCCGGATTCCGCACCCAATACGGGATCAACGAATTCAAAGCCCTGGTGGAAAAACACAGCTGTGCGCTGGTCGGGCAATCGGAAGAGCTTGTCCCGGCGGACAAACGCATCTACGCCCTGCGCGACGTCACCGCCACCGTAGAAAGTCCGGGGTTGATCACCGCCAGCATCATGAGCAAAAAGATCGCCGAGGGTGCCAAACATCTGGTGATTGACCTCAAAGTCGGCAGCGGAGCCTTCATGCCCGATCTGGCCAAAGCCCGCGAATTGGCCCAGCTGCTGATAGACACTGGCAATAACTTTAACCAGAAGGTCAAGGTGGTTTTTTCCAATATGAATTCACCGCTGGGCCTGGCTGTCGGCAACGGTCTGGAGATGATCGAGGCGATCGAATACCTCAAGGGAAATCCGCTCCGGGACACTGCCATCCTGACCTCCGAACTGACGGCGCAACTCCTTCTCAGCAGCGGTTTGGCGTCCACCGAAGCAGCCGCGCTCGACATAATAGACAAATCCGTTCAAAGCGGCAGGGCACTGGACAAACTGGAAGAGATCATCACCGCGCAGGGCGGGGATCCGCGTGTTCTGGAGGATTACAGTTTGCTGGGGACCACACGGCACAAAATCCCCATCCTGTCCGATGCTGCCGGTTACGTGAAACAGATCGATTCCCGCGCGATCGGCTACGCGCTCATCCGCGTTAAGGCAGGCAGGATGAAGGTTTCCGACGCCATCGATTTCGGCGCTGGCGCCCTTCTGATACCCAAAGTGGGCAGCAGACTGGAGCAGGGTGAACCGATCGGGGAAGTCCACTGCAATGACCTGGAAGCCGGACAGGAAACTGTGAAATTGATCAAAGCGGCTTATGCCCTCAGCCCTGAACCGGTGCCCAAAGAGGATTTGATCTTAGAGATCGTTTGACACTGCGTTTTTGTCGCTCATGCGCCGTACGCCTTGACAAAAAAGCCCCCGGATAATAAGTTGCAGGCAGGTATGCGGAGTTAAGCGGAGAAACCCCAGGCGTCTCCAGCCCATTGAGAAAACACAGGAGAAGATTGAAATCACGAGGATAGATTGGAAGAGATGAAATCCAAGGCCCTGGCTGAAAACCTGGCCGTTACCAGCGTCAAGCAGATCGCGATTCCCGAGGCCCAACTCTGGCTGTTGGATCTCAGCGCCACTTATTTCGGAATTCAGAAGCGCACGCGCCAATTCCTGGACGAACTTAACCATCCCTACAGCAACCTGGATGCCGTGCTGAGCCTGATGCGGCAAAGCATTCTGGCCGACGCCTGGCTGTATCTGGGCAACGCCGCCGCGGACAAAGCGCTGCAGATCATCCAGGACATTTTTGAGGCGCTCTGGGTCCGGGAAATGGAAGAACCGCTGCGGATCCGCCTTCTGAACCAGTTTCTGGAATATTTGGGCTCCGTCTGCGAGTCCGGGAAAGCACCACAGAATTTCCTGCCTGAAACGCTGGATCTCCTTGCCTCCTGGCAGCAGGGGCAGAGACAAGTCTTTGCCAAATCCTCCGGGATCCTGATTAAGTTTCTCCTGACCGCGCAGCCACCGGACGGTAAAGTGTCTTTTGATTTGGCGCGCTCTGTCCTGCGCGACACCCTGGAGATGTGGCGTAAGGAAAGCCAACTGGAAAAATGGTGGGAGAAAAACAGCCAGTTGGTGAGCCTCAGCAAAGCCGACCTGGATGCCAGGATCGGCCAGACTTTTTACCTTGATTGCCTGCACAAACTGGACAGTTGCAAAACCCTCGCAGAATTGGCGGAGATCCCACACCATGGGCAACTGTGCGTCATCCACCGGGAAATGTTGAACGAATTTGGCGGCCTGGCGGAAAAGACCCATTACCTCTTCTATCTGATGAACCTTCCGGCTATGGAGGAATTGCAGGAACACCTCCTTTACGATCTGAATCGGCTGCTCCAGGGCATCGGCAAGGAACTGAATCCCAGGCAGCTCAATGCGCTGCTGGATTCGGTGTTCGCCGCCCTCAAAGATTTTCGTGCGAGCCACAACTCTATCGTGCTCGATTGCGTGCTCAGCCTGGCCAAAGCCCTGATCGGAAAGGCGGATGGCGAGGTTTCCCTGCGCTGTATTCGCCGCATCATAGATCTTGGTTTCACGCCTCCGGGTGCCATCCGTATCCGCAGCGACTGGCAGTTGGAAGTGGATACCAACCACATCAAAAACATCCGCACCTGGCTGGAGATCATTGGCTTGGATCCTGCGCTGACCAAGGATCTGATGGCGGCGCTGATCATCAACCTGACCCAGAAGGGAGTGTTCATTTCCGACACGGATCTTTTCCAGAAGGATGTTTCTGCCTTTCTTAACACACCTCTCGCGCCCCTGATCGTGCAGGCCAAACATCTGCTGCGCATCTTTCCCGTCTTTTACAACGAGATCGGCGCCGAAGGCGAGATCCGCGACATTTCCACCGAGATCGACGAACTCAGCCAGCGCCGCGACCGCCTCATCCACTTCCTGCGCAAGCAGGTGCACACGGAAAGCAACAACACGCATATCATCCTGGTCAGACAGATCCTCAAATACTGGCTGTATCTTGATCCTAAGCCCCTGGCGGGAATGGTGCCGGCCGACGTGGAACCGGATCTGGGTCCACGCAACGAATTCGCCGTGGCCGAGCAGAAGGTCTTCCGAGATCTATTGGAACGGCACAATCTCGACCTGGACGGTCTGCTTTCGCTTTCCTGGCAAGCTGTTTCCAAACTGCTGCCGGAATCAGCCAAGTCCAAAGAAGTCCCCGCCAAAAGGTTGGGCTTGCTCCTTCACACCTATTACCTTTTACTGGACAAATACCGCCTCGATCCTTACGACATCGTCCAGTTTTTGGGCCGCTTCAGTTTCTTTGACACCAAGGAGCAGGCCCGCCTGCGCCAGAGCCTGTCCCGCAGCGATTACGACAGCAGCGTCCGCCAGATGCTGGAATACATCAAGCGCCTGAACGCCATCGTGCTTGATCCCAAGCCCACCCAGCCCTGGGAAAACATCTATTACAAAAGGCACATCGCGGCCGGGATCCCATCCATGTACGGCAGCTACCGCGAGCCGAAACTCGAGGCGATGGGCATGATTTTCCGCCTGGAAAACGTTATCAAGCGTTCCATCGAAAAGAGCATCAGCCAGATCAACCTCAGCTACATCAACGCCAAAACCCTGCGCCGCATCACGCGCATACTGGAAATCTTCCAGCTCGGTTTACGCCAGGAAGGCTTCAAGAGCGAGGCTTTCGCCAACGCCCTGGGCATGCTGGAATCCTGCAGCAAGATCACGAACCTCTCGCTGGACCAGTATCTGGACATCTTCAACCTTCTCAAAGACAGCATCAATGAGATCATAGACGAATATTTCTACCGCTTCTACGAAAGCGAACTGGCCCATTTCTCCGGCGCCGGATCCAAACAGAAGCGCAGCCACCAGGACCAGCAGCGGGCGGAGGACTTTTACCGCAAACTCCTCTCCTCGTCGTTCCTGGTGCAGGAAGTGGATAATTTCGTGGCGCAGATCATCCTTTCCCTGAATGCCATGAAAAGCCTTTTCAGTCCGGCCCAAATGGCCAAAGTCATGAGTTATGATCCGGATCTCATCTTCGTCAACCTCAATTCCCGCAATTCCCGCAACGACAATCCCTTGCTGCTGGGCTCCAAGGCCTTCTTCCTCAAGCAGCTGCAGCAGTTCGAACTGCCCGTCCCACCGGCCTTCGTGATCTCCACCGAACTTTTCCGCCACCGCAACATCATCAACGCCCATCCTGGAATTGAACTCGAAACCGATGAACTCCTCAGGGAAAACATCGCCCGGATCGAAAGCCAAACCGGCCTCCGTTACGGCGACCCGGAAGCGCCGTTGCTCTTTTCCGTGCGCTCCGGAGCCCCGATGAGCCTGCCCGGCGCGATGGATACTTTTTTGAACATCGGACTGAACGACGAAATTACCCTACGCCTCAGCAAGCGTCCCAATTTCGGCTGGACTTCCTGGGACTGCTACCGCCGCCTGATCCAAAGCTGGGGCATGGCCTACAACATCGACCGCGACGAGTTTGACGCTGTAATGATCGATTTCAAGCGCCGTTACAAGGTGAAACTCAAGACCCAGTTCAGCCCTGCCCAGATGAGAAAGATGTGCGACGCCTACAAAGCCGTCCTGGCCAGCCACGGAGTTACTTTGGAACAGGATCCTTTCCTGCAGATCAAGCAGGCGATCGTCCACGTCTTGGATTCCTGGAACACCGAACGGGCGGTCCTCTATCGCCAGAAACTGCACATTGCCGACGAATGGGGAACCGCGGTCACGGTCCAGAAGATGGTTTTGGGCAATATCAGCCTGGATTCGGGATCCGGCGTGCTTTTTACCCATGCCGATTACAGCCCGGCCGGCGGGATCAACCTCAACGGCGATTTCACCCTCTGCAGCCAGGGCGAGGACGTGGTGGCCGGATTGGTCTACACTTTACCCATTTCCGAGGAACAGCGCAAGCACGGCAGTTACGAACTCAGCGTTTCCCTGCAAAAAGACTACCCGGCCGTCTATCAAAGGCTTCTGCGTTTCGCCGGCTACCTGATCAACGACAAGGGCTATCCCCACCAGGAGATGGAATTCACGTTCGAGAGCCCGCAGGAGGATTCGCTCTACATCCTGCAGACCCGCAACCAGGTGATCACCAAAGCCCAGGAATACACAGTCTTCGCCGTTCCCAAACGCGACTTGAAGCACATCGGCAGCGGCATCGGTATCGGCAAGGGAGTCGTCAATGGCCTCGTCGCCTTTTCCCGCAAGGATATCGACGCCTTGAAAGAGAAGGGCCTGCCCCTGATCCTGGTGCGGCCGGATACCGTTCCCGACGATATGGAGTTGCTTTTCGACTGCCAGGGCCTGCTCACCTCACGCGGCGGAGTGACTTCCCACGCTGCGGTCACCGCGACCCGGCTCGGCCTCGTGGGAGTGGTCAATTGCCGCCAACTGAAAGTGCTGGAAGCGCAAGGCTTTTGCCGCATCGGGGAACACACTCTCTCAGCGGGGGATCCCATTGCCATCGACGCCGGCAGCGGCATGATCTGCCTTGGCCATTATCCGATCGAAACCTTGCGCACCTTCTGATATCACATAAAATACATAGATCAAGGAGAAGTACATGAACCTCGGTAACAAACGTCCGCTGGGCATCAATGGCTTGGGGAGGATCGGAAAACTGTTGCTCTGGAACCAGATCCATCTGCGTAAATACGACTCTATCGTCGTCAACTGCGGCCGGGAGGTCGGCAAGGATTTGGACGACCTCGTTCAAGTGCTGGAAACCGATTCCACCTACGGCACCATCCACAAATTCCTCTTCGGCATGGTGGGCAGGAAAGCGGAGATCAAGGTCATCGATCCCGCGCAGCCGCTTTTGGAGATCGAAGGCGTGCAGGTCAAGATCCTGCGCCAGGCCCGCGATCCCCGCGACATCAACTGGCTGGAGGAAGGGGTGCGCGTCGTGGTTGACTGCACCGGCAGCTTTGTCGATCCCGTCATCCGTCCCGAAGTCGGCAAGCCCTGCCTGCGCGGCCATCTGGAAGCCGGCGCCTTGAAGGTCGTTTGCTCCGCCCCCTTCAAAAGCAAAGCTTCTTCCACCGACAAACCGGCCGACGCGGTCACCATGATCTACGGCATCAACCACCTGAACTACAATCCCCGCGAACACCACATCATTTCCGCAGCCAGCTGCACCACCACCGGCCTGGCTCATATGATGAAACCTTTGCTGGATCACGAGGAGACCGCCGCGATCGTCACCGCCTCGATGAGCACGATCCATGCCGCCACCAATACCCAGAGCATCCTCGATTCCGTTCCCAAAGCGGGCGCGACGGACCTGCGCAAATCCCGCAGCGTCCTGAACAACATCATCCTTTCCACCACCGGCGTTTCCAAAGCCCTGGAGCTGGTAATGCCGGAAATCGCCAGCATCGGTTTTATGGCCGATTCCGTGCGTGTCCCCACCAGCACCGTTTCCCTGATCAACCTGAATGTCACGTTCCACACGCGGATGAACAACCTCGGCCAGCCCTCCATCAACCGCAAACTGATCAATGACATTTACAAACAGGCGGCCGCGGGACCGCAAAAAGACCTGCTCATCTATTCCGAGCGGCAAAACGTCTCCGCCGACCTGATCGGCAGCATGGCCGCGGTCACCGTGGAAGCCCATGAAACCCACACCCGCACGGGTTTTGTGCCCGTTCCGCAACAGAGTTTGCTCGATGCCGGGATCAAGACCGAAAAGCAGGTGATGATGCCCGTCACCCACGCCAAGATCTTCGGCTGGTACGACAACGAACTCGGTTCCTACACCAATTGCCTGTCCCGCCTGGTCAACTACATCGAGGACAGTACGCCCTGATACTTTCTGCGGTGAGAAAAGATATCGCTTGACGTCCGGAGGCGGCCACAACCAAAGGATATAAAATCGAGGTGTAACATGAAGCGAATCTATCTTTGTCTGGCGGCCTTGCTGATCCTGCTGCTCTTGGCGGCCTGCGAGTCCGGCGGGAAATTCCGCGTCGTCAACCAGACTTCGCACCCTCTCTACGTGAACGTGGAAAACGGTCCCGAGGTCACGGTGCCCGGCGGAGCGGAACACACCTTTTCCATCGCCACCCAAAAGCAGCACATCTTCAATCCCGATGTGGAAAAGGAAGTCCCAGTCCGCCTGGTCGGCGAGACCTACCAGATCTACGACGAGGACGCGGAAGCCTTCACCGACACCACGACCGTGACCATCAAGGCCGGCGAGACCCTCAGTGCCTACATCAATCCCAACCGCGCCAGCTTCAAGGTCGTCAACAACAGCAGCCAGGCTGCCACGCGGATCGAACTCTACAAGCACAATTTCGTTGCCGCTTACCTGATAGCCGATCTGGGCAACCTCGCTCCCGGCCAGTCAAAATTCCTGCGCGTGGATTATGCCACCGCCCACAACAACTTTTATTACTATGCTGTGGTGACAATGGACGATGAAACCGAACTCACTTTCGGCAACCCAACCACCGTATTGGACAAGGACGAGCAATTCCTGGTCACGCTCACTGATCCCGAATGATCCAGGCTAAACAAGGAGTATATTTATGAGATTAAAGCCCATCCTGCTTTGCGGATTGCTGCTGGGCGCCCTGTGCGCCGTGTTTGCAGCCGTGCCGCCGGAACTGCTGCAAATGCCCTTGCCGCAGGACTCCGCCATACTTTCCGGCCAATTGGAAAACGGCCTTAGCTATTACATCATGCGCAACCCCAAACCGGAAAAGATCGCGGAACTGCGCCTGATCGTCAGCGCCGGAGCGGTGAACGAGGACGACGACCAGCGCGGCCTGGCGCATTTCACCGAACACATGGCCTTCAACGGCACCGAACACTTTGCCAAATCCGAACTGGTGCAATATCTCTCCTCCATCGGAGTGGGCTATTACAACGGCCTCAACGGCGGGACCATGTACGACAACACGATGTACACCTTCAAGATCCCCGCCGATGACAAGAAAAAACTGCGCCAGGGCGTCCTCATCCTGGCCGATATGGCCGCCCGGATCAATTTCGAGGATACTGACATCGAACACGAGCGCGGCGTGATCATCGAAGAATGGCGTATGGGGCGCGACGCGCAGCAGCGCGTTTCCGATGCCCAGAACGCTGTTCTTTTTGCCGGTTCGCGCTACGCGGAACGCTCGCCCATCGGGACCTACGAGGTTTTGAGCACCTTCAAGCCGGAAGTCCTCAAACGCTTTTACCGCGATTGGTACCGGCCGGACCTGCAGACCGTGGTCATCGTCGGCGACATCGATCCCCAGGAGATGTTGGGCCTCGTCCAGGAGAATTTCGCCTCGCTTCCGGCGCGGGAAAAACCCCGGCCCCGCGAGGATTTCCTCGTTCCGGACTACCTTGTCCCGCAAGCCGTCGTGGCCACGGACAAGGAATATCCCGAAAATTCCCTGACCGTCCTCTGGAAAAAGCCCGTCCAGAAAGTCCAAACCCTCGGCCAGTACGAAGAAGACCTCAAACGCGACCTCTTTTATACCATGCTCAACACGCGCCTGGAAGAGCACTCCAAAACCGAGGATCCGCCCTATTCGGGCTGCTGGGCGTTTGAAACCCAGATGCTCAGAACGATGTCCGTCGCCATGGTCTCGGCCGAATTTACTTCCGGCAAAGCCGAACAAGCCCTGCAAACCATCCTCACCGAAGCCCGCCGCATCCAGCGCGACGGCTTTCTGGCCAGCGAGTTCGACCGCGCCAAACTCGAATTGAAACGCCAGGCCGAACGCCAGGTCGCGGACAAAGACACCCGCCAGTCAGACATGCTTGCCTGGCGCCTGATGTTTTCCGTCATGAACGGAGCGGTTTTCATGGATCCCGAGGAAAACCTGCAACTGCTGACCGCCCTGCTCGACGAGGTTTCTTTGGACGATGTGAACGCCGTCGGAGCCCAATTGATCCAGGATAAAAACATGTGCATAACCTTGGGTGCCCCAGCCCGCGAAGGGACGGTTTACCCCACCAGGGAACGCCTGCTGGAGATCGCGCAGGCTGTGAAAAGCCTGGAGATCCCGCCTTATGAGGATAAATCCGTCAACGAGCCGATCATGACCGCGATCCCCCCGGCCAAACCGGTCGTGAAAGAATCCTGGGATCCGGCTTCCGGCGTCCGCAAATGGATCCTGGCCAACGGCGTGACCGTTTACAGCAAAAAGACCGATTTCAAGAACGATGAAGTGCTGCTGGGAGCCCACAGCCCCGGAGGTTTCTGCCGTTATCCGGAAAAGGACATCCCCGCGGCGAACCTCGTCACGGATTACATTTCCGAGGGCGGTTTCGGCAATTTTGATTCCGTAGCTTTGGGCAAGGCGACAGCCGGCAAGGTCGCGCGGGTGGACTTGACCCTGGACATCCGGACCGAGGGCTTCAACGCCTCCTGCTCGCCCCAGGATCTCGAACTTATGTTCCAGATGATCCACCAGTACGGCACCAACGCGCGTTTTAACGAGGCGGATTTCAATTCCTTCCTCAAACGCACTAAAAGTTCGCTGGCCAGCATGAAACTCGACCCGACTTTCACCTTTACGGATACCTTGGTCGACATCCGCTACAACGACAATCCCTACGCGAAAAACCTTGCCAGCCTGAATTTGGACGGAGTCAAACTCGCGGATATCGAGCGCATTTACCGCGACCGTTTCGGCAATTATTCAGATTTCACCTTCGCGGTCGTGGGCAATTTCGACGAAGCCCTGCTCAAAAAGTATTGCTGCACCTATCTGGCCAACCTGCCAGCCCGCCAGCGCATAGACAGGACTGTGGACATCGGACTCATCCCCGTGCAGGGGAAAAAGGTGGTCAGATTCCAAAAAGGCGACACAGCCAGCAGTTACGTGGACCATCTCACCAACGGAAACTACTCCTACAGCGAGAAAAATGAGGTCTTGCTCGATGCCCTGGCCTACGTCATGAACGAAAAACTGCGTGAAAACATCCGCGAGGAACGCAGCGGCGTTTACATGATCTACAGCAATTCCAACACCACCAATTATCCGAAGCAACTCTTCGAACTAGACACCATCCTGGCCTGTTCGCCGGACCGCGTGGACGAACTCAACGACGCGATCTTCGCTACCTTGGACAGTTTGCGCGCCGGATATATTGACGACCGCTACCTCGTCGCCTGCAAAGCTACCCTCAAACAGCGTTACGCGGAGTCCATCAAATCCAACCGCTATTGGCTTGGCCAGTTCCAAAACAATCTCCGCCAAAGCAGGCCCCTGACGGATTTCCTGAAGGAGCCGGCGCAAGTGGAAAAATTGAACAAAAAGGAGCTGATCAAAGCTGCCCGCAAATACCTCAATTACGGCAAAAACAGCATCAGCGTCATCATGCTGCCCGAGTCCACCGGCGGAGGCTGATCCGGCCTTTTATCCGGAAAACCTACTGGCATAAACAGCCCTCGCGGCCAGACAAATTGGGGCGGATCCTCTCACGGTCCGCCCTTTTTTTTTCACCGTTTCCTCAATTTGTTTTCGCAGGCCGTTCCCAACTTCCAACTTTTTCCTGGATGCTTTGCCTCTTTCTATCATTACGGGATCAATACGGGATCAATACGGATTTCACCCGTAATGATCCCGTATTGATCCCGTATTGATTCTAAGAGCGGGAAAGGCAGGAATTCGCAATATCTATAAAAATTAAGGGATTGGCTTGATCCGGATGAATTTATGGCGGATCAGAATTCCAAAAGGAAGGTCACGGGGCCGTCATTGACCAGGGTGACCTGCATGTCCGCGGCGAATATGCCGCTTTGGAGAGGGATATCGCTTTCGCGCAGGAGGTGCAGGAATTCATCGTAAAGGCTTTCGGCGAGATCTGGCGGCGCGGCTGGCGTGAAATCAGGCCGGCGTCCCCGGTCACAATTGGCGTAAAGCGTAAATTGCGAGACCACGAGCAAACTGCCCCGGATGTCTTTAACCGAGAGGTTCAGTTTTCCGGCGTCGTCGCTGAAAACCCGCATTTCCAATATCTTACGCGCCGCCGCGGGCAAAATTCCCGGAGCGTCCTCCCGGCCGAAACCGACGAACAGCAGCAAGCCAGGGCCGATGCTGCCGACAATCCGGCCTTCGATTTCCACCCGCGCGGAGCTGACGCGCTGGACTAGAACCCTCATCAGTCGATACGGAAATGGTGGACTTCCCAGCAGCCGGCGTCGTCCAGCCAGAGAGAGCCCTTTTCAAATGGCGGGATCACGATCTGCAGGCGGCCGAAACTCACTCCCGGCTTGTTGAATCCGGAGCTGATCGTCCCTTTTGACCAGCCGGTTCCGGTCTTAAAAGTGGTTTTGTATTTCCCGAAAACGGAGCCGGTCTCGCTGAAGGTCACCAGCCGCAGGGTGAGTTGCGGTCCCTTGGCTTCCGAGCACTTTGCTTTGAGCCGGGTGTAATAGCCTCCGTAACGGCGGACCTGAAAAGCGTCGGAAAGCAGGATGACGGTGTTGTCGGAAGCGTCGATCCGCAGGGAGGAATTGCCTTGCAGGGCTTCCTGGCCGTCGATGACCACCGAGAGATGTTTGGCGTCCTTGCCGTCGGATTGCACCGTCCAGCCGAGCAAAGCCTCTCCGGGATTGAGGGAATAGGCGCTGAAACCTGGATTGGAAAGGAGATTGGGCACGCCCTCGGTGTCTTTGTCAAAATAGGCCAGGCTGGAATGGACAAAGCAGGAGGCGCAAAAAAGCAGGATCGCCGCGGCGGCGAAAAACAAAAACACACGGATCGTCATATCATAAAGCCCCTTTCATTGAGGTATTTGAGGACCACGCCCACGGCCAGCGTGTTGATCAGCAGGTTCGATCCGCCGTAACTGATGAAGGGCAAAGGAATTCCCGTGGCGGGAACGAGTCCGATGTTCATGCCGACATTGATGAACGTCTGAAACATAAGATAAGCCAATATCCCCGCGGCGGCAATCTTGCGTTCCTTGATTTTCAATTCCCCGACGGCGGTGGCCAGGCGCTGGAAAAAGAGGATGAAGACAAAGAGCAACAGCAAACTGCCCAGAAATCCAAACTCCTCGCCGATCACGCTGAAAATGAAATCGGTGTGGTGTTCCGGCAGGAAATTCATGTTTTTCTGCGTGCCCTGCAGCCAGCCCTTGCCGATGATGGCGCCGCTGCCGACGGCTATCTTGGACTGGATGATCTGGTAGCCCGCGCCCAGCGGATCCCGCATCGGGTCGATGAAGGACAGCACGCGGTCCTGCTGGTAGTTTTTCAGTCCGTTCCAGAACACAGGCATGATCAGCGCCAAAAAGACATTGATGGCCCCGGTGATGGATACCGCGATCCAGCTAAGTTTGGCGCGCAGCAGCAGAAAGAGGAGGAGCAGGATCCAGACCACGATGGCCACCCACCAGAGCGAGGAAACGATGCTGATGACCGGGCTGATTAAAAGTAAAATGTAAACGAGCGGCACCTCAGCCGCCACCAGCATCGCCAGCAAACTGAAGAAAAATACCAGCGTCGTTCCGAAATCCGGCTCGATCAGGATCAACAGGATAGGCACGAGCGTGATGCCCAGCCCGTAAAAGATCTGGCGCACTTCGGTCAGGTGCTGTTTGGAGATGACCCTCGCCACCATCAGGATGGTCAGGATCTTGGCGCTTTCCGAGGGCTGGTAGTTCAAGCCGCCGAGGCTGAACCAGCGATGGGAACCGTTCACCGCTGGCGTGAAAAGCACCGCGATCAGCAGCAGGAGGTTCAAAACGAAGGCCGGAAGGACGATGAGTTCGAAAATGGGCATCGGCAGCCGGAGCAGCAGGAAAGCGCAGCCCAAGGAAACCGCGGCGAAAATGATCTGCTTCCACCAGTTGTTTTCCGTGTGGATATAATCGCCGATGGTGGTCGTGGTGGCGCTGTAGATGGCCACGCAGCCCATCACGATGAGTATGATCAGATAGGCCGCCAGGGCAAAATCGAACTTTTTGCGGTTGATCATTGTGGCGGATCCTGAGTTGGAGTTTCCGGTGCGGGTGTTGCCTGGTTTGTTTCCGGGGGCGGCGTTTCAGTTGGAGTTGCCGCTTCCCCGGGAGTCCGCAATTGCGGCGGGATGGTGGCCGGAGCCTTGATCCGCTCGATATTGCCCATATAGTAGTTAAAAATTTTGTTGGCGACCGGAGCGCAGACCCCGCCTCCACCGCCGGCGTTTTCCATAAAGACCGTGACGACGATCTCCGGCTTGTCCGTCACGATGTAGCCGGTGAACCAGGCGTGGGTCATTTTGCCCATATAGTTTTCCGCGGAGCCGGTCTTGCCGAAGGTGGTGGTGCCGGGAACGTTGATGGCGCGGGCGGTTCCGCCGGGGGCATTGGTGACAGCCCAGATGGCGTCGTGGATGACCTGCATGGTGTTTTTGGACCAGGGCAGCCGGTGTTTTTGCAGGGGCTGCACCTCATCGCGGGAGATGCGGCTGCGGCCCATGGTGCTGACCAGCAGGTGCGGTTCGATCCACAGCCCGTCCCTGGCCACAGCTGCGTAAAAAGTGTTGATCTGCAACGGAGTGCAGAGCACCTCGCCCTGTCCGATGCCAAGATTGGCCTTGTAGCCGTTCAAAGCGGATTTGATGTGGCGGACGTTGCGGTAATAGGCCGTGTCCGGGAAAAAGCCGTCACGTTCGTTGGGCAGGTCGATTCCGGTGCGGTCCACCAAACCGCAGGCTTTGACGTGCTGAAAGACGGCGTCCAGGTTCATGCGGTTGATGAGGTCGTAGAAAAAGACGTCGCAGGAAAAGCGGTGGGCGTCCACAATGCTCAGCGAGCCATGGCCGATATGGCTCCAGCAACGGAAAAACCGGTTTCCGATGCGCAATCCGCCGACGCAGGGAGACAGGCGCGTGTTGCGGTCGATGACGCCGGTTTCCAGGCCCTTGGAGCCGATGATCGGTTTGAAGACCGAGCCGGGCGGGTAGGTGGCGTGGATGATCCTGTCCAGCAGCGGTTTTTCCTTGGAATTCAGCGCTTCCCAGGTCTCCGGGCTGATCTTTTGCATGAAGACGTTGGGATCGTAATCCGGCTTGCTCAAATAGGCCAATATGCCCCCGGTCTGGATATCCGTAACGATCACGCAGCCTTTGCGTCCGGCCGGGAAAACCTCGTTGGCGTAGGACTGCAGGTCGTTGTCGATGCTCAGCACCAAACTGAGTCCGTTCAGCGGGGCGACGGAGATGTTGTCCTTAAAGAGTTCGAGGCTCTTGCCCTGGGCGTCGACCTGGATGAATTCCTTGCCGTCGCGTCCGCGCAAAAGCACCTCGTAATAGCGTTCCAGCCCGGTTTTCCCGATATAGGCGTTGAGGGAGTAATCCTCGGCCGCGAACTGCTGGTATTCCTTTTCGTCGATGCGGCCCACGTAGCCGGTGAAATGGTTGGGATAGGCGTAACTCCGCGTCGTTCCGGTGCGGAAGGACAGCTCGGGAAATTCGTTCAGCCGTTCCGACAGCGCGAGGACGGTCTCGTAGGGAATGTTGTCCGCTAGCAGGATCTCTTCGTAAGTTTTGAAGCGCTGCTGGAAGACTTCCTTGCGCAGATCCTCGGGTTTGATGCCAAAGTTGGCGGCCAGGAATTCCGCCAGTTTTCCCGTGTCGGCGATCTTGCCGCTGGTGAGGTAGAGGTTGTGCGAAGGGACGTTCGTGACTATGGGGCGGTATTTGCAGTCGTAGATCTCGCCGCGGGTGGCCACGATCCGGCGGATGCGGACGAAATTGCTCTCCGCCACGTTTTTGTAATAACTGCCTTTCACCACCTGCAGCCGGAACAGCGCCCCGACCAGGACCGCCATCAGCACGCCCAGACTGATCCGGAAAACTAATGTGGGAACGCTTCTAGTCATGGACGGCGACGATCTTCAGCCGGGAAATGATCTGCAGCGACCAGAAGACCACGAAACTGAGCACCAAATCGTAAGCGAAGGCGATCCCGACCAAGCCGGACAAACTCGGGCCAAAGCCGTAAACCACGCCGAACACGAGATATTCGATGAGGTGGAAGATGAGGTTGGCCACAAAAAGGGTCAGCAGCCTGGCCACCACGCTCTCGGACTCGAAAGGCTTGCGGAACTGGTCCGTGGCCAGGGCCATCAGCGTGAAGATGAGCGCGTGGGAACCGAACGCCTCGGGCTGCGTGGTATCATACATCAGCCCGATGACGAAGCCGATGATCAGGGCCGGCGTGAGTTCGCGCGTCCAGACCAGATAGACCAGCCAGGGGATGAGGATGTTGGGGATCACGCCCCAGAGTTCGAAGGCCGGCATCACCAGCAATTGCAGGTAAAGGTAGATCAGTCCGAGCAGGAAGGCCCAGATGTTTTTCCAGGTCATCCTAATCCAGTTTGCGGATGATGCACATGGGGGTCAATTCGTCGTCCTGGCCCTGGGGATTGTCCTTCATCACCAGTTCCAGGAAATGCCTGGAGAGGCCTTCGCTGGCGCCGATGACCCAGGAGCCACCGATGTCGTTGATGTCCATCACGGCCACGGGAAAGCCGATCGCATTGGAGATCTCTTTGGCGACGGTTTCCGGATGCAGCGGGCCCTTGATCACGGTGTGGGTGTAAGGCTCGACGGGCGAGGTTTCCGCGGCGTCGATGAGGGCGGCCTGTTTGCCGGCCAGACGGTAAAAATCCCCCTTGCGGCCGAGCATTTTTGTGAAGGCGCCCACCAGCGCGGCGAACATGATGCGCGGAGCTCCGCATTCGTCGATGGCGCATTGCATGCTGGCCGGCGAGCCCAATCCGATGCCATAGGGAACCCGCATCACGTGATGGGAAAGGAACCTGGCCAGTTTTCCGGGTTTGATCTGGTCCACTGGGATCGCCCGGCCCTGGGTGATGGCCAGCGGGCTTTCGCTGAGGCTGAGGATGTCGCCCTCTTTGAGCAGCGGCAGCGCGTATTCGCGGATGATGTCGAGCATGTCGTCGCTGGCGGAAAGGATCCGCGTCTGGACCGGGATGCGCTCGATGCGCACGTTGTCCACCATGATGACGGGTGAGAGGTTTTTGCTTTTGTTCATTGCCTGCCCTTGTATTTCAAAATAAAAACGTGTTCCAGGTTTTCCACCAGCGCGAAGGGACTGAGTTCGGCGCTGATGAAGAGGTTGTCCTGCGATTCGCGGGTCCGGGAGACGGTGCCCACGGGAAAGCCTTTGGGAAACAGGGTGGAAAGGTTTGAGGTGACGATCGTGTCCCCGGCGCTGATTTGGGAGCCGAGTTTGATCATGTTGATGTTAGTCCGGCCCGCCAGGTCGGATTGCAGGATGCCCTGCACGCTGGTCGTCTGGTCCATCACCGGGATCTGGAATTGCGGATTGCTGAAGGGAAGGACCACGCAATGGCTGGCGGAGACGGAGATCACCTTGCCCACGATGCCTTGGGCCGAGATCACCGGACTGTCTTTGGCGATGCCGTCCGCGGCGCCCTTGTCCACGATCAGGTTGCGTTGGTGGAATTGCCCGGAATAACCGATCACTTCGGCCACGTCGAATTTGATCTCGCCGGTGTCGAAAGCGATGGCCTGGCGAGGGTCGCTCATCTTCAGTTGATTTTTCAGGCCCAGGTTTTGCAGGTTTTTGGCCGCGAGTTCTCCCCGCAACTTGGCGACTTCGGTTTTAAGCGAGCTATTGGTGCGGATCATCGCCAGCGAGTTGGTAAACGGCAGAAAGACCGTCCGGCCCAGCCAGGAAGCCCTTTGGATCCTGCTTTCCGTGCTGCCCAGCATCAGGATCAGGGCCAGCAGCGCCAGCCCCAGCGGCAGGATGAATCTTTTCACCAGGACGTTCCTTTCACATTTGATGAAGCGCGCCGCAGCTACGGCCGCGCCGGGAAAAAGAGCTCTCGGGAGTTCAGTCTTCGATGCGCTTGATTAGCACTTCGCGGTAGCGGTCCACGTCGTCGAGGACCTTGCCGGCGCCTTTGACCACGCATTCCAGCGGATCGGGCACCACATACACGGGCAGATCCACCGTTTTGGAGATCTTTTCGTCCAAACCTTTGAGCAGGGCGCCGCCGCCGGTGAGGAAGATGCCCCGTTCGGCGATGTCCGCCGCCAGTTCCGGAGCCGTGCGCTCAAAGAGGCGCTTGATGGCGTCGATCATGGTGGCCACGGTTTCGGAAAGGGCTTCGCGGATCTCTTCGGAGCTGATCTTGATCGTCACGGGGAAGCCGGAAACGATGTCGCGCCCCCGCACGTCCATCGCCAGTTCCTGTTTCAGGGGATAGGCGCTGCCGATCTGCATCTTGATCTTTTCGGCGGTTTGCAGGCCGACGTGGAGGTTGTTTTTCTTGCGCAGGTAGCTGATGATGTCGCTGTCCAGTTTGTCGCCGCCGACGCGGATGGAATTGTGCACCACGATGTGGGAGAGGGAGATCACGCCGATCTCGCTGGTTCCGCCGCCGATGTCCATCACCATGTTGCCGAAGGCCTGTTCGATCGGCAGGTCGGCTCCGATGGCCGCCGCCACGGGCTCCGAGACCAAAAAGACCTCGCGCGCCCCGGCATGCAAAGCGCTGTCCCGCACCGCCCGTTTTTCCACTTCCGTAATTCCGGAAGGAACGCAGACGATCACCCTGGGACGCACCAGCAGACGCTTTTTCTGGGCCCGCAGGATCAGGTTGCGCAGCATCAGTTCGGTCACCTGGAAATCCGCGATCACGCCGTCTTTCATCGGCTTGATGACGCGCACTTCGTCCGGGTTTTTGCCCAGCATCACCTTGGCTTGCTGGCCGATGGCGATGATCTTCTTGCTGTCGTTGGAAACCGCCACCACGGACGGTTCGTCGATCACGATGCCGGCGTTCTTTTTATAGACGAGGGTGTTGGCGGTACCCAGGTCGATGGCGATATCGTTGGCCATCATGCCGAATAAATCGAAAAAGGACATCAAAACCTCTCTGTAGCGAAGCACGGCTGCTCGCGCGCCGTTTACTGCTTACACAAATCCCATTATAACGCAATGATTTTGGCGGGACACGCATTGTCAAGTAAAAAGCCTTTGGCGTAGGGCTGGATTGGGCATGTCACAAAAAGAGGCCGCAGAAAAACACGGAAAAGCGCAGATCCACGCAGAAAAAGATATTCTAAACACAGAGACAAAGAGAAAAGAGCTGTCCACGAATTACACGAATCACACGAATCACACGATTTTTAGGCTGTAAGTTCAAAAACCAGTGGATTCTTGGGATCTGCGGCGCTGATCTATCCATCTTCTGCGTCAATCCGCGATTTTATCCGCTGAAATCTGCGGGAAACTCTTTTAATCCGTAAATCAGTTTAATCCGTTCAATCCGTATCCAAAATCCTCATGCTCATTGCTGATGTCGAAGTTCACAGGCTCGCTTGAATCCAGCTTTACACCATCCCTTTTGCCCTTGTTAAAATTCGTGTACTTCGCAAAATTCGTGGACAGCTCTTTTTTCCGCGGCGATCCCCCTTTTTATCTGCGTAAATCTGCGGGAACTACTCTTTTCCCCACGTTAAAATTCGTGCACTTCGCGAAATTCGTGGAAAGCTCTTTTTTCCGCGGCGATCCCCCTTTTTATCCGCGTAAATCTGCGGGACCTACTCTTTTCCCCACGTTAAATTCGTGTACTTCGCGAAATTCGTGGACAGCTCTTTTTTTACTTAAACAGAGCTATCCTGCCGGTGAGGACCGTGTCCCCGGCCTGGGCGCGGACCAGGTAGATGCCGGGCGCCACGGGGCTGCCGCGTTCGTCCGCGCCGCCCCAAACGATACTGGCGATGCCGGGGCGGTCCACTTCAAAACTGTGTTTCCAGACTGTCTGGCCTTTGGCGTTGGAAACCGTGAGCAACAGGCGGGAGGCGGATTTCACCCCCACGCGGATGAACGCGCTGCCCAGGCAGGGATTGGGGCTGACCGTCAGGCCGGCGGCGACGTTTTGCTGGAAACCGCGCTCGGTCGGCTGCGGCAAATAGACCGGAGTGTTTCGCGGTCCGGAATTGGGAAAATCCGGATAATGCTCCGGTTTGCGGGAGCGGGAAAAGACCACCAGTTCGCGCAGCTGCAGTTCGGTCTCGTCCGCCGTCGGGCTTTGGGTGCGGATCCCGTAAAATTGGTCGCGGAAGAGTTTGTAACAGAGTTTGTAACTGGAATTGGCGCCGCTTAAGGGCGTGCTGCGGAACACATAGAGGCTGCCGCCGTCCGACATGATGAAATTGTAGATCCCCGTGTGCTGGTCCTGCAGATAGGCACCCAGCCCGCTCAAAGCCTGCCGCAGGCCCAACAGGACGTTGCCGCTGTGGACGATGTGGCACATGATGTAGTGGAAAAACACCTCGGTATCCACCCAGCGCCGCGGATCCATATCGTGGAAATAGTTGCTGGGATGCGCCAGGAACCAGCCGCCGCCGGGCTCCAGTTCGTTGATGCGGGCGATCATGAAGCTGCGGGCGGTGTTGCAATTGCCGTTGTGCATGAAGCTGAAGGTCCGACCCCGGTATTCGAACCAGAAGGGATGGTTGCCCAAAGTGAGGCCGGAAGCGTTGCGCGCGTGGCAGAGCACGATCGCGGCCCGGTCGCTCCCGCCGCGGACGGAAGCCAGCGCTTCGTCCAAAACGTCCGGCGGCTGGTCCGTTTCCCCGGGATCCGGATCCAGATAGTTTCCCGTGTAATAGACGGAGCCGAAGTCGTCCAAACTCGTCACCCGTTTGTACCACATATTGCGCGGCGCCAAACTGCCGGCCTGGTCGGGATAGGCCACCACGCCGTAGCCGTCGGAGTTTCCGCCCGGCGCGGAATTGTGCATCACGAATCCGAAATAGTCCCAGGGATCGTCATAGGCCCAAAATTCGGAGGCCGGCCCGGTGGCGGGAAAATCGGAGAGGATGTGGCCCCGCACACAGATGAGGGCGCTCATGGCGCAGGCTGATAAAGCGGACCAGGGCAAGAGCGCGACCAGGCCCAATACCGCCAGCGCCAGCCAGCGGCGCCTGACCGGGACCGCGTTATTACAGGTGCGTTGCGCGCCATGCTTCTTCATCATTGACTCCGATACAACTAACGGTCATGGCTTTTTGGCTGTCAAGCAGAATGATTGCGGATGGCCCGCCGCTGCGTAACGCAGTCTGGCTTAATGCGGTTTTATCACTGGCGTGCAGGATCAAAGGCAGTCCGTGTCAAGTCCTGAAATGGCGGACAGATTTGAAACTTTTCCCGTATAGCCTACTC